>Ga0126342_10008439_pt1 | contig 18467 bp, 18 predicted proteins | sample Cyp1metagenome_FD_92528 | JGI IMG/M metagenome (GOLD analysis project Ga0126342, IMG submission 92528) | Coral microbial communities from Lord Howe Island, Old Settlement Bay, Australia - Cyphastrea 1 metagenome | ecosystem: Host-associated > Invertebrates > Cnidaria > Coral ...
AACCACCTTTCGGTCAATCAGTGGATTCGCTCTGCCATCCGTGATTCACAACAACCAACGTCTCCTATAGGTTTCCTATTCTGAAACTTCCGCCACCGCCTTGTGCGGTACTACTGGTAATGGCTTATAATAATGGTTGATAATGGATAGACTAACAGTTGGTTATTGAAAACTGCCATAGAAAGATGTGATTTGATGAGTACTATTATTACAATATGAAAGCAATAAATAACTATAAACCATTATAAGTAAATCATTATAGTGGGATGAAACTTAGATTCATTTGGAAGTATCCTGAAACAGGGGTACCCCTAAGTCATCCATTTTAATGGGATTTTTGCATTAATTACAACCGAACCATTATGACACCCCCTATTTGGAGGTGTCCTAAGTCATGATGGTACCCCATCATCCAAGTCCATGACTTTGTATAGGTTACCCTCCGGTAAACTAACATAGTAACATAGTAACTATTGAAAATGGCCATAGGAATAGCTGATTTAGCCATTGAAAATGGTGATTTTCCAGTTCGCAAACTGTTAGTTTAGAGGGTAACCACCCTCTAACATGGGATGAACATGGATGAGGCACCAAATGTTATTGGCTTCAAGACCACGAGAATTGGAATTGACCACCAAAAATGGGTGAATATGAATTAATATGAATCAATTTTTACAATGGGTTTCATCCCACCTACTTTAAGTAGATGAAGCACCAATTTTATTGTGATGAAGCACCAGTGATTTCTATGAATCCACCAGAAACTGGGATTGATTAGCATAAAAAACGGGGATTTAATCATTGCAAAACGATGCAAAACGGGTACAACAAAAAAGTGGGGCTGATTTAGGAGGAAAAGGTTTGAGAGCAAACTTGACAGCTTCGCAGGATCCTTCATCTGCAGGGGTTGCGTGTGACTGCGCTTTGGCATCCTCGGTCGCAAGTGCCATGAACTAAAAACATTTCATCCGCAACAGTGGAAAATGAGCCGCAGAATGGGTATGTTGGCCAACAAGGAACAATAGATATGAACGAGTAATACCGGAGATGTCAAGCATCCAATTACCAATTGTTGAAGATGAAATGTGCCTGATTTGTTGTGTCTTTTTTTTGTAAGTATAATGAAGATTACCAACACCTGGCATTTTCAAATTGATGCTTTGATAGACTTGCCTACCTCAAGGCACGCTCGCGGAATCTGGCCTCAAATTTCAGCGAAGATGAATCATTCCAACGGGGTCACAAACCACCACATGAGCCACACGTCTTTCATATGCATGGCTAATGTATCTGGGTAAATTATAATAATTCACTAATCTGAAATAAGGCAATTTTGTGATGATTCCTCTTACTAACCATGATTCCAGTGAGGTCGCAGTGAGGTCGTTATAATTTACCCAGAGGTATACTAACCATGGCTATGTTAGTCATAACAATTGATTCCAGGATCCCATTCCGGGATCCCCAACAACTTCGACCGGCTCATGGCCCAACCTGGAGCAATAAACGCGAGTTGCGCGAGTTGCGTTTGATAACGTTGGGGCTTTGGTTTGAATCTGGGAAAAAATGTGGATTTAATTGCATTTAATCCCATGTAATCCACTTTAATCCCATTAAATGCCATTGAATCCATATGAATAAAAACATGAAACATATGGATTTAATGGAATTTAATGGGATTTGATGTGGATTTAATGGGATTTGCTGTGGATATAATGGGATTTAATAGCATTTAATGTAGATTTGATCGGATTTAGTGTGGATTTAATGAGATTTATATGTCATTGATGATAGCTACGTAAAACGATTTAGACCTATGTTTGACTACAATTAGGATCCATGGTGGCTTTATAGCCTCGGGGATCCTTCTTGTGTTCCAAGTCACCATTGAAAACCAACATATGATTTGATTCCACAACACGAACATTGCTTCCTGTAACTGTAGATTCTGTAGATATGTCCAAAAGCATCATTAGGTGGTTGGGAACCTCTTCATTTGTAGCTCTCCATAGTTCCCCATTTTTCGATTGGGAAACGGAGAAGCCAAGGCGCTGGATAGACGTCCTCCCTCTGCACCATCTCCTGCGTGTATATTTAGGATGGAACACTTGTCACTGGTTGATATCAAATACACACGAGTTGTATATAACTGTATAATACTGTGTATATATATATATATATGTACATGGTTTATGTTACATAATATGTTCAAACACTTGTTTGTATATATGTTTGTATATCGTTTGAACACTCAACCACTTTGGATCACTGAGCGCGTGGGAAAACTGAACACCTAATGACTCGAGATGTGACCCCTTTTTGCGAATCGCATCCGGACAATGGCAATTTTCTATTTAATTCTTTCTCACGTTGGCTTGTTATATCTGACTCTTGCTATATACTTAGAATCCACATGTTCTCTTTTTCATTTTTTTGCACTAACTTTTGCAAGGTACAAGCTTGGTACTCAATCTCATCCCCCTAACGCTAAACAATGCATAAATGGTCCCAATTCTTATGAATCCTCTACTATAGTTTCTGGGGGAGTCTTTAATATGATCGGGGATGATCGGGGGAAGAGAGTCCCTGCTCCTGGCAATTTCTGAAGCTTCCGCACCTGAATGGTGGACAATCAGAAGCAGGTTCGGAACGTGCCGCATTGTTACTTGTTGTGGTGCCACCAATGGGTGTTGAACGGCAACTCCCCAAAAAACGCATATATATTCCCTATAGATTCCCCAGTCGTAGCGGATAACCCATTGGGAAAATAACAAGATATAACAAGTCATCATCACATCCATCTGGGTAAATTATAATATTTCACTAACCTGAATTAAGGCTATTTGGGGATATTTTCCCTAACATTCACCATGAGTCCAGGGCTCGGTCGCGACGTGAGGTCGTGATGAAATTTACCCAGATCCATGTTTCGTTGCCCAGCCGGTCTGCGTTGATTCTGTGGACACCCAAGAGTGGAAGGAAACGATACCCAAAGAAACCTATCATCGAATGGCTCTATCAGTAGATTTTTAATCACACCACGTCATGGTCAAACCATGGTGTCTGGGTAAAAAAAAAACATATTTCATTATTTCACTGACCTGAACTGTTCGGTTATTTTGGGATAGTTACCCCAAAACCTAAGCATTACCCAGATGGTGTATACCACATCGTATCTGGGTTGTCTAGTCACCGTAGTCACATCATAGGTCCCCTGGATCCACAATGACGATGGTTTTTCGACCCTACCACTATTACCCATGACGGATCCATGGTGCTGCTGTATATGGTAACATGGATCCCATCAATATACCCCGTTTATGTTAGCATATATACCAGCACCATGGATCCGTCATGGGTTAGGAATTCCGTAGCGACTCTTTTTGGCCTATGTCGGTAATTATATGTGTATTCCTATGAAAAAGGATTGATGAGCATGACCTTTTAACCAAGGTTTCACCGAGCAAGGTCAAGCGACTCAGTCACGTTGGCCCTGGCCTCCCAGACATATATAGTTTACAGTAATTGGAAGTGAGGTTGATCAATATTGGGATGCTTTGTGATTGGGCTTACATATGCTTACATTAGGTTTGGTTCATGGCAATAAATGGAACAAACACAACTGGTTGGTGGTTGACCTACCCCTCTCAAAAATGATGGAGTTTGTCAGTTGGGATGATGAAATTCCCAATATATGGAAAATCCATGAAAATCCTAAAAAATGTTCCAAACCACCAACCAGAAAATTAATCCTCCATTGGAGAATGGATAATTCCCACACGAACTTCGCCCTCGGTTTGCCATCATCGATCCCACCCAGAATTCCGCTCCTGGTCCAACTGGTCTTGCAGCTGCGTCCACACTTTTTGCAACTGCCTTGGGATGGGGACGAGGATAGATACTGGCAGCCATTTCACAATAGATTTCAAGTCCCACCCAGGGTTGGTAGTAACTAACCCAAATTGGGGTCTTTTTTGTGCAATGTTCACATATCATCACATATCATCACATATCTACATAGCTGGAATCCACATGGTTCCTTAACCTTCCAGTTCATAAAACCTCTAAACTTTCTCAGGCTCATTCGAGTTCCAGGTATATCTGGGGGCTCATGTCTGGCAGCCCAGTGTCTTCCAACTCGTGCTTTGCTCGGAATCTCCTTCCAGATCAATCACAAAAACGTCACAGCCTTGGAGAAAGTATGGGGTATAAGGGGCTACTCAGTCCCTGTACCATTTGCATACATCCACGGTATATATGCATATATTTGCCGGCATGATCACCAGTGTGTTTGATTTTTCGGGTATGTTGGGTTCAATATTATGCAAGCATCTCTTATTATTTTAGTGTGAGTGAGAAATAAATTGAAGTCCCCAAATCCACCAAATTGGTCCAATCGGTATGTCCAACCTGGGTTACAGTAGCCATGGCGAAAACTGCTTGGTTTTCATGTGGTGGCCATGGCGTCATTTTTTCCAGTTTGCGAACTGGACGCAAACTGGCGCATTTACTTCGATGAACCCAGATGGTGATTTCCAGCTCGCTCTGTGAAATTACCAAAGGCTACCCAAATCCATTTGTTGGTAATTTGATGATTTATATCCCATAGGATCCATGTATGCTGTATATGGTAACATGGACCCCATCAATATACCCCCTTTATGTTAGCATATATACCAGCACCATGGATCCGTCATGGGTATGATTTTATCCGATGATTCATGATTTGGATTGATTTGGTCATCCATTTGTTGATCATTTTCCCGAGAATTTCATGATTGGGGCGGAAAGCGCCATTAAAAAAAGGCCCCCGGCAGCGAGCGATGAATTTCTCAGTCCTGCTTTGGCTGCAGCCTACAGCTGCTTGGTTGGAGCTCCCGGTCCCAAATCATTCCGTTTCACCTTGAAAGATTAGTTGAGTTAAGAACTGGTTGGTGGTTTCAACCGACATAACCATGGAAAATCATGGAAAATCACCAGTATTGATAGGTAAATCAACAGTATCTATATTGGTGGTTGACCTACCCCTCTAGAAAATATGAGTTTGTCAGTTGGGATGATGAAATGATATGAAATTCACAACTGAATGGAAAAATAAAACATTCATGTTCCAAACCACCAACCAGTTAAGAATTAATGCATTTCTGACGAAATGCGTATGATCATGTACTATCTGATCAGTTCAAATCACTCAGCAAATACTTGTTTGATTTTTTGTAACTACAACAGCAATTTTCTCTCTGCCCAGAACCCAGCAGTGCATCTGAACAAGAGCTCCCAGACTTGGAACATCAACCATATGTGATTCGTGGTATCAATCAGCCCCTTCAGGCTCCTTATATTAGATCACCTGCAATATTCCACCCTACCAGTTTACCACAAAAGTGACTGTGTATATCCCATTCAACTCCTCAACAAAAGGCCAGCTATGAGTGATACTTTTGTTGAACCTCATACACTTGCACATATCTGCCAGCAATTCGCAAATCTAATCAACTCCTATCTGATTGCACCAGTTCCATCCAGTTTCTCGATGTTTTTTCTGAGTTGCAACATGGGCTTCGAAAACGGGGTGTATTCGTGTGCCCACAAGACCCTTTTAGATCTTTTAGCATTAAACATCATTAAACATCAACCAAGCATTTGACATCATTTGATCAATGCCTAAACATGGAATCATGGAGTTCCCCGGTTTCATCAAACGTGGCTTACGTGGCTTGCTGACGACCCACCAGCCAAAGTTCGATCATTTCCAGCCTCGCAGGTCTTCAGTTCCTCCATCAGAGTCTTTTCCATCTCTGACAGCCGCTCTTTGCCCTGACTTCAAATGGAGGAATTCATGGGAGATAAGGCTGGTGCAATGGGATGTGGAGAATAAGTATACATGTACTGGTTGGTGGTTGACCCACCCCTCCGAAAAATATTAGTTAGTTGGGATGATGAAATTCCCAATATATGGAAAATAACACATGTTCCAAACCACCAATCAGTATTATTACTATAATTATATAATACTGGAGAAATCGGACAATCATGGAGATTCGGATTTTGTTTTTGCAGCAGGGATCGGGCGAAAAAGACACGAGCAGTGGGTTGTGTTGTTTGGTCAACAAAGACCTGGAGAATCAACTATGATTTAGATACATAATAAGTATGAAATCAAACATAGTTGGGCCAATGTTGAGATCTTTTTCTGACCCAATCCCATAGAGTAGTGGGGGGTTGGCTGCAAAACCAAATTGAAACAATTGGATTTACTACTTGCCATGACCAACACTTAGTAAACTTCTGTTTAGGGGAACCGGGGAACCGTATCTTCAATTTCATATGAACCAAAATGAATCACCTGCCGGGAAAGATACCTGCAGTCTACCAACTGCTGGTCATCACAGGACCAGTCAAGGTGTCCCTTGTGCTTTAGAAACCCACAGCCACACCTGGGTTTTTTGAAGTCACTGTCCATGAAGTAGCAGGCTGTTGTGGTCTCCGTTTCTTGAAGGTCTTCATAGGCCAACTCCAGGACATTCTTGGAACATCTCCATCCATTCTTGTTTTGACATGATGAAACATGTGATGGAAAATTGCCCACTTAGTTCGATGATTTATGATGATTTACCTATCATTTTAATCGTGATTTTTCATAGCTACATTGAATTACCAGAGGGTATCTCCATGAATTGTCGAAGGTTCCAAAAGCTTCAACCCCGTCCTGATGTGTAAAGGCGCCATGACGCATGTTTATGTCCGCATGTTTGGTAGACTTTGGTCTTGGTGCTTCATGTCCCGCAAAAAGCCCTCTATGTTTTTCTCTCGATAAACTCACCTTATTGATCCTTATTGGCTCATTAGAAGCACCGCTTTTGCTGGTCAAACCACCTCAAACCAAGAATTTTCGTGATTAAATCACAGTTTTCATGACCCATAGGATCCATGTATGGTATATATGCAAACATTTGGGGGTATATTGATGGTAAACAGTTACCATATACAGCATACATGGATCCTATGGGTTATGAAAATATCCGATGTGTCATGGTTTAAATCCTAAGTTTTATCCCTCTGCAGCGGCCACCGGCGGCCAGCGGCGGCCTGCGATCCCTTTAAGGCATGCCCAAAGCGCGCAGCCCTGGCAGTCGCCTGAATTTCGTGTGACAGCCCTGTTCGGGGAAATCCTGTTCTCAACTTGACGAGAAACCAGTTTCAGAAGGGACGAAAAAAACCCTCTGTTTATGAACAGTTTGCTATGGAGCATGGTCCATTTAGTTCGATGATTTATGATCATTCACCTATTCAAATGGTGATTTTCCATAGCTACGTTCGATTAACCTATATTAACCTGGGGCAATTGATCTACCCACGATGTATGGAAGGTTAACAATCAAAACGAGACCCTCTCCTATACGCTTGTACTGGTTGGACTGGTTGGTGAAGAGGTATCCTGTTACGGGCCAATAACAGGTGATACAAGTCACTAGTGAATAACCCGCTAAAATTATTAACTATAATAATGAATCAATCATTGCATCATTTATCAATAAGATCCCCCATATGTTTTGATACTTAAATTTCAAAATCAACATAAAACACGATAATTGATGGTTCACAGTTTAAAAAAACGCCTCAACAAGAAACCATGCATCCCATGGGTCCCATGGTTCGTCGAGATCTTCCCGTGTTCCGCCCACCTCCCTCAAGGATTTGAGCCAGGCAGAGCCTTTGCTCGCCTGTGGATCCTGTGGGCGTCATCCCTCGGTCAAAATCCCGGTTGGTTACCCTCTGGTAAACTAACATAACTATGGAAAATCACCATTTCTAGTGGATTTTCCCATAAAAAATTGTGATTTTCCATAGTTATGTTAGTTTACCAGAGGGTATTTCTCGAAACATGATCATCCGAACTGGTTGGTTCTTGGTTCTTTTAACAAACATCCACTGAGTGAGTTTACAGTTTTTTTTGATATGTTTTTGCGTCAAATCAACCACTTGATGATCCTGGAACAGTATTTTTTGTTTCGGAAATCCCAATCTCCAGGCTATTTCAACTGGTCGATGATGATCCGAATCTCCAGTTGAGTTTCGAAGTTTTTTTGATGTTTGTGTAAAATCAACCGATGATCCTAATCCCCATATCATTGGCTTGACCCCTGGAAACCCTGGTTGGGATCATGATGGAAAAGATTTGGTCGACCCCAGAACTTCAAAGGATGGTATGATATTATGGTTTATTCTGACTGTGAAAAACGACTTCCAACTTAAAAGACTCAGAGCAACACGGAAATACCCGGCCCGGTAAACTGACTTACCAGCTTGCGAACTGGAAAATGGCCATAGAAATAGTTGATTTACCCATTAAAAATGGTGGTTTTCCATAGCGAACTGCTAACGTTTACCAGAGGGAAATGTTGACCAAGTTTTCACCCGCATCAGCCAACTGAGATACGACCAGATCAACCGCGACTGTATCACGTTTTTCGTGGGCTTCTCTCGGGTGCCAAAAGAACGGGACGTAATAAAGCAAACCCATAATATATTTTTGATATACAAGTGTAAATATATATATATATATAATTACAGATATATATATATATATATTGTATATCCCATAATATCCCATATATCCATTTATGGTGATCTTCATATTTTTTTGGTTCATACCACACCTTGGCTTGGTGCTTCATACCCAATGTGTCTTATGCTGATATCCCGGGTCAAGCATCTAGCATGCATTTTTTCCCACCACCAGGGAGATAATTGCCAAGTACTAACACGTGTTACCACCACAAACACACACACATGTATATATATATATATATAAATACATACATAGCCATGAAATGATCTCAGCCACAGTCAAATACCATGGTTTCTTTTATGGGCCGGATCGCCTGTCTCGGCCGGTTCTGCTTCGTGAACCTGGCGCCGGCCCATGGGGCTCAAGCTGCTTGTTCGTCAGTGGGGATGATATTCTCAATAGATGGGAAGTCATAAAATTCCATGGTTTCAAACCACCAACCATATATATATATATAATATAGATATATATATATATTGTATAATATATATATACTGTATATATATATATACAGACATAAGGCTAGTTCGTTCCACTTGTTTTTTCGGATCCCGGTGCCTGTCAGGATCGACGGTGATTTTTTGCCAGGCACCTGGTCACGATTGGTCACGTGGCGCCAGTTGTCAGCCTGACCCTGATCTGATGCTTGGTGCACTTGGCGCGTTGATGGTTAATAATGGTTAATACTGGTTAATAATGGTTAATAATGGTTAATAATGGTTAATAATGGTTAATCATGGTTAATAATGGTTAATAATGGTTAATAATAATGGTTAACGGTTGATATTATTGGTTAATAATGGTTTAATAACCTATAAACTGCAAAGATGTTGATCTGGTTGGTAGTGCAATAACCATCTTGAAAAAATATGAGTTCGTCAATGGGAAGGATGACATGCCATATATGAAATGGAAAATCAAAAATGTTTGAAACCACCAACCAGATTCAAGATGTCAGAGTTGTGGCATCCGTGCCACATTTGTACAACTGACTAAGCTCAAGTGTGAACACAGATGAAGCAAAACATGTTGTGAAAGCAAAAGCACACACCGACCCAAAGATATGACAGGTGGAGGCATCAAACAGTCATGAAGATCACTAACTAGCACAGCTTACCCACAAAGAAGCAACACATTAAACAACCATCAAAAACGAATCACCTTAATTTTATCTTATGAAAGAATGATACATGTCAAATGGTATCACATCGTACCATATCCAGATATCTCCCTTTTGCCTTATCTTAGTACCTATATGCTCATCTACATGTCTGAACTATCCAAGCTACATGTGAAAGCTATCTACCTCTCTACCTCTCTATCTGTCTGTCTCTCGATCTCTTTACCTCTCCATAGATCTATCGATCTATCGATCTCTTTATCTCTCTATCGATCTATCTCTCTATCAATCTACATATCACATATCTATCAATATATCGATCTATCTATCTATCTAAATCCCTCTGAAGTATCTATGCATAATCTATCTATCGATCTATCTATGAATTATGAAGTATCCATCTAAATCTCTCGATCTATCCCTCAGAAAGACTGGCCATACGCCTGGAGGAAGGCCACTTCCTTCCAGTTCTTCTTCCAGAGCCTGGAGAGGCGACAACGTCGGCAAAAATGACCCTCCAGCAAATTAACATAGACCCTGCCAGATAGGCGAGATAGGGCTTGGAAGATTATTTATATAGTTTCCACTAAGAATGTCTTATTTTCAGGGTCAAACTGTTAATTTACCAGAAGCTATCTTGGGGATATGATAGAAATTGATATATTAGAGGTCTCCGTTTTGTCATGGATGGGTACCCCCAAATCATCCAGTTGTCATGACCATTTTGGATCTATTCTGATGTTGATGAATGGGATACGAAACGGATACACACATTAGGAGATTCCGATTCTGGCAAACCCACTGATGATTTCGAAAACAAATATGATAAAGTACGATTAAGACCAGGATCGGGCACATTGTTTGACCTAATCAGTACGGTTCTGACCCTTTACTGGGATGATTCTACGGAAATATCCGCCGACAAAACATTTGAGGGGCAAATCCTTCCAAGCAGGGATATTGCACAATAACAAAGCACAAAATTGAGGATGGTATCCTTATTGTATATTATTGTGGGTCTCACATTAGGGTCCGCATGGTAAGAACATGCAGGAACTATCCATGCAAACTCTACCACCTGGTTCAGGTTGCAAGACGTAATTGGGACACCATTATCACGATTGAACATATCCGTGGATCTACATTTTTGGGGCTACATCTCCATCTTTTCCATTAAACAACTAACATAGAAATAGTGGATTTTCCATTAAATCACCACTAACATGAAGTCCTCCATTAAGTCCCATTAAATCCCATGAAGTCCTCCATAGAAATAGCTCGGATTTCCCTTATCTCCAGCCCTCGGGGACCCGCCTGTTGCAACTGCTTCATCTCCTGAAACCAAACTGCTCGGATTGGGCCCACATCTGTTGCTACACACGGTAATTTAAACCGTTTCTACTATACTAATATTCATAAAGTGATATTGTATGATATTGTATATCTGGTGGGTGGTATACCTACCTCTCTGAAAAAAATGAGTCAGTTGGGATGATTATTGAATATTCCCAATAGATGGAAAAATAAAAAAGTGTTCCAAACCATGTATATATATATATTAATTATACACATCATACATATACATACCTGCGGATCATTTCACCATGTCTTCCTGACATCCAACAATGTTCTGCGGTGGATGCCACCGAACTTTGCTTCTACCCCCATCCACCAAACGCGCTCCGGGGTGTGAGGTGAAGAAAGAACTGATACCATCTGGCAATTTATAGAACAATTTTCTATGGAAAGTACTCCATTGATTTCGAAGATTTACCAATTAACAATGCTTATTTTCCAGTTCGCAAACTTTTTTATAACCAGAGGGTACATTTCCAACTCCATGTGGTGATGAGTATTTATTATTTGATGGTTATTTGATGGTTCTTGGCTAGCAGGGCCCTGTTTGATTCCAAAGACATGGCGTGTCATATGGAGACAGGATGCCGAAACTCGTCTGTTCGATGCTGGCATCCTAATCTTGGTTCCCCTGCTGTGTCATATCTGTTTTTTTGGGGGGAAACAACTGAATCATGTTGAATCACCTCAAAATCATATTCAATCATATTCATATTTACTTATATTGAATCACATCATATTCATTTTATATTCATCTTATATTCATATTGTATTCATATTATATTCATACAATATTCAAATTATATTCATATTATATTCATATTATATTCATATTATATTCATATTATATTCATATTATATTCAAATTATATTCATATTATAATCATATTATATTCATATTATATTCATAGTATATTCATAGTATATTCATATTATATTCATATTACATTCATATTATATGCATTTTAAATCTATTGAACCACCCCTTGGGTGTACCCGGTCAGTTCTCCTTGGCCAGCTGATCCATCTCCGAATCGGAATCCTCAGCGCCTCTGACGATGTCAGTGGTTGAACGGTGATAGATGGGTATCCCACCTGGTGGGTAGTAACCATGATAAAAAAGACCCCGGTAGCCCCCAGTTATAATGGAATATTCCCAGCTATTTCCGGGAAAAAAAAACGCTTACTAACTGACATGCACATCCAAGTACCCTCTGGGTGTCTAACATGGCTAGACCTGGCTAGAATATCCATCAGAAATGCAAATAATTAAGTGATTAGACCCTGGCATTTGCGTCTTGCCATGTTTGACTAACAAAGAGCCCCAAGAGAGGGAATTCCATTTCAACTGCGCAGTTCCAGCTGCACTGGACTCATTTGAGATTAGTTTTAGCTGCCCGGTAGTGATAAATGATATTGATTTATATACTGACAATACCTTATTTAAGGAGTTTGGGGATCCTTTCAGAAAATTGGGAAAAACAAGTTCATTACATGTAAGAGGTTGGAAACTGTCCTTGCTTAATCTGAGATGGTAAACATCATATTATATCTATATAGATGTACAGTACATTGTATCAACTTTTGATGGTTGAAAACCATCTAGGCACATACCCATTTTGTTTTTGGTTTAAAAACGATGTGTTCTGTTTTTCGTGGCTAACCAAAAGCTGTATTTATCTTGTAAAAGTCAATCCCGTCTTGTAAACGATATATACATATTTTATGATTAATATAATAAATATATATATACTGGCTGTCCGTTAAGATATTCTTTGTATTATTTTGATGTTTGGTTGATGTATGGGGATCATAAACTCGAGATTGGATGACAATGAGTATAATCATCATCCATAAGGACTCCTGTATATCACATTGTACATCCTCATCATCAACATCATCCATCGTAACTAACTGCCAGGATAACTACAATTTACTGGTAGTCATTGACATGATTAGATGAATGGTTGTGATGATTTGATGATTGGGTCATTGACATCGTAACTAATAATCAAGTCATTGTTGAGCTTTAAATCCATTTAGATGATATTATTGTGCAACCCCCGCTCTGATATCATCATCTATTCACAAACTGTGCACAAAACTTACGACGATTGCGATGGATAATCATAATTTGCATCAATGTTCTGATGGGTTGTGGGTTTTACCATTCAAGTCAACCTGATAAATGAATCATGTGACAGGATATAGTTCAAGTCAGTGCATCTTCGGAAGTGGAATGGGTCAATGACACAGAATCACAACGCAAGATTGCAAGAACACTGACTAACACATGCGCAATCAGGAAAAATACATCAAGAGTCAATGACACCTGCGTTGCAACAAGCAACCCAATCAAGTCAATGACACACAATGGCAAATGCGCGATCGCTTTTTTCCCATTGATCCGAATCGTCAAGCTGTCACATCAGCATGAGGTAAGACCTCGGACGACAATTCAGGAACAAATAGACAAATTGGTGGGCAGTGCAGTGGCAAACTGCTCAAATTGAAGGAAAGTCTTGAGGCTGTTCAATCAATGATTCACTGCACTTGCTAGGCTGCAATGGTACTTTTTTCCCATCCAGTGCGACGGTGCCCATGGAGACCCTTCAGTGTCCATGGCATTGGGCCACAGCATCGGACCAACCGAGCCAAGCAAACTCGTCCAGCTGATTCAAGCAAAAAAAGGCCCAAAAGTGAAAGTGCCTCAGAAATTTGCAGCCAACCTCCAAGCATCCCATGGCTTGGCTTTGTGAGCCCACTTCAACCAGCTTGTCTGGCGAGGTCCATGACGGCGGCGAAGACGATCTTCATCACGACGAGGACGGGCCTTCTTCTTCGCCTTCGCCCCAGACACCTTCGGATATTTAATCCAATCAGCGCACAACTTCTCGTTGGTCGGGATCAAATGCTCCCACTCCTCATCTTCGCTCTTCTCATCTGATGAGGAATCTTGACGAACTTCATGTCTTAAAAAATGTTTAGAATACGACATGTCATGATGTTCACACACAACTCACAACTGGGCAGTCCTGAAAGTCGAGGATGTGAACCCACTGGAGGGAACTGAACACTTGCGGCGTCGTGGAACGGGCGTTGAAGCCAATGAATGTCAATGACACTGTCATCATCATCTAATTTGTGTCATTGACATTCATTGCCTCTGCAGTGTCAATGACTTGATTAGTTACGATGTCAATGACCCAATCATCAAATCATCACAACCATTCATCTAATCATGTCAATGACTACCAGTAAATTGTAGTTATACTGGCAGTTAGTTACGATGGATGATGTTGATGATGAGGATGAAGATGGGGAACAATGTGATATACAGGAGTCCTTATAGATGATGATTATATTCATTGTCATCCAATCTTGAGTTTATGATCCCCATACATCAACCACACATCAAAAGAATAAAAAGAAGATCTTAACGGACAGCCAGTATATATATATAATATATACATATATACATATATATATAATATATACATATACATATATATATATATAATATATATATATATGTATATATATATGTGTGTGGTTGTTGATCAAAATTCCTTTATCCGGGAACGGCCATTCTTCGCGAATAAAAATGTTATTACTTTCGCGAAACTTTCGCGAGCTCCATGTTTATCTCTCGCGGAACCTTTCGGCAATCATGATATCCAACTTTCGCGAAACTTTCACGAAAAAAACATGTTACTTTCGCGAACTCGAAAAAAATAACATCGCGAGGGTTTCCAACATAACATGCACGGCTTTCGCAATTCAAACTCCAAGCACAAGGACCTTTAGATCGATCACCATATACCCTCTGGTAAACTAACATAGCTATTGAAAATGGCCATTTATAGTGAGTTTTCCCATCAAAAAATTGTGATTTTCCATAGTTATGTTAGTTTACCAGAGGGTATTCCATGTCCATCCAACATCTCATTGTGATGATGGCTCAACTCAAAGGAAAAATAGGAAAAAAACGCCCGATGCCGCCCGCCTGCTTCCTCCCGTGCCTGGGGTGGCGATACCCTGGATTTAAGCAGAATGACCCTGATGTTGGAAGGTTTTGACACAGAAAATGGATGAAAATGGAAGGTGAGCCAAGCAAAATAGATGTCATTTGCATGGGTTCCAGGTATAAGAGGTAAATATAATATGGTGATATGTTGAAAAACAGAAAAACATACAATTCTGTCGATTATCTTACTTAAACACATGAATTTCTGTCTGGTAAGACTAGAAATTTCAGCCGCAGAAACGACGAATTGGACAACATGTCAATTTCCAACTTGAAAACAATTTTCTGGAACGCATGTTCGATTTGGATCGATTTAGCAGGATACATCCATCTGCAAGGCCTGTGATTGATGCCTCATTGTTGTTATTGGACTTTTACAATAATCTGGCCCAACTTCGAAACTCGAAAATGGATTGAACTTCAAAGATAGAGCTTCCGAGATAAGCCCAGATAGGCCCCAAGATGATTTCCTTAACACCCCAAGTTCTGTTGGTCGGCCCAAAAAAGTGCCGCAATCAAGGCCCCAAGGCCCCAAGGCCCTGGCCGCATGAAGCTCCTGAGGATGCTGCACTTGTTTTTTTTCTGTTGTGGGTTGTTACACCATGATTACAAGCACCATAAATTGAACACATAACATCACATAACCACATATAAGCCCCATAATATCCAAGAAAAAAATATATTAATATCCTATCACCATGGGTACAGATGGCTACAGATGGTTACAGTATATCCATGTAAACTGTAAATCCACTTATATTTTGGAACTGCAGGTCCAAGTAAGGTAGGCCCATGGAACAACATGGAACAGCCATTCCCCCATGAAACCTGCTGAGCAGTGTTCAAAACTCTCTCTGCTGTTCCTTTTTACTAGTTAGTTGGTCAATACCTTGGGTAGGATAACAAACACCCCATAGTCATCGACCAACAAGAGTTTTGAACACTGCTCATGTATTGAATAGCCCAATCAGGAACCCAAAGTCATGAAAATATTCAATGCTAAAATCAATAACTTTGGAAGGAAGGGATTGCCAAATTTCCAAGCAATCCATTTTTCCCCACCTGCCAGGTGAGGGTTGTTAGATTTTATCAGAGCTGTTCTTCTCCTCCTCGGCTAGCTCTTCTCCTCCTCCTCCTCTTCCTCCTCCTCCTCTTCCTCCTCCTCCTCTTCCTCCTCCTTCTCCTCCTCCGCCTCCTCCTTCTCCTCCGCCTGTTTCGCCTCGACCATGTCTGCATCAACGTCCACCTCAACTTCCGCCTTGCCAACTCTTCGCCAAGCTCTTTGCCAACTTCCCAGCTCAGTGTGCACCGCTGGACCTCAACCTGGGACATTCCCAGCTCAATGTGCACCGCTGGACCTCAACCTGGGACCTTCCGAGCTCAGTGTGCACCGCTGGACCTCAACCTGGGACATTCCCAGCTCAACGTGCACCGCTGGACCTCAACCTGGGACCTTCCGAGCTCAGTGTGCATCGCTGGACCTCAATCTGGGACCTTCCCAGCTCAGTGTGCACCGCTGGACCTCAACAGCCAGATAGAATGCCAGAAGATATGCCAGATAGAGCGTTAGAAGATATGCCAGAGAGAATGTCAGAAGGTATGCGAGATAAAATGTCAGATAGAATGCCAGAAGATATGCCAGATAGAATGCCAGAAGATGTGCCAGATAAAATGTCAGAAGATATGCTAGATAGAATGCCAGAAGATATGCCACATAGATTGGCAGAAAGTGTGCCAGAAGATATGCCAGATAGAATGCCAGAAGATATGCCAGATAGAATGCCAGAAGATATGCCAGATAAAATGCCATGAGATATGCCAGATAGAATGCCAGAAGCTATGCCAGATAAAATGCCAGATAGAATGCCAGAAGATATGCCAGATAAAGTGCCAGAATGTTTGCCAGAAGATTTGCCAGATAATATGTCAGAAGATATGCCAGATAGAATGCCAGAAGATATGCCAGAACATATGCCAGAAGATATGCCAGGTAGAATGCCAGAAGATATGCCAGATAGAATGCCAGAAGATTTGCCAGTAACAATGTATAAATGTCATGGCGGGGATCACACGAAGTAAAGTAATTTTTGAAATCTGAGCCAGGGTCATTTGTGGATGACAAATCACAATTTCATCACAGAAAATGGTTCAGGTAATATATAAAGATGTGGTGTTCGCCTATCAGGATGTGGAAAAAATGCCACTGAAAATGGAATTGAAATCATCACATTCCGTGAATTTCTGAAGAAGCATGTGGGGCTAACATGAATCTCATGAATCAGCAACAAACTTGGGAATAACAAAACTGGTTGGTGGTTTTAACCATCTTGAAAAATATTAGTCAATGGGAAGGATTATTCCACATATTATGGAAAATAACAAATGTTCCAAACCACCAACCAGAAAATAACACTTCTTCGATCCCAACATCGATTTCTTGCGCTGCTTCCGGCGCCTCTGAGAGTCTCATGAGGCTTTCATAGCCATCCAGCAAATGCCCTGCCCTGATCCTGAGCACATCAAAACACCAGCAGGGGGATAGCACCACCATGTGTTGGGGATTAAAAAAAAACAATACTAACCCTCTGGTTATTTAACATAGCCATGGAAAATGGTCCATTTATAGATGGTTTACCTATTAAAAATGGTGATATGCATAGTTATGTTAGTTTACCAGAGGGTAAGCGAAAACCAGAAGACCATCAGAAACATACCACCAAAAATTAGATGATGTTTTTCGCTGTTAACTGAAGCGAAAGTGACGATCTATCATGCTTAATTCATATCCCGTATTAAAGTGGTAATTGAAGATGTTCGAGATTTATCTGCACCAGTTCCTGGAGATTTCCCACATCATTTCATGGAAATCCAACAGAAGGGTTCCCTCTGGTAAACGTTAACGAAAAACTGATGGGAAAATCACCGTTTTATAGCTGGGTAAATCCACTATTTCTATGGTCATGTTCAATAGCTCTTCAGCTATGTCAGCCAGTTTACCAGTTTACCTCTTGGGTAACACAATTCCCAGCGCCACATAGATCCAATAAAGGCGCCAAAACATAATTTTTCTGTACCTTGGTGAAAACATGGTCATTCCACCAACATCCCCCCCCGATGGAAAAATATGCAGGTCCACGCCCTTGCCCTTGGTGCCCCACAAGTTCTTGCTCGATCCAAGCTCCTCCATCCTGAGGCGAGAATTCAGATGAATTCCAAGGGAAGTTCACTATCCCATGACGGATCCGGCTGGTGCTGGTATATATGCTAACTGCAATTGGTCAAGGTGATAGGCCAAACAGTAGGCCACACGGATGCGTGGGGCACCCTTTGTTCCTCGCACAGCTCGAGCCCCGCCCTATCGGCAGGCATACAGTCTCATGTTATGTCAAAAG
>Ga0126342_10008440_pt1 | contig 18466 bp, 22 predicted proteins | sample Cyp1metagenome_FD_92528 | JGI IMG/M metagenome (GOLD analysis project Ga0126342, IMG submission 92528) | Coral microbial communities from Lord Howe Island, Old Settlement Bay, Australia - Cyphastrea 1 metagenome | ecosystem: Host-associated > Invertebrates > Cnidaria > Coral ...
AATGTCAGAAGATATGTCAGATAGAATGCCAGAAGATTTGCCAGTAAGAAAATGTATAAATGTCATGGTGGGGATCACACGAAGTAAAGTAATTAATAGGTAAACCATCTATAAATGGGCCATGGCTTCCATGGCTATGTTAAATAACCAGATGGTATATAAATTTAAATATATATATATATACCTGGTTGGTGGTTGACCTACCCCTCTGAAAAATATGAAAGTCAGTTGGGATGATGACATTCCCAATATATGGAAAAGTAAAAAATGTTCCAAACCACCAACCAGATACATATAGATATTGATTCCACATATCTGGTGGATTTCCCATTTCAAGAGCAAAAAATCACCTTACACAAACCCATGATGACCAGCAACCCGTCGCACTGTCACCATCTTCGCAGCTGTCGCACTTCTCCACGTCCGAGTCCTTCGTTCCCTCTGCAGGTATCGACCAAGAATCCGGATCATCAGCCATCAAACGCCCGTTGCGCTGGACACAAATTTCCGGCAGATTTCACCAGCCAATTTAAAAAAAAAAAACGGCCCTATTGAAATGATATATGACATGAACTGGGTACTGGAGTTCTGGGAAGTTAATTTGGACATATCATTTTTGCTGATTTTTTACAATCGAAACATGGGAACTGATGAGGGAGGTGTAGGAAAACATGTGCAGATCGAACTCTTTTTGTACGTGTTCTCCTTAACAAACAGGATAAGCCCAGCGACAAGCTCTTGCGATGCTCTGAGCATCTGCGTACATGTTTCTTTACTATAGCCTTCTGCTGAAACTACACGCTGGGAAGCGTTGCTAAAGCCCAAAACTCCAAATCTTCAGCTCAAGAATTGCAACCAATCCCGCAAATGTCAAAGAATCCAAGCACTCGATTGCCATCGAATTTTCGCTGTCCAACAAGCCTACAGTATCGAGGTGTCCAACAACCCGTTTCCTGTGTAGAAATACATCTTCTTTGCAGTATAGCAATCCCAAAAAAACAGAGATTTGGAAACCTGGAAATATATAAATATGAAGTCCAGGTCATTTACGGTAAGGTTATGTAAGGTTCACCGAGCTGCCATAGTGGTTTAACATGGTGATCCCTCAAGATACTCAGCACTTGGTTGCAGGTCCAGCCACCAAGTTTCAATGGTCAGATGTTTCATGATTTTAATGTTTGAATTGATTTCTATTGATCTCTTACATCTCTGATTCTATTTTTTGAACCCAAATATGTTCCAAACATGCTGATTCTTCTCATCACCATATTTCTTGCTTCCAGTGAACTCTTTGTGGCTAGATTTCACCATCGTTTTTTCGCCCCGAAAATCCCACAAGGCGGAAAACATGGTAAAAAATGGTAAAAACATGGTAAAAACATGTACCCTCTGGTAAACGTTAACAAAAAACTATGGAAAGATCCACCATTTTATAGCTGGGAAAATCCACTATTTCTATGGCCATGTTCAATAGCTACGTTAAATTACCAGAGGGTAAAAATACCATAAGTATCCATAAGTCCGACTTAGCTCTGGCCTGCACCCCCCATTAAAAGCCATGGTTAAACATCCGTTGTATCCCATTATCCTCTAGTAATTTAACATAGCCATGGAAGCCATGGCCCATAGAAATAGATGGTTTACCTATTAAAAATGGTGGATCTTTCCCTGGCTATGTTAAATAACCAGATGGTAAATCCCAAATCACAACTTGACCAAGGCACTGAGCTGAAAAAGATTCGGCCCCGCCTGACGCTTGATGGGTTTTTCTTCAGAAACATAACTGGGGGCCATCAGCTTGGGGGAAACTGGCGAAGCCAAGAATCAGCCCGAAGTTCTGGGGGTCATGGGTTTATCATCATTTCTCATGGCTTCTTTAGAAAGAAACATGGCAAGATTAGGGGTAGACCACAGCCAAAATCCAGATCATCCAGGACCGGATGCGGCTTAAGATCAATTGCCATGGTGAAATTATGGGTGAAACCATTTTGGTGGTTGAGATTTCGTAGCCACCTTTTCTGGCTGGTGGTTGACCTACCCCTCTGAAAAATGATGGAGTTCGTCCGTTGGGATGATGAACTTCCCAATATATGGAAAAATAAAAAATATTAAAAAAATGTTCCAAACCACCAACCAGTTTTAATGATGTGTTTTTGAATTTGAAGATGGTGACTATTGGCGCCGTGTGGATCCCACGTCAGAGAAAGTCTCTTTTGGAGGTGTACCTGCAGCGTTGTTGCATGACGCGGTGTGACTTTTCCATCTTTGGGGAACCCAAAAATGGAAAGCCCCTGCCTGAATGATACACTTAGGGATGTTCCCCTCATTAATCATGGTTGAATCGTGATACTTAATCATTGTCATCCACCATCATTCACCCATCTAAATAAAAATATTCCCATCATTCACCCCCATTTAACCAACCATTTAACCAACCATTTAACCCACCATTAAAGTCATTTACCCTATGAACCCATCATTCACCACCTCAAAGCCAAGCTGCGCAGGTCAAGATCCGCCCCGAAATCATCTCGCCGCCTTTGGTTAAGCGCGCCGTTCACCACACGTTTTTAATGTTCGGGCTTAAGTATGGTAAACTGGTAAACATTGGTAAACTAAAACTATAAACTATATATAGTAAGTAACTATATATAGTAAGAAGACCAGCTGTTTATTCTATCTGCTGGTTACTTACTATACTTAAATAACTTAAATTTGAAGTTCTTGCCGGATATCAACAAAAAGGAACTTCTTGGGTCGTTTAACTTGGAAGGTGAATCCCCCGTTTTCAGATGATCTACCAACTGATGAAGAATGAGTTCTACTTAAATGTCTTCAATAAACCCGATGTGTTCAATGGTTTTATATGGTGTTATCGTGTTTCATCTCTAGTTTTTCTATGTTTTTCTTGGAGAAATAAAGAAAAAAACCTCCCATGTCTGTCTCGGCTTAGTGTATAATACTTCCTCAACTGCAAGTTCAACCATTTCAGGGATGTTTGCAGTGAGGTTGTTGTCTTGTCACCTCTAATTTTCACCATACCGTGGATGGAAGAAATCCTCACATATTGGTAACTATGAATAGCTATGAAACATCATTGGATAAACCCTCTATCATTGGATAAACCCTCTATCATTGGAGAAACATCATTGAAACATCATATTGGTAAATAATAAGATTATCATTGGATAAACCCTCTACGAGCGGGTTTCTGTCCCTTATCGAAGACACCCATTGGAGCCCAGCGGCCGAAGCGATCTCGGTCTCTTCGTCGCCGGAGCCTTGCGAAGCTTAAAGGACTCCGCGTAGAGATGGCATGGCCCCAAAACTTGTAGGAAAAACAGCAAACAATCATTACTAATTGGTGGTATACCTACCCCCCTGAAAAATGATGGAGTTCGTCAGTTGGGATGATGAAATTCCCAATATATGGAAAAATAAAATTCATGTTCCAAACCACCAACCAGATTAGAACTCGAAGAAAGTCATGGAATATCTGGAGATGATGATAGCCAAGCCATTTCGTTATGGTCGGGTCTGGGTTCAATTTCTGGATTGGTTTTGGACCATGATACGTAGCCACATCTCCTAAAGTTCCTGGGAAAAGACCCAAATGGCTAGTCTCTGGTCATGTCACCATAGCTATGGAAAATCACCATTCTTGAGTTTGGCAAATCATCTACAGTACCCTCTGGTAATTTAACATAGCTATTGAAAATGACCATGTATAGATATTTATAGTGGATTTTCCCATTAAATATGGTGGATCTTTCCATAGTTATGTAAACGTTTACCAGAGGGTTTATTCCACATGGGCCATGACTTCGGTCCGCTCTTCTCCACTGGCGCCTTGGTCCAGGCGGAGAACCTCCCAACCTGCGCAACAACGCTCTCGGGGGACGATGCGATGCCAACATCACCAGCAGCATCATCAACCACGACACCATAGTAGTAGCAATAATGATTGATGACTAGGGTCGCACCATCTGAGTACATTTTTAATCATTTTTATGTGGGTAAAACAATGCCATGTTGACCATCCATTTTCCTGGGAATGGTTTATGGTTTACCACCTATAAAATGCTGTAATGACAGGGGATTTTTTAAAAAAATATGGCCTTGCACCCACATGACTCACATTATAACTGTCAGAACTCATAACTTTCACCATCGCCAGCGCCCCCCTTCGATGCCCCGGCTTTGCCAACAGATCCAATTCCACCATGAGCGTCGCGACGTCTAAGGCCACTGTCTGGCAGCTGGACGTCTCCGAGAATGGGAGAAAAAAACCAAGTTCTGCCAGGGTGTTTATAGAAAAAAATATCGGAAACCCCGAAAAAATCGAGAAAAAGTGGTATTTATCATGAGAAATCATGGAATATCATATTCCATAATTGGAATAACAACCGTTATAACTTATAACCATTGGGTGGTTTATTATGGGGGGATGGGACCACCAAGTATCAATGGGAACTCGAAACCGCCAATTGCAATAAATAGTCCAGTATATTCCAGCAACATTATGCGTGGATAATCTGTTAAGCCAAATAATGATTCAGAATTCGTTAACATATCCCAACTCTAGTTAGATTTGGCAGTCCGGTCCAGTAAATATCATGCTGCACTGCTCCCCCTACATTCCAATTCAACGTTCATTGATTGTCCCAGCTAATTATAAACCTCCAAATAGTTTGGAGATTTGCCGCTGGCTTTGTGGGTAGAGTAAATATCATCCAAATATCATCCACTTCATGGCAGTGTGTCAAAACCTTGTACCCCTGGTGAACATCAAAATAGCTGGTAAATGGATGTTCATCCCACTAAAAATGGTATTAATAGGTATTGATCCATAGCCATATCATCCACTTCATCCAGCTTTGCAAAACCCGAAGCACCACTTCGACCTTCTTCAGCAAGGCTTGTAAAACTCCTGGCCTCCAAGCTCCGGCAGATGGTCGCGCAAAGGGTGAACATCATTCAGATATAAATGATATATGTATATATAATTTTAGATATTTATATATTTATACATACATATATTTATATTTATATTATTTTATATTGTTAGATTGTTGGGATACAACTAACATCAACTATATAATCAGTTTGAGTTTGATATGTGGATTTGGTACCTGAGAATAGGGCATCTACCGTCAAAATTAATGGCCACTTGAATCCGAAAAAAACGTCGAAACAGGATGATGAACCAATCGATCTGGGACCCAAACTTTGAACTTTAGAAACCTGTGGGTCTCCTATCATTTCTCAAAATATATCAAAATAGGAGGCCTTATTCGTCAAAATTGTCAACCTTGATGCTTTCCAGGGCATTTGTCAAAATATATCAAAATTAGTATGACTGCATGTGAGCCATAATATTTGAGCCATTGATTGACTTGGTGTATGTTGAGGTACTGTACCTACAGTATGTTGGATGACGTTGACGCGTCCCGAGGTTTCCGTTTCACTGAAAATCGACCAGAATTGTGTCCTATAGCCATGTCATTTTAGGCAGTGGCCTTTTGAATTGAAAAGCACCATCTTCCACTCGCAACCATAGCATTGTCACGGATTCGCGTTTGGCTTCACCAAAGAAATATTCGGATGCAGCTCACATCATGCTTTCCAGCTGGGAGGTTGGATCCCAGCAGTAAGTGCCGGCTGGATGGGAAATGGGTTGTGATCCTGTTTCCTGGTGATGGCGCGTGGAAGGCTATTGGTTGATTGACCTGTTGAAAATGGCCAATATGGCTGGCTACCCTCCAATAAACTCACAGTTCGCTATGGAAGCCATGGCCAAGTATAGATGATTTACCTACAAAACATGGTGATTTTCGATAGCTATGTAAACGTTTATCAAACAGTAATAGACAATGCTGGCTCATAGGCACTGGAACACAACCATTGGATGTTAGGTGTGGAACATCTTCAGACATATGTTGCACGCATATGTATACAGAAACACACATCAAAGGTAATGCAAGTAGATCTACAAATGATCTGGAGTTGGTCTGGTTGTCTAAATTCCAAATGAATAATAACTATACATTTCCATATCATTCAATTCTTATCATATCACCATATATCACCATACATCACCATATTGAGGTGTCCATTTTATGGATGGGATCCCAAATCATCCTTTAGATCATTGTAGCATTGAAGCTTTCAAGGCGTTTTTTGGGGATCCCCCTTTTTTGTGTTGTCCAAAAACCCTCCCATCCCTTTCCCACTCAGCCTATAGAGTCGAGTTCCAGACGAGGCATCACCCAAAAGGCAGGTCTCAGTGCGGAGGCCGGTCAACCGGTCACAGCCGGTGCTTCGAGGCGAAGCCAAAACGATGATCAACTCATGAAGTTTTAACTTTTTATGGCAAGATTTCCGCCCCCAAAAAATAGAAACGTGAATCTTCACCACTTAAATGGGTCTATATTTCTTGAATTCTATCTTTTGGGGGGATGACGACATCATTTCTGTCCAGAATTCTCAGAGAAAAAATGGGGACTCAACCAACAAAGATGGGGATTGAACCATTATTTAAGCCCAGCCATGCTACTGTAAGACTTGGCCGACTGAGTTCCTTTGTTCAGCCTGGAGGTCTCTGATGATGTAACGCGGAATTTTCCGAAACGCTGACAAAGGGTTTTTTTCGATGTGTGATATCGATAGATCCCAGTTACAAGTGAATGGGCCCCACTTGCTGAGCTGGCGCTAACCACTACTTCGGATAATAGTTGGGTTCAGGGTGGGTATACCAATCCATATTTGGATGGGTGAAGTACACCAACTGATACCTGGGAGCACCACGTAATACTGGTGATGTGGAGTGCCATACAGCCCTGTCATTTGGGTCAAACATCCAAAAAGATGTTAGCCATGGCCATATCTGGCATATTTCACATGTGGTATGACTCCCAGATGGCTATTAGCCTGCACTCAAAACTCTTGGGGTCACCAAAATTTCAGCATTGTAACGATGTCACTCTCCAAGCTGCTCGGCCGGAAAAAAAAAAAACCGGGCCACCCATGCTCCATCCTCCGGGGTCAGGGGACCTTGTGCAGTGAGGTGAGGTGAGCGCGAGACCGCTCGCGAACCCCACTAGATGCTACTTACCCTCTGGTTATGACTAACAGTTCGCCATGGTTAAGCCATGGCCCATTGATTTATAGATGGTTTACCGAACTCAATAGCATGGTGGATCTTTCCATGGCGAGCTGTGACAAATAACCAGATGGTAACTGCCAAGAAACATGTTCTGTAGCGAGATATATCAAGTACCATCTGGTTATGACTAACAGTTCGCCATGGAAAATCACCATTTTTCATAGGTATAAACCATCTATTTCTATGGGCCATCTATACCATGGCGAACTGTTAGTCATAACCAGAGGGTACCCCCACCTTGAAGAGTGCCATGGGCCAAGTAACGGTACTGCACTTTGTAAAAGCCTCAGGAACGCAACGAACCCACGGTGGTTAAGAGGGGAGACGGCGAATTTTGTGAACTTCAGATATGTACCTCCTAAAACCAGCGTAGCTATACATAGCTATACAATTCATTACAATTCTATATGGTATATGCCCAATGGAATCCATATGTATGTAATGTAGATTAGAATTTGATGTCAAAATAAATGTGGGGACACATGCATGTAATCATGATTTGTCATATGTTTTTGTCACGATGGGGGATCACGCAAAGTAAATGTTGAAAATATTGATCAACACTTATGGACCTATCGGGTTTCCATAAATGGGGTCCCCAATAGCTGGATAGGTTACAAGGGAAAATCCGTTTCTAACATGGATGATAACTGGGGGTAGCCCTATGACTTAGGTTTTCGCCCAATGTTACACTGTATACTGGTTGGTGGTTTCAACCCTTCTGAAAAATATGAAAGTCAGTTGGCATGATTATTCCCAATATATGGAAAAAAAATGTTCCAAACCACCAACCAGTTTAAGTCCCCATGCTTGTTGGTTTTCTCAACCCATCAACCCAGCCATCCGTCCAGAAACGGTACTTGATGCTGCGTGCCGTCCAGGCCGGCCGGCCGTCTTCGCCTGTGAAGGGCAACTGTTTTTGGCCAAGAGTTTTTGGGGAGTGAAAAAAAGGAAGGACGTGAGAAATGGATAGAAATGGCTCAGATTCTAGGAATTCGGAATCTAGAAAAGTCAGCTTGTAATGGGTAGCAATCTAGGGGGAGGCAAAATGCAACCCAACCATATTTTTACATTTCCGTCATGTATCAATACCCATCAGCCGCCGTCATTACGATGGGAATGGAAATATCCATCTTATCATTGATGGTGATTGTATCGATACTCATCTATCCATCCATCCATCATCTATCCATCATTTCACTTACCATCTGGTTATGACTAACAGTTCGCCATGGAAAATCACCATTTTTAAGTTCGGTACACCATCTATTTCTATGGGCCATCTATACCATGGCGAACTGTTAGTCATAACCAGAGGGTAACCCCTGAACACCCAACCACCCGTGCACACCTCGCGCAGCGCTGCCCGCCGCCATCGCTTCAGGGCCTTCAGGGTGCCGCCGAAGCAGAGCTGTGCGCAGCGCCTCGCGACGCGGAACTGGATGGGGGATGGATGATGCATAGAATATGATGAGTGACGGTGTATGCAACTAGACTATATATATATATATACAATTGTATACACATATACTAGTAGTATGTCAATAGTATATGTAAAAACAAAAAAACGCAGAAACATCATCACACATGGTCAAAGATGCGGATCAAAATGAGGCCAACAGCCGCAACACGAGGGTGGTCGGGTGGCCAAGGGTGGCCATGTTTAGGTCAGCTTGATGGTCCCTTGATTTGGTCATATTTGGTCTCCCATTCTGAAGTTTTTTCACCCCGAAAAAAATACCCGGCCTCGTAAACGTTTACAAAAAACGAACTGGAAAGATCCACCATGCTATTAATGGGAAAATCAACTATTTCTATGACCATTTTAACCATAGCTTTTTGTTTGTTTACCAGAGGAGAAGGTCAATCATATCACAACTCCCAGGAGTTTCGAACATGTACCACTTTTAGAATCTGAAAAAAATCATCCTCGGAGATTCCTCAGTCATGGTGGACCCGGTTGCAGCCACCATTTTGGCTTGCGCCCCTCCTGCACAAAGCCCAGGTCTACGGCCGCAGCATCCACTGCAAAGGGGCTCACGAAGAGGATCTGTTGGGAAAATGTGCGGTGACTGGGGTACCAAGCTCAACTGATTTGGGGAGAATATTGGGAAATTATAGATGTATACATCTTGTATGGATACAATGGGATATATAACTGGGATATAATGGGATATACATGATGAATCATAATGGGATATGATGGGATGTATAGCCTAGCCAACAACATGAGTTGTCTGAAAACGGGGGGCTGGCCCCCCATGGCTTTTTGAATGGGGAAAATCTAAGGTTTCACTGTGGGGGTGGCCGGGGTGACCTGTTGATGCGGAAAATTGAAATGTGATTGGGAAAATGATGATCAATCATGAGATTTTGGGGTATTCTATGTTCAGACAAACCCAAAGTTTGAAAGGATGCGGTTTGAAGAGCTCTTATGAAAGGAGTCCGTTCTCTTCTGATGATGGATGGACTGGGAAGTATCTTCAAAACAATGCAAGTGCCAATTACACTGGCGATGTCTGCATTTAGTTGCGATGGGGATATAGGCAGCATTCCTCCAGGCTAGGGTACCACATGACCACTTCGCGCCTGTAAGTTGAAATATGTTAAAACCCTTCAAGACTTGCATCTAACCTGGACAAGTTGGATTCCAAGCCTAGTGGTCGGTTGTGACACAAGACAACCAGAACAGCATCTTCCCAACTCACAGTTGGACCCTGCCATGTGGATTGGTAGACCACCTTCCAAGCTGAGTGGGGACCGGATGGTGTGCGCACCCACTGGTCTGGAGCTGAAAGGCGATTTGCTGCGCTGCGCAAGCGATGAGCCTGGTGCCAGTTGCTGAGATACAGCAATTCAATCCGATTCATCATGGTTCAAACACCAACTAATCAAAAAAATCAAATAAAACAAAAAAAAATATTCCCCAGCAATGTTTGATTCGCCAATTGAATAGCAACAAGATGCAACAAGAATCAAAGTACCCTCCGATGTCGAACCTGGCTAGCTGCGAAATCCGCCCACGAAATAGAGGTTTCTAGCTGGGAAAATCACTATGATCCCACTCTGATCCCTATTTAACAATATTGGAGGGGGTTCCTAAGTCATGGGGAACTAGCCCCAAATCATCCAAATCATCCCCCAGTCATCCAAAATTGGACCATGACTTAGTCCTTGAAACCTCATGGTGACTTGGGGATCAGGCAAATATTTGCGTTGAGGCCGCTTGAGACGCAGCCAAGGGACACAGTTCTCCAGAGACTCTTGGAAGACACTTCCCAGGAACCTGCTGATGGAGCGAACTGGAACTGGAAATAGCTTAGTTGTAAACCTGGAGGCTTTTGGGGGGAAACATCCGAAAAGTCTCTGGGACATAACTTCTTCTGCATCGTTTTCAGATAATTTTACAACTATTGTAGTAGGATTGTAGACTAAAGGGTTACTACATGTTACTACAATCCTTGCAGGAAATTCGTATCTTCCAATTCCCCAACTCTCTGGCATCCATGTCATTTCGAAGTGCTTTCACAATTCCCAACTCCTTCCCATGGCAAACGTATTAACCGTAGATATATCATGATATACCCACTGATGTCATTTTTAACTGGGTGTCTTTTCCTCCATTTATCGTTGCTGGTTAACTCACTATCGATTTCATGATGGCTAAACTCATGATGGTTAACCCCCCAATGATGGCTAAACCCAAGCAATCTACCCCAATCAGGTGGTGAAAACCAATCCCGCGACTTACCTTTAGTACCCTCCAAAAAAAGATAGAAAAAGGTTATGGGTGATGTTTCCTCCGTACTTTCCAGGTTTTAAACGGTTCTATCTTTTAAGGTGGTCGCGGTAATCGCAAACTTTCGCAGTTTTCTCCCTGGGAGGAGCTGCGAGCCGAGCACTGCGAGGATGGGACTTGAAAGCAGCGACACCACACAGTGAGTTCTTCACTGACCACTGTTGTAACTGGTGAATAAGCAGCAATTTTTGGATAAACCATGGCGGAATCAACAAACATGGATGAAAATGATGGGCGATATCAAGGAATCTTGGGAACAGAACTACCAGCAGTGACTGACCCCAGGGGTCTGCATGGTGCCCCATCACCATCCGCACCGCGCCAGGGGCGACTTTGGAATGGCCGTTTTCACGCTTTGGACATGGATGACGATACTCATGGTGATACCTTGTCAATTGATCTTGGATTTGGGATCCAGGAACCCTCAAGAAAAAACATGTTCGCTTCATGGTACGATGCCTCACAAAACTACCATGGAACCTGTACAAAAAACTGTGATGGAAAATGGTGTTGGAAAATGAATCATGGGTTGGAAGTAGTTGTAGCCATATGTGTTTTCCATGCCTTGCTTTCTACGGATCAATTACGTTCATTCCTACATGTGGGTCGTTGGCTCGTCTTGAATCTATTGCGTCAACAGGTTTCAACTCTGCATCAAAAAAGGGAATCATCCCCTCAGATTATCTTCAGCTCAGTTGTTTCATCCCCTCCATTTGTTGCAAGTCATCCATAGAGTCGACATCCGGGGGCCCGGTTGCCGTTTGGCACACCGGACATCTTCGGCCGCACTAGCGAGAGGATGGGTCCAACTAAGGGATTTGTGAGGGGATTTCTGGGTGACAAGCTTCCTTTTAAAGGTGAGGCGGCCGTTCATGATCCGCATTTAAAATCATTTTTTCTTGATACTGTGAAATTCACGAAGTGTTCAGCCATTTGTCTGGATCTCTGGGTCCAGAGTGAATCCTGCTATCAACGTTTTATGGAAACCACCAACCAATGATTGGCGACAGCTAAGTCCATCTAACTTCCCCTTTTCTATTCTACTCCCTCGTGTTTTGGACAGGGATTTCTTGCCATAGACCCTCCAATCCCATGATTCCCATGTTCACCCAAACTCATCCTGTGGTGAAACGACACGAAAATCCGCCAGTGGAGAGTACTCATCCCACGAAAAACCTCATCTGGACAATCCAGAATCTATCATAATATATATATATATATATATATAGAATTATATATAAATATAATTGTATATAACTGTATATATATATATATATATAATTGTATGTATGAATTAGAGGCAACGCTCGGTCTTCAGCTCTCCATCCCTCCGCATCTCAGGCTGTCAGCACTTTACTGAAGCCTTGCATGGCTTCAGCCACAATGACCTGCAGATATCCTCGGTCCCAAGCCCTAAAAAAAGACAAAAATCCCAAGGATTCAGACCCCATTTTATCCCATTTTTATAGATGAAAAATGGTCCCAAATATGAATCCCAAGGTTTCTGTGGGCTGTTCAATTTTTTTAAAGATTATATAGATTTCTATCGGGGGATTCTCTGTAGAAGTGTTGAAACGATTCTCAGCCGGTGTCTCATATTTATCTTCCAGGAAAAAACAATCCTAAGGAGTGAAGATCAACCATAGATCATAATCAAGCATAATCAAACATAATCCATGAATATATGAATAAATCCACCCGATTAATCATCGCCGATCATCATCAATCAATCCATTTATAAAACCCTTTATAATCAACCACAATCAGCAAGGCCTTAACCCACCCATTCACCATGATCAATCACTATGAGCATGATCAATGATGAATGATGAGTCATGGCTGGAAATCATCCATAATCCACTTAATCAACCCAGGTTGATCATCATGGATCATCAGAAAATCCTCTTTAAAAAAAAAAAAAACGCCATGATAGAACCAACATCACACCAGTTGGCTTGGGTCCAGCGGGCCCAGGGACATGTTCAGACCCAGTTCACCATTGTTTTCTCATCACCAGAAAATCGGTAGTAAGAGTTTTTTGTGGATACTACAACTATATCATACTATATCCACTACTATAGCTTCATAGTTTAGGATTCTAGGCTTTTTGATGCAGCACTTAAAACCTACCCTCTGGTAATTTAACGTAGCTATTGAAAATGGCCATTTATAGTGAGTTTTCCCATTAAAAATGGTGATTTTCCACAGCTATGTTAGTTTACCAGAGGGTATACCACTTTCTTTCCAGTCGCTTTTTTCGAACCTCGGAAGCCGCGGCCCAGGCACGAGCCAAGTTCACGAACTCCTCCACGCCCATTCGCCCGCGACCCTCAACGAGGGTGTCCTCACAGGCGATCGGACCGTTTCAATGGCGCACTTCCAGGGATTCGTTCAGTGTTTGGAATGGATAATGAGTCATATGGGGATGGGTCAAAACCCTGGTACCCCTGTAGTTCACATCAAAATAGCTGGGATTTATGGATGTTCATCCCACTAAAATATGGTATCTATAGGTATTGATCCATACCCATATGAGCTTTCATATATATCTGGGGATCCTGGGTATATCTGGTCATATTGCTGAGAAATATCTCAAATATCTGGGGGATATGTGAAAATCTCTGAGGATATCTCTGAGGATATCTGTGGATTTGTTTCCATCTCTGATCAATGGGAATTTCAGGATCCAACAGATGGAGGTACGTAAACGTACCATATTGTTGGCCATCTTTTGCGGGGATATTCCCTTACATAGGCCAAAAAAAAATAGGCCTTATAGATGGTAAGTACCTCCAAGTTAGGTTCCTGAAATTTCCCATTGATCTGAGACCAAGTCTAAGAGTTGAGGATGAATGGCGATTCGTTCGCGATTTGGATCCATCCAATCGATCTAGTGTCAGTGATAATCACTACTCAATTGACCAAATCAAGTTACCAAGTTGATTGAATAAGTCACTCATAATAAGCTACATACTGAATATCAGTATAAAATCTGGATCAAGTAGTGATAAAATATGATAAATGGATATAATATCAATATTATTTGTTGTTGATTGATCTATATAAATATCAATAAATCTGGATCAATCGCATCAAGTGTCAGTTCAACTCACAGGAGCAAAAAAACCTGCTGCTGGGGATGCTGGGGATGCCGCGCGCTGGTCACGCTGGTCGTGGTGCTCTGCTGTAGCAGGGACAACCCTAAAGTGATTTTACAGCAAAGAATCATGGTCTATGGATTTTCTCATGAAAAAAATATACCATTTGGATTTTCTCAAATGGTGTTTTCATGTTCATTGATTTAATCATCACCCATTTGCACAGACGCGAAAAGAGGAAGCGTTCCCTTCGTCACATCCGCCAAGCATCGTGCGCATCGAAGGCTAAACGAACTTCCTCGACTGGGGATGTCTCTAAGATGATAATGATACCCTCTGGTATACTAACATAGCTATGGAAAATTGCCATTTATAGTGGATTTACCCATTAAAAATGGTGATTTTCCATGGCTATGTTAGTATACCAGAGGGTAAACATGGATAACCAGCTTAAAGTGTGGCGATAGTTTGCTGGTGCACCATTTTGGTACTAATATCTGTCAACAGTTGTGGTTCCCCACAGATTCACCACAGAAATCCAAGTTGAACCTGTTGTGACACATGGGATGGTGGGATACCCACATTGCCCGGGCAACACAGTCGGCTGGGTGGAGATATCTGTTGGGTCAAAGTAAACCAACTGACTCATCCTTTAGATTCTAAAATGATATATACATCATGATGTCTCCAGCATAAAGCCCACATTTTCGAGATTTACCTTCCGGTAATCAAACTCTACAACATATGGAAAATCCCATATCAGATGATTTTCCCAGCTATAAAACCTCTATTTATGGAGGGATTTTCCAGCTAGCCATGTTTGAGGACACGGTACAGCGGGTCCACCAATATCCTATGATTATACCATTGTTATCCCAATATTATCCCTATTAAATCTATTAAACCATATTCCAACCCATCTTAAACCCAGCATTTCATCATGATTCTGCATGATTTTCCCCTTTAAACCCTCTATTTATACGGGAAAATCCATAGTTTTCAGGGATTTTCCAGTCATCTTTGAGGACGGCCGAGCGTCGTCCCGCGTGGGGCCGGGTGCTTTGGTCAAATCCGCTGCGCAGCTCAGGGATTTGCAGATCAGGGCCTTGGCTTCCTCGAAGCTCACCTCAGGGCTGGTGTTGTGTTGGGCTTGGGGGGTTAGATTCACTTGTCTGGGTAAATGAAATAATAATTCACTAACCTGAATAGTTCGGCCATAAACGGGGATGATTCCTCTTATTAACCATGATTCCAGGGTTCGGGAGAACAGTGAGGTCGCAACATAATTTACCCAGACTTGTTGAACTTGATATGTATATAGAGATATTGAGATATTAATTATATATGATAATAACAACAAGAAGAATAACAACAATAATAATATGGAATAACGGAATAACCATAGTTATTAGAGGTATATGTAATAACCAGAGTTCTAATGGAGTTATACATATATATATACATATTATGTGTAATAATAGTTGCTAGATATATATATATATATTATGCATATGTCATAACCATATTTACTAGGGTTATAGTATGTTATAGTTGTGATTCCCAACTTAGCTATCCTCGTATTTCCTGCAACTTAGCTGGTGCCCACCCGAGAATAAACCATCCAATGTTACATCCTAAATAGTGGTATACCCAATAGTGAACCTCCAATTCTTCCAACAACTCACCTCAATATGGGATGGTTTATTCTTGTTACAATGTCTTAAATGTCTCATCCCATAATTATCCATTCTTATCCCACTATTATTCTATATAGTCTACCCTCTGGTTATTTAACATCATGGAGAATGTTCCACCCTATAGATGGTTTACCGTTCCAAAAATAATCTTAATAGCATGGTGATTTTTTTCCATGGCTTGCCCTTAGTTAGTTGGTCATAACCAGACGCCAAAAATTTCCCAAGATATCTGGGGATGATCATCAATGTCATCATCCCAATGCCATCACCAAACGACTCTGCCATCTTGGTCCTGGTCCACTTGCACGAACATCTTGCTCCTAGCGGAACGCGGAACTGGGGGAAAACACCATGGGTTTTGTGCGACTGGGAGAAGCCATGGTCGTGCCAGGCTGTTGAGGATCATGACAATCCGATCTATTCTGATTTTTCGTAAGATCGGATAAGATAGGAAAAGGAAAAGTCATATTCAATCTTCTTGATTTCGCCATCTTTCTTCCTGAAAAAATCTAGGAAGATGGTACTGTAGATTGAAAATTCTGGGAGAAAGGTGCTGTGCCAAGTTTTCCTAACTTGATATGCCTGGTGGCAGGGACGCTTTTCAGAATTTCATCCTTGCCCTTCACTTCCCTGCACACCTCACATGGTCGATGTATTGCTCAGATTTCAATCGCTTTTCCTGAGCGAAATTTCAGCAGAGACGGATATGGGTCACATGGGTCACCGGGTCAAGTCATTGAGTACGAAATCAGCAGTTCGCCATGGAAAGATCCACCATGCTATTTTTGTTCGGTACACCATCTATTTAACTATGGGCCATGGCTTAACCATGGCGAACTGTGACAGTCATAACCAGAGGGTATAACAATGTTCATGATTTATGTTGATGTAACCAACAAGAATTGGCACTCAATCACCAAAAACCAGGCAAACATCCGAAAGGAATGGGCTGGTACGAAGGCCCAGTCTCCTGTGCCATCTGTCGCAAAATGGCGGCCGATGTCATTACCCTCTGGTAAACGTTTACAAAAAACGATGGTTAAAATCACCATTTTCAATGGGAAAATCCACTATTTCGTCATTTTCAGTAGCTATGGCTATGTATGTTTACCAGAGGGCATCCCTTGGCCCGAAACCCTGAAGCCCTGTTTGTTACTGGATCATATTGGATCGATTCTGGTGCAAGTTGCTTATAGGGAAAGTATGGTTTCAGGGCAAAAAATTAAAAAAATCCAGGCTCAAGTAACATTGCATGAGGCCAAAATACAATCATTCACCTACCTTACCTAAAGTCTTGTTTGGAAAAGTTATCCCGATCGTAAGCATCATTCCAGAATTGCATCGCGATTGCGTGAGGTCGCACCATCATTTACCCAGATTTATCACATTCCCATTTATTAGCCAGTAAAAATCCCCAAGAATATCTCAAATTACTCATGGTCCTATGGTTTGCATCTGATACCATCAATTACTCGTGGTTTGCATCTGATACCCTCTGGTGTTTTGACATAGCTATAGAAAATCACCCGTTTTAAGAGACAAATCATCAAACCAGCCATGGGCCATGGCGTCCATAGCCATGTGAAATTACTGTAGGGTTCTCTCTGGTAATCAAACGTGGCAATTGAGGAATCCTAGTTTTCATGGGCTAAGTTCATCATTGGAAATGTCCATCAATCCTAGTTTTAATATACCATCTGGTTGTGACTAACAGTTCGCCATGGAAAGATCCACCATGCTAATAAGTTCGGTCAACCATCTATTTCTATGGGCCATGGCTTAACCATGGTGAACTGTTAGTCATAACCAGAGGGTAAATGAATTTGGATTGCTGGGTTTTGAAAATAATTAGATTGATGGATGGTTTGATGGTTGGATGGATGGGGGATGGATGGGGACTCATAGAAATAGAGGTATGGTATATACCCTCTTTCACTCTATACCATGATTTAATGGAGGCTTTCATGGGAAAATGTCGAACATCTTCCACCAAGGATCCACCTCATCCCAGTAGCACGCCACCTTATCAGCCGGCCACATCCTCAATGGGACGCAAAAAAACGAGCCCCTGGAGAAAATCTCTCAGCCCCTGGAGATGACATGGAGATGTTATGCAAATGTTATGGAATTCTTATGGAAATTTTTCAGAAGGAGATGATAATTGAGATGATTCGGCCCTAAAAACCACTTCTAATCAGCATTGAATTTTCCTATCTTTGACAGTTGAAACCCCATGAAAATCATTGATTGTCATAAACATGGTTCTTTCCTATTTTAGATAGTGAAAACGCCATAGTCACCATCCATAAAACTCACCATCATTCATGGTGAACAAAAAAAGGGCCGTCCTGCAGGCGTTCTCCCTGGCTTTTCGGATGGCTTCCTGAAAACGAACGGAAGCCAGAACGGATGGCAAATGAGCATATGATGATATTCTATCATATATATATATATCATATATATATACACATCATATATATATATATATATCATATATATATATATAGATATCATATATATATATCATATATATATAGATATCATATATATATATATATATCATATATATAGATATCATATATATATCATATATATATAGATATCATATATATATCATATATATAGATATCATATATATATATCATATATATATATATACATATCATATATATATATCATATATATAAATATCATATATATATATATA
>Ga0126342_10008441_pt1 | contig 18466 bp, 19 predicted proteins | sample Cyp1metagenome_FD_92528 | JGI IMG/M metagenome (GOLD analysis project Ga0126342, IMG submission 92528) | Coral microbial communities from Lord Howe Island, Old Settlement Bay, Australia - Cyphastrea 1 metagenome | ecosystem: Host-associated > Invertebrates > Cnidaria > Coral ...
ACACCTCACATTGGGCACGGTTCCAAACAAGTATGGGAAAGTAGGCCAAGGTTAAAAGGAACATGCCAAGGTTAAGAAAGAGTAGGTCAAGGTCCAAAAAAAGTGATCCAAGGTCAAAAAAAAGTGATCCAAGGTCGAAAAAAAGAGGTAAGGTTAAAAAAAAGTGATCCAAGGTCAAAAAAAAGACTTGCCCCACTTCATATTGTATATAATATACACATTATATGAACGCATTGGTTATATACACATTAATGATGTGATATAAATAGGATATTATTTATATACAATATAATTCCAAACCTATTCCGGTCTTCAAACGATGAATTTGAAGAGGCTCAACCGGGCCAATCATTCGGTAGTTAGCTGAGGGCCCCAGCCCTGGCAGAGACCTTCCAAGGTATGAGTCCGGTGGTACAGTGGCAACTTCTAGTTACTTGGCTGGTGATGATATGTTTCAACCGAAAGGAAACTCCTAAAGTCCTAAGTATCTCTTGGACTCCTTCCAACTAAGATAGAAACATAGACCCTGCAAAAAAAAAGGGAGTTGGAAGACTAGTGTTCTTTTTGGGACAGCCGCTTTTCAGGGTGCCAGTTGGATGGTAACTCAACTTAACCCAGCTCGGCCTCCCTTCGTGGTGAGGCCCCTCGCCGAGCACCTTGGAAGGCCCTTAAAGTTGGAGCCATGGGTGATTTGACATGGTGAACAGCCCAAAAAAAAAACATCAAAAATATGGAGGAATCAAGGCCCTAGGATGTTTTTCAGTGGAAGTTTCTAAGTTATATCACTATAGTAATGATATAATTTTATATCTATATCAATCCCCGATGTCAAAAACTTTTTTTTATCCGGGTGCCCCACCCATCTTCGGTGCAGGCTTTGCCACCGCCTTCCTGCCAGCCACATCGACCAACGTGGATACCACGGGATGGCCCGCGGAACCCCCGAGGCCTGGCTGCCACCTGGGTCACCTTGCGCACCGGTTCCTGATCGAAAAACACATGAGGCGTTTTTCCGAAAGCCAATGGTTTTGGGATGTCTTGGGATACCATCCCAAAATTGGGCAACCACCAAATCTTCATGGAAACCTCCAAGGCTGGTTTCGGGCAGGACGATTTCCTGACCAACTACCAGATGGAATAGATCGCGACACTGTGGAAGCAACATTCACGGCTTGCGGCCGTGCTCACAGTGCTGGATGCTCAAAAGATCGGGATCTTAAGTGCCCTCTAGGATGTACCACAAGATTTATTTGTCATTCTGCATTCATGAGTTGTCAGAAGTTTGGATGGACAAAAGTACAGATTTCACTCATGGCTGATAATCCAAACATATCCAAACAGGCTCACAGATATCTTGTGATCGTTGGTAGCCCTGCGTTGTGATGATCTCCCAGCAATTTTCGCTGTGGTCCCGACCACCTTTATGCGGCCTGAACAGCAAACACACACAACTTGAGAGAGATGTGTCCCAACCCTCCGCAATGTGCCATGGCCCAGGAATCATACCCAGACCTTGTGATGTCAGACCTGATGTATCTTCGGCACTAGGTCTTCACATTTAATGCATCGTTCTATTCAGCGCGGTGTCCCTCGGGACACCCTTGAGCTCCCAACTTGGAAGAGTGGGTCGCTCCTAGCCGTCTCAGATGGAGGACCCCACTACCAACAAGGGAAGCAACACCACCGTTGCATCCTCTTTGATGTCCCCACTGCCAATGGGCCATGCTTTCCAAAGATGGGGTAGGTCACACTCAAACCCCTCCAGCAAACTTTCATCATAGCAAAAATGACAGCTATCGGAACTGCAAAATGTCCGCTTTATATGCCAATTTATCAAAGATTCATGCAAAAATAGAATTCGAAATAAACGTAAGGTGGCATGTGTGTTGTGTGTCTTAAGTCTTAAGTTTCAACCCTCTGAAGCCGTAACCCTCCAAACCATTGCGGCAGGGATACACATCTCCAATGAAAAGCATCCTTTTGAAAGCAGTCGGGCACGGCTCTTCATCTACACGAAATGTGGCGAAGATTGAAGCTCGTCAGCACACGGACGTCATCGCACAGATTCACCACGTAAAACAAAGGTCCAAGGTGCATTGCCGCGCCATCTACGTCGGCCACCAGGTAGATCTTTGCAGCTCTACCCGTCGTGGAAGGGATCTTTTCAGACGGCCACTCCGCGGTTGGAATGATTTTCCAGTGTCTTCCAGATATACCAGATCCAAAGTATCATCAGCTCAAGCCAGTGAATCCAAGAACTCCAGTACTCCCATGGCATCATGTTGTTCCTGCATCGTCTTTATTTCCTCATCCATCTTCCCAGTTTGCTCCCAAAGTTCTTCAAAACGTCGCACATTCAACTCTGCCTCGCGCACGGGATCCTCTTGGATTTGCTGAAGGGGCCTTCAAAAAATAGAAAATCAAGAAACAACAATTCGGAAAACACCTTTTTTTTCCCCAATCTTGCTGGATTCATTGATCAAAAAAACCCAATTTTGGTGCATTCCCCATGGTTTCCAGCATGGATCACTCAGCCGGTCCCCCGGTCCTCGTTCTTCGGGAAGGTGTCGAAGTAGATGCTGCCCGTGTAGTTCACCCGTCGCAGCCACAGCACCACCTCCAAGGCTGCCACCCGATGGACGGAGGCGAAGGCCAAGCCGTCCTCCGCACCCAGCCGCGGATGACCATCGTTCCTTGGGATCTTGGAGGATGCGATGACCCACAGTGGTGGTAGATTATGTTACCCTCTGGTAAACTAACATAGCTATTGAAAATGATCATTTATAGTGGATTTTCCCATTAAAAATAGTGTTTTTCCATAGTTATGTTAGTTTACCAGAGGGTAGATGATGTTACATCATGGCAGAAAATGATGAAAAATGCTGCGACATCACGGAAAATGATGGGAAATGGTTGTGAGAAGTGCTGTCAAACTGCACACATCCAGCGGAAACAAGAAGAAGATAAATAACTTTAAGAAGGGAGACTTCTTCAGTATCAATTAGCTATGAAGTTACCATGTGCTCCGCTCCTTGAAAATCACATCAGGAAGTGCTCGGTTTAGAGACATTGGAGGGCCCAATTTGTTGGAACAAACCCAGGCCACTGCATCTGGAGTCGAGTTGCAAGTGAATGCCGAACAATTTTCCAGCCGCACCTGCCACTACAAGACTTAAAACTATCCAGGCGATTGACAGGACCACAGGGGGTTATGTTACGGTTATGTCACGGTTATGTCACGGTTATGTTCCAGATGCCTCAGCCATTTCAGCCAAGGGTTGACTGATTGGTTGACATTTGGATCATTTTCGGTCCCCAAATGATGATCCAACCTGCCATGGCAACAGATTGGGCTGGGTTTTCGCCCGCCATCAGCAAATGCCCCACATCCAACGTTAACCTGGTGACCCGGTCGGACCGTGGAAAAGAAAAAACGCTGGCAAAAAAACGTGGCTGGCTAGGAGATCAGAATCTTTGATCGGAGAATCATCTATACATGGATGTGTATATACATACACATGTGTATGTATGTGGGTATGTATTATATATATATATAAGTGGTGTGTACATTATATATACACAGATAGACGATGTTACATTGCCATCCTTGATTACTGCAGGGTACCTGTGATGATGGGTTTGAATGGATTCCCAACCAACCATGGATTGAAGATGTGCAGAGTGTTTTGAGAGTTTCCCTCAGGGGTCCCTAGGCTGCTCAGCCATAGATAGGCACAAAGATAGTATTTAGAGTACCCCCCAAAAGATTCCAAATTGATGCACCATTTGGGCGGCATCTCTATGGTCGGACAAATCAGTTGAAGATCAACCCACTGTACAGTGCCATAGTTCTGTCCTGTTATCGTACAAATATGACTGATATATAACTATTTTATAGGCTGTTTGTCATTGTTTAATACACTATTTATAGATATTTGTATATCATATATATATATATACATATCCAAGTACTACTAATTGTCCTGTTGGTCATACTATGTGTATACATCAATTCTGTAGCCTTTACCCATTTCCATTGCAACACACGTGGCCGCGTGGCCCAAAGTTCTCGCGATCCACATCCCGCAGAAAGAGCAGCGCTGCCCCTGTGCTGGGTACCAGGGCGAAGCGGCTAATCTCGTCCTGACCGGGACGTTTTTCAACGTCCCTTTGTCGAACCGTAGGATGCCCCGCTAAAAAGTGGATGGACCATAGGTTGAGGGAAAATGTCTGGCTTTTAGTGGTTGTTAATGGTGTTTCATGTGTTTTCATGATCTTGAATTGTTGTCTACCACAAAACTCAAAATTGCCTGAATTTTTAGGGCTCGTTCAATTTTGGGATGGATGGAGGGCTCGTTGAATTTTGGGATGGATGGATCGGGGGATGTACTTTGGTTGTGCCAACTTTGGTTGCTTCACAAAACGAGGCCAAGAAGTCAGTGTGCCGTGACTATGTGGGTTGATTGTTCTTTGCTCTTACATGATTCAACACAAGCATGACCGGAAAATCAAGTATTTGAACTGTCTACATAGAGATCACAGCTTGAACTATCAGCAATTTAACCAATGCGTCACAGTCCCCAGCTTTTTCTCAATGTGTGGTCATTGAATAGTAGACACAGCCACCTTGGCAGCGGCCATTGGGACTCCTTTGGGACTCCCTGGGCCCCCATGGCATCCCCTGTCCGTTGGTTTGAACTCCAGGGACACCTTCTTCTGGCGACAGGCGGAGCTATCCAGCACCTCCCCTGAGGCCAGTTCGGGCACCAGCACAGCGCAGCAAGCGGCACAAGGTCATGAAACCATCATGAACCATCCAACTTTGACATGAAAACCAGGCATCAAGCATTCTATACTGTATATATATAATTATATATATATATTCAAATATGTTAAAGGGTGCTATTGCTGACCACAAATCACCCAAGGACTTGCGTTGCCACTGACGAGGACAGGTGGTGGGATTTCAAGCCAGACTAGTTAGTTTAGAGTCACCGAAAAATAATACGGATGTAATGGGGACAAATATTGGACAAATAACCAACAAATGAGAAATTCTGGAGATATAATGGGATATAATGAAATAAATGCTATTTTGAATGATTAAGACAGGCTTCGAAATGCTTCAACTGCTCGCGACCAAGCAGAGAGGTAGTCCACTTGCAGCTGATAGTCATATCCATCTGTTTGAGGCCACACCTCAAACAAACAAGACTCGGAGTGCAACAAACTGTAACAATTGTTGAAGTGATGGATCCTGCGAACACGGCGACTCTCCAATATGTTCCCATGAGTGTTTCAGCTCCCATCGCCAAGCAACCACCACTTCCTCAGTACCCAAGGACTCTGCCCAACGACAGGCACTCTTCGTCAGTTCCACCTGAGGCTGGCAATGTAGTCTGGGGAATCGCGAAATCTCTAGGGGTTGCAGAAAATTCTCCTTGGATTTAGACATATTATGACATATTTAATATATAAAAGGTTCTGCTGCTATTATAGGGGTGTCCAGATGAATAGCAGTCCCTTCCTGACCCATTTGAATATCTGATCCAGATCGCTGCAATCCAGTTTTTCCCATGTTTTTCAAGCTTCTCCATGAATCAAAAAGAAATGTGTTGCAGTTTTGCCCATTTTTTAGGCAAACTCCCAACATCTGAAAGTCTCAGGGTTCCAGCCCAGCCCTGCCCAACGCATCGGAGGCTCTGCTTCTTGCCGCAGCTCCCTGGATGGGTTCGTCAACGCTCCCAGACGCATGTGCTCGGGGAAGCGCAGGGCAATGCCGCCGGCCTCACCAGCCACCAGGACAACGCCAGGGAGGGAAAACCACTGGGCAGCAAGGGATGTGAAAAATGTGATCTTCAAATTATCAATGAAGTCGGTGTGTATATATCTTGATTGATCAAAAAATTTCACAAGGTCACTCGTGTGGTTCCATTTCCAGTGCAAAGGGCCAAGTACCACCCGGCACCTTCAAGCCCGCTTTGTCCAAGGCTTTGAGCATTTCCTGCGGCTGTAGTCCTTCGAGGTGCTGTGGAAAGTTCAGGTAGACCAACCCAAGACCTACAGCGACAGCGGAGCGCTGCTCGGTGATGCTATGTCAGCTATGTGCTGGAGGATGACACCAAAAATATCTGAAGCTAGAAAAATTGACTTACTACATCAAAGGACTAAAAACCAGAGAATTCACTAACTTTGATGGGACAGCCAAAAACTCTTGGACAAACAGGCATAGATTTTACAAAGCCTAATTGCATCACCAACATACCAAGCTGGCAATCAGAAATGGTGTAAAGAAATACTGTAATACTGAATATGCGTGATTCTTTGGTAGGAAATCATGGCGCTCATCAGAGGCACATATCGTCAGAGGATTTTAGAAGTGGAAGCTCGGGAGCAACACACAGCTTTGCGAGTGGTGAAATGCTGAATGCCTGCACTTGGAACAGTGAGTTCATGCTTCAGAACTAAACTGCGGCAAATCTAAAATAGCCATGAACCCCGATGCCCTTTTCGCAGCCCCACCTTTCACTTGGCCCTGACGTTCGATCAGGCCCAGGGTATCAGTAGAACCATTCCACAAATCCAGCCTGGGGAGAATCCACTGAATCCTGGGATTCCAAAACCGGTTCCAGCTGAAATCACGACTTTGTTCATCTTTTTTCCCATCTGAAATCAGATCCAGTTCCATCACCGGTCCTCACCGGTCCTCACCGATCCTCACCGGTCCTCACCGGTCACCGGTCACCCTGCCTTTCCTTCATGGAATTCAACCGCGAAGCAAAGGCCCAGCTTTTTTCGCAGCTGCCCTGCAGCGACTGCACCGTTTGGGCGGCCAAGACCTGCTCCACGCTGCTGCCACCGAGGAGTGCCTCGCAGTCCTTCCGATGTGGCAAGCTGGGCTCAGCGCCTGATCCGTAACGGAAATCACTGGAGTTCTGGTTGGAAACATGGAAAAATGCCGTTGGAAAGGGATGATATCCTACAGTTTTTGAAAATGAAGTATGATTCGGTGCCCAAGTTTTCACTGAAACCAATTCTAGGGGAAAAAGCCAAATGTCCATCTCACTTTTACTGGAAGAGAAGCATTGCGGGGCGGATGAGCCTTTGCGTGACACCGCAAGGGCACCCGCAGCACTCGCCAAGCGCAAACCATTTTGCAGCGACTGCGGGTCACTTCGGACTGGATGGACCATAAACACCCTACCCCCCTAGCAATCAAACATGGCCGGCTGGAAAACCCAAACAATTGAGCGGAAAATCATCTGTAAGTGCATCGTTCGCGACAGTTTTGGGATTGGGCCCTTGATCCCCACTTGGCACCACAAGTCAAAGCTCTCCCAAAAATATCATGTTGTATATTGTGGGAATCTGACTGGTGTGCAGGGGGCTCAAGACAATGCAAAATTATGGTCAATGCTCAGAAGATGAAAACTATTGAGTGATGGCAGCGTGCTGAAACTTTGCCTTCAGTTCATTCCATTCATCATGTTTCATCCTTCATTCAAACAAGAACTATTCCGCTGTCATAGTTGACACCTAGAAACCCGTATAGTTCAGTGTTTCGCACTTCTCCCCCATTTATGTATGATTTTCCCACTAAGACCTCCATTTAATGTTAGTAAAGCAACAGTAAACCATCCCTGAGTTTACCATTTTCATGCGTGGTATAAACCATCAAATCATCAAAGTACCGGTGGTTTACGATTGCTTTACTAACATTATAGGATAATCAATTGTGATTCTCAATTGATCCCAAACAAATCGATCAAACTGTCCTCATTCAATCCTTAAAGGCACCGCGGACCCGGCACGACCTGCTTCTCGCCGATGGCCACCGCCAGCGCTGCACGGAAGGCATCCCCCGCTGCAGTGCCATCCACTACCGAAGGCACGGCAAAGGGAGCCACCTCCAGGGTCTCTGCCTACGGGAAGGCACGAAACATGGGGGATTGACGGAAAAATCCCCAGGTAAACCATGAAACATGGGAGGAGTTTAAGTGGTACCCCCAGAATTTTAGATATTCATCGTGATGTTTTAGATGATTTAATGCTGGTTTTCCTATCTTTGTGAGGAACCCTCCTAATGCTGCAAAATAAGATTTGAATGATGATACACCGCAAATGTTCACAAGAAAATGTATGTCATCTCCAAATCCCAGCAACTAGTGCGATTCTGGCAGAAACCACCATCCATCCTCCATTTTTCCCAGGTTTGCCCGTGAAAAATGCCTTGGTCACCACCATAGCACCGCGCTCCCCCAGTGTCACTAGCACCGCTGAAACGCCCTTCGACACCAGCGACTTGGCTGCCAGAAGCGCCTCCTCCCTCAGGGTCTATGGTTGTTCCAGGGTTAACCCCAATTGATGGATGACAATTGCTTCAGAATGGGAGAATGATTAATGGTTCATTATGATCCCGATTGTTTGCCATTGTCAGCCACTATTCACCACCATTCACCACCATTAACCACTATTAACCACCATGAACCACCATGAACCACCATTATCCACCATGAACCACAAACCATTAGTGAACCCCCAAAAATTGATGCCTGTGGCCTGGTGGCCACAGGCATCCCAGTGAGCCGTTGCAGCTCGTTCTCGTTGGGGCAAAGAAAGTCGATCAACGGCAGGAGCTGGGCCGAAATCGGCCGGTCCTCAGGGGATCCCAAAACGGGGCCAAACGGGGCGGGGCATCATGGTCCAATGGTTGATCATAGTGCTTAACCAATAGTGGTTAATAATATGGTTAATAATATGGTTAATAGTGGTTAATAATATGGTTACATAGTGGTTAACCAAAGAATGGTTCATGGTCGTTCTAGTGGTTAATAATATGGTTACATTACATGATCGTTAATAATTTATTAATGGATAATGAACCATGAGTAACCATTTCATTAATCAAATACATTGGCTAATCATACATGGGGATTATTCATAATGGGATCCATGAATAGTATCCAATGTATGCTTAATACCATCATTGACTTACCACCATTCACCATGATCAACCATACATTGGTGATGGACCAACCCAACTCGGTGATAAGCATACCTCTGTTTCTTTACCAGACGGCAGTCCTCCGTCAGAAACAGGAAAACAAGCAGCCTGGGATGAGTTTCACTAGCAGCCTTGAGGACCAGTACTATCCAGAAATATTAAAATGTGGCTGAACCAATGCCATAAACCCCCCATGACTGGGAATGGTAACCATACCACCCATAAAATGGTGATTTGGGGCAGGTTCCATGAATCCCAGGCCCAGGTCCTCTCCCCCCACGTCTTGGATAACAGTCACTCCCTGAGCTTTCGCGACCTCACGACTCAGCCGTAACACTTAAGGCATCCCACCTCTTCCCAAAATTGCACATGCTGAGTCAAGTTGGGGTACTCAAACTGAACTGAGGTGTTCCGCACTGTGATTTTCGATGGCCATTTCTATCTATGCTGACCCAAAAATCTGGACCATCAAACAGAATCCACCCCGTTCATACTGCCGCATTCAATCGAAGGAATTGTCATAATTCCAATCATCTTGAAGAATCCCATCAGCTAAAATGTCAACAACTCATCCACGGAGTGTCAACAACTTGTCTCACCATGTGGATAAAGTCTCCAGGTTTCATTGCTAAAATTCCAATTACTTGTTGGTTTCATCATCTCGATCTCACATCTTTGATGCAAAAAAATCCCAGGTTTCCCTTGAATCCCAACAGGTTTTTCATGGCTTTACCCTCTGGTAAACTAACGTAACTATGGAAAATCACCATTTTTAATGGGAAAACTCACTATTTTGACATAACCAGAGGGTAGAAGAAAAGGACTTCCACCTCGGCAGCCGCCACGTTGATTTTTTCGGGGATCTCCTGCTGCAGCAACAGCACCGAGGCACCTCGGTAAGAACGGAGGATTTTTGGAGGTCCAATGATTTTTTGGGGGGGATGTTGTGGATATTTAAAATCATCCAATATCATCCAACATCATATCCAAAAATGATTTTGATATCAAAAGTTATATAAATTGTTGTAAAAAATATTTGGAAATGCGTGGACAACATGGAACAAAATTAGACAATTTCAGGTCGCACGTGTTCCTGAAAAACGAAGAATCACAGAAAAGTGTTATCTGCTCCATATATCCCAAAGATACTCCAAAACGACAAAATGAAGCTGCAGCTACCGACCATCAAGATGGGAATGACAGAACCACGGCACCTCTCAACGTCTCTTCCAATGTGGGCGCGGAAAAGGAGGCCCAATCCTCAAATTTCAGTCTGGTGGAAACATTGCAAATGCTGCAGAATGCTTGGAACTGGGACCAAAATACCAAAGAAGTCACCCAGGCCTCATTCATATACAGTACGGGGGAAAAACCAGCGGTTCCTGTTGTAAAACAACAGACCGAGTATGGAGATCGTAATTCATGGGACCTGCCAATTAACTAGTAATTCACCAACAGAGAAATGTCATTTCTTTAGACCCGAGAGCATCGCGTCCACCCAAATTTCCCAAGAAATGGATGATTTCAGGTCCTTACTGCGTGGACCCCCAGCAACTTGACCGATAAACGTTGTAATGTGGTGAACCCAATGAATTCGATCCATTTAGGGCCTTGTTTTGTGGTCTGGAAACTTAATGGGTAAACGGGGGAGTGGTTTGTTGGTCAAACCTTTTATTGGGTTCAATGTTTAAATCCCTGTTTATGGTTGGTTCTTGTTGCTCTAAACCGCATGTTCATGGTCAAAACCATCCAATCATCGTGAACGATGGCGGAACCGATGCATCCCAGTTGCCATGTTGGCTCCGCCAACCACCACTGACGAGGCCCCACCCTCTGCATCCAGCATGACCATCCCCTGCCTGGGCGGATCAAAGCAAGTGCTAAGTGGGTGCCGAACCCGAGGGATTTCGCCAGCATAGACCCCAGCTGCAACCAAAGACAACCCGATAGCAACAAGTCAAAAAAATATTTTTGGGCAGCAACCAAAGACTCTCCCTTTTTGACACTGCGTAAACGTAATCTCCATCAGGCCCCAACGCCCCACACTGCCATAGACATCTCGCAGCGACGCCTGCAACGGCACCAGCACTCAAATTCCACAGCCGCGACTCTTCGCTATTGCAACCAAAAAACTATGTTCACACCTCCAAACCTCGCAAGCACGGGGGCTCCACCAAAAGCTATGATTGCAAGTTCCCGCAGCAGCCCGGTTCTGATTTATGCGAAAATCGTTTCTTTCACGTTTTTGACATGTTTCATTCCGAAAGTTCATTTTGTTTTTTTTGTTCTGTTTGTTTTGGTTTTTGTTTTGGTTATCATTTTGAAGAGTGGATGTTTGAATTTGGTATTTGAAAAATGGAAATTCCACATTTGACATCATGTGACCAGATTGTCAGAGCTGAAACAGCATACGAAAACAGATTCGCCAAATTGAAAACACGATTTCAGATTTCTATCTCCAGATCTGCCAAATGCAAAAAAAAAACACGCCGGAACAGATTTCCAGAATGAAAAAAATCATCTATCGTTTCAAACCAGATTTGCAGGAAGAAAAAAGAGAAACAAAACAAACAACGGAAAAAATGAACTTGTCATTTTGTCCATTTTCGTTCTGAAAATTGGCTCTGTTTTTTCATTTCGCACAGTTTTGGGACATTGTGTCAAACATGATCACCATGTTTTCCTTCTCAAAATTCATTTTTTTGCTGATGTCAAAAGTGAAAATGCCTTTTTTCCATCTTGATTCCTGCACTCAGTCCCGGCCGGCCGCCTACCAACCCAGCGCTGGCACTTTTCAGCCGCCCTTGCAGATCAAGACGATCTCCGGATGCAGGGTCGCCGGCGTGGAGTCCGTGCTCAGCGGCACGCACTTGCCGTCCACCAGGGCCTTGGCCGTCCAATTCTTGGCGTCTTCTTCTTGGCCGCTTGCCTTGAAGAGCTCTTCAATCAAGTCCTGCACCGTCCACTCAGATGACTGGATCGGTACTTCGTCGAAGCGGTCGTCAGCCTTGACGAGGACCCGGTTGTCTGGCGTCATGCCCGACACCCGGCGAACCTTCACGGCGGTGGGTTGCTCCGACTTGCTCGCTGCTGGAGCGCTTCTTCTCTTTTTCTTGCTGGCCTTCTGGCTCTTGGACTCGCTGCTGGAGCGCTTCTTCTCGTCCTTCTGGCTGCCTCTAGCACGCCTGCCTGCCCTTGCCCTCCTGCTGGAGCTCCCGGACGTGCCGCTGCTGCTCTTCTTCTTGTGCTTCTTCTTCTTGTCTTTCTCTTTCTTGCTTTTCTTGGCCTTGCTGTCGGAGTCCGAGTTTTCGTCCTCCTCTCCGGTTGCGGCCGGCGTCTTGCCGAAGAGAGCCGCGGCGTCGTTCTTGCCGTATACGCATCGGCTGCGATCTTCTCACCCACCATGGCGGCCAGGGTGCGGAACATCTTCTGCTTGTTCTTGGGGTCGTCGCGCCAGGCGCGCACCTTCTTGTGGTCCGATGCGCCCTCGGGGAGCTTCTCGGTCCACCAGGCCGGGTGCTTCATGCAAACCAGCAGGGGCAGCAGGTTCATGCCCCAAGAGATAGAGCCGACTGGCGGCCACTGTCACCTTGACCAACGCCTCCTCTACGGCACCTTTGCCGCAGAGCTCGGCGTGCAGCGTTGCCACTGCTTTCGCGACTGCCTCATCGGTGTGCTCCACCGACGCGTCCAGGGTGTTCAGGACCTGCAGGGCCTTGGCGACCTCCTGTTTTCCAAGTGCTTCGGCCACCTCGGTTGCTTCGTTCTGCAAGACGTCGGCGCCGGCCTGTACAGAGCCGGCCGCCTCGCTGAGGAGGGTTTCTTTCAGGTGCTTTGGGCTCACAAAACTGACGTCGCCCACCTTCTTGGGGCCCTTGACGAAGGCGGAGCCTTGCGGGTCGGCCGCGTTCTTCAGCACGCCTTGGGGAACTGGTAGCGCGACAGGATCCGGCCGGTGTGCTCTGGCTGCTGGGCATCCTCACCGCCACCGGCTTCGCCAGCCTCCCAGTCCTTGCTCTTGCCGCCTTTGCCTTTCTTGCCGGTGTTCTTGCCTTTCCACGAGGCGGCCGGCCACTCCTCACCCCACCCAGCATAGCCACCCCACTGACCTTTCCACCCTTTGCCTGCCATGTCCTTCCGCGGGGCCGCGTACTATAGTGGAGGCACGAGCACTGCCTTGAACCAACTCAGACACGAATGACAGGTTTTTCTTTGCTTCTGCTCAAACCGTTCCTTGTCAGGTCGATGCTTTGACCGCAGGACTGCGCTAGCGATGTCTTTTTTCCACTGCATCTGTCACGGGCTCCATCTGGAGAACTTTTGCAACCGGCTCCAAACTGCTTCTTGAGGCACCCTGCAAAAATAGAGCTGCAACTTTTCGGACGATGCCTGCACAAAATAACTGACGCCTTTCCTTCTCCAGAGGTGCCCGCATAGATATCTATCTATCTGCACACACACGTATATATATATGTGGTTACATGGACATGTATATAACCAAATGACGGGATAGATTTCTAACCTGTGCATTTATAATCTAATCGTCTTGTTCCAAAAAGATGCGGTCGAACTGGGTCACACATCTTTGCGTGCACAAGGGCTTTCAGCCGATACTCTTCCTCCGTACTAAGGCCCCGACGCTTGACGCGGCGGCTTCCAGGCCTGGCGCGGGGCCGCGGTGCTCTCTCTCTCTCTCTCTCTGTGCCTCGCTGTGCCTCGCTGTGCCTCTCTGTGCCTCTCTGTGCCTCTCTATCTTTCTCTCTTTTTCTCTTTCTCTCTGTGTCTCTCTGTGTCTTTCTGTCTCTCTCTCTCTCTCTCTCTGGTTCTGTCTCCTCCCCTGCAAGGACCCTTTTCCGTACTCCAGCCCAGCTCTGTGTCCCGGGAACTGCGCGCCTACTTTCAAACGGCGCGGGAACTACGAGGGGCTTCAAAGGCCCTCGACCACTGACGTCACCCCTCACGGTTGCCTGCTGCAGCTGCTTCTTCACGGCGCTCCGGCCAAGTGAGGCGCCATACTTGGCCGGGGGATGTCTGGCACCCCAAATACTTCATTCTCCTCTTCGTCCTCGTTCACAAGGGCGATCTCCACCAAGGTGAAGATCACCCCCACTGCCTGCCCTCCTGGGAGCTGGACCCCACCGTGTACCTCGGTCATGGCGACCGCGTTGCGCTGGTCGACATGCCAGGTCACGGTGGCCAGCTCCCAGAAGAGGATGCTCAGGACCGTTGCGGGAAGAAACGGAGCCACCTGTTCGAGATTTCGGTACACAACACACGGTCGTCGACGGGAACCTCACGAATTAGCGATGCCCCATTTCCAAAAATTGTGTACATACAAATAGGTCTAGATTATGTCATTGTGGTATTTCTTGCATATAAGCCTTCGGTACCCCAAGTAGACTCTAATGTCGGTGAGTTAGATATAAAGATATAGACACATCTAAGATTATGTACATAAAAAGGCAGCAGTTTTCCTGCAGGTGATACCCCCCAGTTGTGTAGTAAGAAACCCTTCTGGTACCCAAAGAAGACTCTGATGTCGGTGAATTAGATATAAACATATAGACATGTCTAAGATTATGTATACTCAAGTTCCAACTGAACCCTCGAGCAATCTCTCTTCTTTTGTATCACCATGGGGAAGGTCCGGTTTCCGACAATAGTTGTTGATGTCAGAGTGAATACCTTCAGAAATGAACTGATCGAAATTGATCAGATGGATGGAATCACAAATCACATAATGAAGAAAACAGCTTTGAATTAACGGGGACTCAAAGGTTAGCAGGTTATCGAATGATTGTCTTTGTTGAATCCAATGTCAAATGTGTTTCATCCCATCGTCAAGCGTTTGACATTGCTAATGAGCCTCTCTTTTTCTTGAAGTCTTCCAAAACATAAAACAAAACCTTCTCTGGGAATTCAAAACATTTCGCGCCGAGGCCCTCTACCTCACCAAACCATCCTCGGGACGGTCCATCCGCAATGTTCGAAACCGATCCAATCCTTGAGATCCATGGCCTTAGCTGCAACCTCTGCTCTAAGTCCAAGTACAGATAGACGAGGGATCGAGAAGAGTGATTCGACGAACCTACATTGATGAGGGCCGACTGGGCTGCGGTGTTGTCCACGTGGAAGTAGGCCGGCCTGCATACGTGTTCTTCAAATGCGATGCAAGCCATGGTGACAGGCAAGATTTCCAGTTGGTGGATCCCATTCCCAAGGTCTTTTACTTGCTCCTCGTTCGGGGTGAAGGACAAGGCTTGCAGGCATTCACCGTCGCTGTTGACCAAGACTGCCCCGAGTCCCGCAGCCCTTCCCGATTCGCCATCCCCCTCAAGGGATCCATCGGTAAAAATGTGGACCGGGTCAGCGTCATCAAAGTGCACTGTCCGAGGCATTCCATTTTCCAGGTGCGAGATCATGATCTCCAACAAGATGCGGGTGTTGTGCTCAAGCTTCCTCGGGAACTTTGAGGTCTCATATTTCCCGAAGTCTTTCAGGACAGAGGCGGCTGTTCTTCCATAAAGCTGGGCGCAAGCGAAGTTTAATCTACTTCTGAGCCCCGTGGCGTCCTTGGCATTGAGCTTCCCCTTTTCCAAAACCTCAGAAATCCGAGAGACCAAGTCACTCACTCTGGATTCGGTGTTGCGGATCATGAAGGAATCATCTGGATTGATATTTAGGTCAAAGGCAACTCCCAACACGTTGAAAGCTTTGGCAAAGTCCAGGTTCTTCTTGTCAGAAGAACTGAGGTTAAGCCCTAACGTAGTGAAGAGCGTCTCCACAGAAAGTCTTGTTCCTCCATTCAGACTCTCTTGGGTCATGACCGTAAAGTCGCCAAAATAGCAGGTCTTGGGATCTTCAGGATTTTGCAGCCTATGTGGTTGATCGCAGCTGCCGGCTTCGTTTTGGCACCTTCGTCTCCTCTGTTGTCCTCTAGCAATGCGTCGTCAAGGTTGTCCTTTGCAATTTTCAATACAACACAACAAACCTGAACGTCATGGTTTCTCGCGCTTCCAATTAAGTGCCAATGTACCCCGGTCAGCCCTGCTGTCTTCGCATTCTTCAGCATCCGTTGCACTTTCCGAACTTTTGCAGCACATCTTTGCCTCTTAGCCTTCCATCTCCTCAAATCAGTTTCAGCATTCGAAGCCATGGCACGGTCAGGCCTTGCGCTACGATGGTAGTTTTTGCTTGTACAACTCGCACCTCTGCTATCCATGTATGGGCCAGTACGGGAATTGAATTGTAATAAATCTTGGTCTCGAATTGATGCCCCTAATGTTGCTCCCTTTAAGGGGATTTTCCTTGTGGCAAAAGCATGTTTTTTACATAGGTTTAAAAAAGAAACTGGATGCTTTAAGATAAGGCACCAACATGCTTCAAAAATCCTGTTCCCAGCCCACCATCATCATCACCATCATGATCAAAACATTAACAACAGCAACAGCAACAACAGTTAACCGGCGCAGATAGGGAACCCTTATGGCATCACCAGTGTGTGCGATCCACAATAATAGGTAAATCGTCTACTGTCATGGGACATTTTTCATGGCCAACTGTTAAATTCCCTGAGGGTAAAACTTGCAAATACAACAATTACACAATATCCCATGGTTGTGTATGGTAGATTCTGAAACATCATCTTGCATCTTTTTGCATCTCTAGAGGTATTTGACGTACCTACCCACACAGTATTGGATGTATCACGGCACTGTCACAACTGACAACTCTACGTTCAACCTCCAAATAACTTCAAAACAAGACAAGAACAAATTGGTTTCATGAACGGCAACTTCTGGGTATAGCTCAATATTTAAGGCCCAATAAACTTCAAATTCTATTCGTTTTTAGGATTAACCATCCAATTTGAGGGCCATCTAGTTTGACCCATGCCCATTTGGATTCAGTCGACCAGAACCCATCCATGGTCTATGACTACATCCAAGACACCCTGAAGGCAACTCTTGAGAATGGCTGCAGCCAGCGATATCCACACCATTGGATTTCAAGATCTTCTTCAGCCTTGGCAGCGACGATGCCCCAGCTGGATATGCTGTGCCTTCGATTTTCAAACCCTAAAAAAACAGGAAAAAATGAAAAACTATGTCAGAAGCCAGAATCCTTGGCATTCTTGAAAATGTCCCATTCTTCCAGAGAGCCGTGGGTTAAAACCCTGGTACCCTTTGGCTGTTCACATCAAAATTGCTTGGACTTATGGACCAAATACGGTAATTCATAGGTAACTTGGCTCCGTATACCTGGGTTATAAGTGAACCATGGATATAATCCCCTAAAACGGAGATAAAACCAGCAATCATCAAGAAACATGGGGATATACAGATATACATACATACAGATATACGTACAATAGACAAAGGAAGTTTAGAAGTCAAACTTCCGACAATATTGACAGATGGAAGAGCAGAGGTGAGAAGAGTCAGGGAAGAGAAAGAGTCAAAAAACAAAGAGTGAGCAGAGAAAAGATACAGGTGCGCGAAAAGATGTCAAAGTCGCAAAACACTGAAGCGGGTGCGGAGCCGTCTGGTCAGATTAGAGATGAAAAATTGCATGCCGTTGTGGCGCGAAGCAGATTTGGAAGTCAAAAAGCTAAAACCACGTCAGGTCCGGAGCAATTTTGGCAGTGGGAATGTCCAAAAAGAGCATGTTGGGGCGCGAAGCACATTTGGAAATAAAAATGTGGGAACACAAGATTCTCGGACCACTTTTGGAAGTTCAGTCGAAGTCAGGTGCTCAAAAAGTTCACGCCGCTGTGGCGCGAAGCACATTTCGAAGTCAAAATGGTAAAAGCACCACATGTTCTGACAACTTGGACGTTCAAGCGTCGTTTTGTGTGAGCCAAACGTGTGGGTTTTGCAGCAGTTTCCAAAACGATGGCAGGCATGGGACGTTTGAAGAGGATCTATAAACATAAATTTCGCGCGGCACGAGCAGTACAAGGGACATCTCCATCAGACATGTTGGGAAGTCAGGGAGCAGATTTCCTGAGAAGTGCTGCATTTTGGACCATCAGATCTTCAGGTTTCCTAAGATGATTTTGTGTGTCAGGCGCAGCACTTCGTATGACCTGGCCTAACTTTTCGTGGCAGGGGCAGTACTTTACAGAGATGGGATGGAAAATCGCAAATCGCGTTGGCACGAGGCTGTCAGCTCAGCACTCAACTTTCCATTTTTGAAGGATGTCTTGCAGAATCGCTTCGTTTTCATGTTGTGCAGTTCTAAAATTAAGGAAGTCTCGCAGAAAAGCTTCGTTTTTCAGCTTTCAACTTCCAACTTTCAAGGATCTCTCGCAGAATAGCTTCGTGTTCAAGCTTGCACTTAGATAGATAGATAGATAGATAGATAGATAGGATTAGATAGGATTAGATAGGATTAGATAGGATTAGATAGGATTAGATAGGATTAGATAGGATTAGATAGGATTAGATAGGATTAGATAGG
>Ga0126342_10008442_pt1 | contig 18465 bp, 13 predicted proteins | sample Cyp1metagenome_FD_92528 | JGI IMG/M metagenome (GOLD analysis project Ga0126342, IMG submission 92528) | Coral microbial communities from Lord Howe Island, Old Settlement Bay, Australia - Cyphastrea 1 metagenome | ecosystem: Host-associated > Invertebrates > Cnidaria > Coral ...
GAAGTTTTACGTCTATACAGACGTGCCACACACACACACACCCTGCCTTTGGCAGGGTGGTGCCATGGAAAATGAGGTGAAGATGAGGATGAAAGGGGGAATGAACGTGAGATGAACATGAAAATGAGATGAAAGATTGCTGAACCAGAACGCGAAGAGGGGAACGCAAAAGAAGAGGGAGAGAACACACACCAACACACCTGGCCCGAAGCGGGCAAACCCTGAAAGGGCAAGGGAAGAGAAAAGCGGAGGGCCGACAGACACGGAACAAGACCAGCGGAGGGGGGGAAGACGGGAAGACGGAAGCGCCTGAACCAACCTGACACAGCGAAAACCTACACAAACCTCAGCACGCGACGGACCCGACCTACCTGGCGAGGGAAGAACGCATGAAATAGGGGACCAATGGGGGTCAAGTTGGTGAAAGAAGAAAACCAACACCAAGAATTGAGGGGACCCAGTTCCACCTACAACAAAAGTCGTGGGTTACTCCCCTTCGGGACCGTGGTCAAGTCGTGCCGCAATGGCACAAACAGCTGTTCAAGTTCCAGCGAATTAGATGCACAATATGTTCAACCTCACCAGAAAACAATCAAAAGAAAAAGACAACACCTGGAAAGCATGAGCCTGCCTGGTCTATATTTCATGTTGCTGTGCAAGTGTCCCTCCAAAAGCTGCGCTGATGAAAAAGAAGCAGTTTCTGCAGTTCCGTGCAATCTCATTTCGGCGAAGGTGCAGGTTCGGAAGGATCCCTTAAGGGACCACAGGAGCAGCGGGAATTCCCAAAAAACGGTGAAGAACGGAAAGGCCGTCTGTTCCACTTTACTTAAACGAATTACCAATTGAAAGGTGTCGATTCAGAGGTCAAATTCGTCAACAGTCACCCACAACGGCGTTGCCTCCAGTGGCCCTATGGCACCTTGTCGGAGTCACCATAGGTATTACACTAGACAAGAGTGGATTCTTTAAGAGATCCGTCGGGAACTGAGTCCCTAAACGTGCAACTAGATTATAGTTACTTATATGTGTATATATATATATATAGGACTACGGTAGCCGCCAGCTGCGACTTAAATGCGCCCAGGTGCACCACCGAAGTCCTGCGGGTACGTTTGCACGGGTCCGGGGGAAATGTCTTCGTTGGTCACCGACCCCCCCGGGACCCCGGTGACCCCCCGCATTAGGATATATTATATTACAATATGATGAATAAACGAAGTTTTACGTCTATACAGACGTGCCACACACACAAATATACATACGCACACACACACATATATATATATAAACAAGACATAGTCAGCTTCAGTTCCTAAGGTGGAGGGCACAATGCAGATCCTGCTCTCCATGGTTCCCTGCAGCAATTCCATCGCCTTGTTGCTGCAATTCATGGCCAAGTTCCCGAAGATCCAGCTGCGTTTCGTGGAGCCTCGCTTCGGGGATTATACTAGGATGTTTACCATCTACCAACTGGTGCAGGATTTCGCAACCATCCACCAGTGGCTATGGAAGATTCATGAGCATGGGCAGTTTCTAGTTGACTTGCCTATTAACAATCATGCTTTTCCGCAGCTATACCCGTTAGATTACCAGAGTGCTTGTTATAAGTCGGGAGAATGCGACTACATTTCGGTCTTATTAGGTATTGTCTTTCGGCCCACCCTACCTAATGCTCACACTTTCAGGTTGTATTGCAGTGGCAAGGGTGGCTGGACATGTCATGTCAATTCATCACAATTGTTTGCAGTCCATGCTTGCCAGTTCAAACAAGGAATCTAAGAACATCCAGTCATAACATGAGTTTGAAATAGTTTGAATGTATTTTTCAGACATGTTCAGTCATCTAAGGAAATCCAGTTGAACACGCAAATGCTCTCCAATTTCCTGAGCCAATGAGCAGCTGCAAAAAGAGAAGTGCCTGGAACAAGATCTGCCTAGAAGAAGCTCCGACGACTCTGGGCTTCGACAATCTTGAAGGATGACCACAACAAGCAACAACAATAACAACAAGAAGGATCCAACCAACTACAACAGGATAACAATGATAAGAATGAACAACAGCAAAAACAGTGAAGGTCATTTATGTGGATCACATGTTTTGATATGTTTTGATATGTTTCTATGCCATACGTGGCCATGCTGATATCGGAAAGGTCCAGGTTTCACTTAGCTCCTCTCGGGCTCAGTTGGAGCTTGTGAAGAGCCGCTCAGAGATTTGAAAGTTCGCAGTGCGAGGGTGGTGTTGAAGAGCAACTTTGTCAGCTACCCTTTGGTCATTTAAATTTAACAGTTTGCTATGGCTGCTATGGAAAATGGATGAAAATGGTTCATTAAGATAGCTGATTCATGATGATTTACCTGTGAAGAATAGTGATTGATAGCTATGTTGAATAACCAGAAGCTAATCTATGCCATTTGGCATCATATCCGTCCAGGATTCATATGCATGCGCATCTTTGGGTAGTTGTAAAATAGCTCTGGTCATAGTATTTGTTGTTGCTGTTATACACATAGTTCGTATATGCTACACATTCCGTACATAACTACATATGCTGGGGGTGGTTTTCAAAAATGTCCTCGCTTCAGACGGATTCTTGATGAACAAGAATTAGATCATTATCAAACATTATCAAACTACTGTAATTGGTCACACAACGGCCGATCATCAAAAAAGGGCTTTCGTAGAGAGCTTCGATCTTGCTGAGCTTGTTTGGCTGGATTAGCAGGAAATACATGAGCCATAACTATGGAGACGTGGCTAAGGATAATCTGCACACAAACATATTTCTTTGATGTTGTTCACTGTATTTTTGGCTGTTTGTTGCATTTTCCATGTTTGTCATCAGTTTGGTGGTTCAACCCGCAAGCAGATGGTTTTACATTGGCTTACTCTTGCAAAAGATGAGATTAAGAGAATCAACTGGCATAAAGTGTGGATCAGAAATCATAAATATAATTGCTCGACATTCAACATGCTCTTTGGGTGTTCGTTTGAATCATACGAAATGGCCAATGTTCGAATGACCACCAGAGAATGTGGCAACTTTGTTCGATGTTCGGAACTGGGACTGGTGGTGCCCTTCAATGATGGTTGTTTGCCTCGAAAAAATATGAACGTTAGATACAGCCTCCGGTAATTTAACGTAGCTATTGAAAATGCTGCTTTTCCATAGCGAACGGTTATAAGTTTACCAGCGGGAATATACCATAGACATCCATAGTCTATCTAGTTATATATATATATATGCTAAGGATGTTTGGGACATCACATTGATTTACCTGTAGCTTTTAGCAAGTTCTAGTGGATAATCCGACGAGACGGTCCAAGCTTAGATGGTTGGGGTGCAGATACGTAGAGCATATGATATGTATGTTCTACTGATCTTACGGTCTTATATTCAATATTCAAGACGGTCTTATATTCAATATTCAAGACTGTAAATATAATGTACTGTTTATATTTATATATACATATATAGATATTGTATGTATATTACATATAAATAAGCATATACGATATGAATCATGCATATACATTGTTCGCACATGTTTGTGCACATTGATATGTATGGGCAGTGTGTGTGTATGTCACACATGCACCTTGGCGATCATAGCCGACTCCACCGCAGGTGCTTGATCTGAAGCAGGGCTATCAGTTGTTTTTTTCTTCGGTGGGTTTATGGCAATGATATTGCAAACGAAGCTGTTTGTTAGAAGTCCATGTTTGAGATGTTTGAAAAGCAGTGATATAAAGAAGCACCCAACCCATTTAACCATGAATTGAAGAACCATGACAATGATCAAACACAAAGATTGTGAAGAACCATCGCCAAACAAAACGAAGTAAACATCATAACAACGTGTTTTCATGCAGAATAAATACCTAAGGACGTCCAAAATGGCCTCACTGTTTCACCGTGGCGCAGCAGCCCCGCGGCCCCCCACAACCGTCAGGGCGCACGAGGTAAAGATTCTTCGCTATGGAAGGTCAAACCGGATGTGTTTTTGTCCACGTTCGCTTGGCTTGTTTTCGTTACTATTCTCTAGTTGTTGCAATTTGTCCACTTTCTTCCCTGGTCTGAACTCATACCTCGCTCATCCCCGTTGTTTCTGTGCGCATCATGGATAGGGGAAAAGCCACCAATTCCCTGGGTTTCAATGAGATGTTTTGCATGAACCTCCCCTTGCATTTTCATGCATGATCAAGACGCGCTAATATGGACCGGGTTGCCGATGTTGCTGTGGCTGATCGACTTGGGTCAGGTTTGTATGGTATAGTTTACTGATGTTTACTGAACCATGAGATGATGGAGGAGCAGTAAAGTAGGCCAACTTGAGGATAATTGTTTTGTTTGCCGGGTATTTTCGTTGATCCTGGAATACCAAGAAAGGATCAGAAAGGTATAGCCTATAGTATCTATAGTGAACAGTGTAGAGTTCCAGTTTCCAGCCAGTTGCTTTCCATAAGACCCGGCGTTGGGGGCCGTGCATGCGCCGAAGGGCGGGCAACGGCATTTCGGCTGCAGCACGTGCGGAAAAAACATGGATTAAACAGGTTGGTCCAACGGTGGGTATGGGCCAAGCCCCTGAGTACACCGAAAATGGATGGTTATAGCAGCCCCCAGATCAATACAATAATAGTATTATGATGTATTATGGTATGAGAAAACATTTGGTAAAAATAAATGCCATTTGATGGAATCAGTTTCTTTCAGCTGAAGGCTTGGGGGTTCGAAACAATTCAACTATGTAGAACATGTGCTTTGGCATAGAGAGATGGGTCCAAAAACATCATGTCACATATCATCATTCCAAAGTCGAACCACCTTTCCAAGCCTGTTTCCAGTTTGTTTTGATCATGTGAGTAGCAGTGTTTCTTGCAACAGGGTAATATTTAACTGACAGTTTTCACATACAAACTTTCAGATAACTATGTGTCGCGAATCTTTGATTCCATTGAATCTACTCAAAGCAAAAGTGGTGATTTCCTAGGTCTGTTTGAAAATGGAGTAGCCAATTCACCTGGATTCGCAACATTTTCACCACGAATGATGGCTAGTTGGGGGAAAACATTCCCGCCAAGGGTGAACAGTCATTGCACCAGTCATGTTCGCCGCAAAGCTCAATGACGCTGAATTAACTGCTGAAGCTGTGACACAAGGTCATGATTTTGGAGGGTTGGAGGTTCTTTTGAGAGTAACCTACAAGTGCTTGAACATGGTCAGCCCATTCTCAGCAGATGATGGTCCTGAAAGAGCCAACTTTGACTAAGCAAAAACCAGGCCCAGTTGTGCCAACTGCCATGGCCTTTCTCTGACAGAGAAATGGTCAGTTGCTCAGACGATCTCAGTAGGATACCTGTTGCGATATCGGCCATGAGCATTTGGTGAGGTGCATTATTCAGGTCCTGAGGTTTGAAAGTTTCTAGGTCAACCTTGGATGGGCAGTTTACAGTAATCCTTCAATCTTTTGCCAGAAATTCCCTAAGTAGTTGGTGGTAAGGGGTTATAAGCCACAAAAACGAACAAAACGAATCACAAATTGTGGCAACATCTAAGTACCATTCTTATAGCAAGCCGCAAAAAGATAGAAAAATGTAGAAAAGTAAGTTCCAACTGAAATAGTGATTTTCATGACTGTTCTAACTTTTTGGGGCTTACTAATCCATTCATATCCATTCTTCAACTTCTTCAAGGCCTTTGCAGCGCCTGCTGCGCTGGGCTTGGCGGCTACTTCGCACCTGGGATCTGGATCTGGATCCATCAGATTCGATCAGGGGTTAGTGATTTGAATTAGTATAGCAATCCCCAGCACTAATAGTATCTAATAGTATAAAGAGATATCGATGTTGCTAAAATATGCTAAAATCCAATACTCAAATCGATGTTTTTGTTTGCCTTCTCCATCTTTTTTTTTGTTTGAGATCACTATAGATTCTATAGATAGATCGCGGCTATCAGCAAGGGGGTTGAAGACCATTGCCAAGCGCCACTGGGACAAGGGTGGGAACACCGGTATACGTCAGACATGGGGGACCGGTGACCCAAAGATGCTGAAAACATCCGGTCATTATCATGATGTTGGACAAGTGTGTTTAACTATGTTTATATACATGGTATTTTGTTTGTTACTCTCAAGTTGCTGATTAGTATCATTGTCACTATGGCCATGGCTTTCATGATCACGAGCATCTTTGTTGATGTCAATGAACACTCCATATGGGCGAGTTGGCTACCCTCCCGAATTGCAAACACAGATCTGGAAAACACGCAAACTATTCGGACCGCTCGTATAACTTTCCGAACGGGAAACCGTGTTGTTCTGCTTACAAGATGTTGACCTCAACATTTCCCATTCGTTTCATATAGTATTTTTCCATAGTATTGCCCAATATCTTCGATGTTTTCCCACGTTTTACATTTGTTAACCCTGATTTTCCCATGAGTTTCTTTTGAAAAAAATTGTTGCAGCTAGTTTCCCAGGCTCAAGGTGGCCGCCCGGCGGCCCTGGCGACGCGCTGGGATCTATGGGATCTATGGGATCTGGGGGTTTCCATTGGGGGTACCCCAAGCTATCGCTGGATTTTCATGGAAAATCCCAATCTAAAAATTGATGGCTTTTATTGGGTAACCTCATGGATGGACACGTCCATATGTCAATAGATAATGGAGTATATGAAAAATAATGATGAAAACGGAGGGTAGACCCATGGACCGGAAACCTCCGGACAGGTCTATTTGTCGGTCTGTCGGTCGATCTGTCTATCCATTTGTCCATCTATCATCATCTACCCATCTACCCATGTACCCATGTATATATCCACATATCCATGCATCCATTGATCCATCCATCCATCCATCCATCCATTCATGTATGCATACATTACCTTAATTACATCACATCCTTACTTACATACATATCGTGCACAGATTACTGTAGTTTGTTTGATCTTTGTTTCTTCAGTTCCCCCCGTGATTATCCAACAGGACTTTCATATGTGTCAGGTGTTGAACCAGCAAACATCATGCACATTTTGATATAGATATTGTTTATTCTTGTATGTTTATGTAAAGGAATATGTGTCTGCATTTGTTTTTCGATATTTTGTATTGGGTACGATATTACATACTGGTGATAGATCTGATGAGAAGTTTGAGAATGATGTGCTTCTGGTCGCCTTGCGGTGACCTAAGAATTCGAATCCTGGGGCAGTGTATCCTGAAGTGATGAAATTAGAGTTATGCTTATAACTTTAAAACCTTCGGTGGGCCTAAACAGCCTGAGACTGACAGCTTGTACAACAGTTTAATACGAGCACGTACGTGACTCCAGCATCCCAGGAGTCATATCAGTCATGAATGCAGCCCTCTTCGTTGGGCAATCAGCTGCAGACATGAGATTGCCCCCCTGCTATCTGTACATCAGAAAAACCGCATGCTATAGCGGGCTACACACACATATATATATGTATGTCTATACACACACACATATATATATATGTATGCTGTATGCATTAACCGCTCTCCCTCATGATAAACACCCAAAGGGAAACCCACCCAATAATTACAGTGGATCCAGCGCCAAACCCATGGGTTTTTGAATGTTTTTTTTGGGTTCCTTAGTCAAGTGGTGCTTGATTTTAGGCACGCAAGGATGGGTATGGACAAGTGACAAAGCCATTCACGAACCTTCGGGATAGCATTGACCCGTGGATGAGAAGATGTGTTCCCTCTTTCTTTGGCCTATACTTACTGGTGCTAAACGCAGGGAATTTTCGGGCATGATGCACAATAACTATCAATAATCATCCCATTCCCCCATTCCCATCCATTCCCTGCGTTTAGCACCAGTAAGTATACCCATGATTTTTCCACATCTTGTTCCCCCAAGGCAGTCGATCGGGTGTCAAAGCACCTGGCTAGGCGACGAATGTGGCTGTATTTTACCTATAGGTTACCATTGCCGGGCCCATGGAGCTGAGAATCTCTGGCATATTTGTGTGGGGTATCTCTGGTTATGTCAAAATAGTGATTGAAAATGGCCATTTATAGTTGATGAATAGGAACTAAACTATCCAATCGGGGGAGCTAAGGACCTAGGGGTATCCATGTTCCCGATTGAATGGGGAGCTAAGGAGACTAAGAGTGTCCCAACCATACGACTGTATATAAAGAGTCAAATCCTAGCTTTGGTGTGTAACATGGACCACGATTGCAACAAGTTTGTAGGGGTTTGGTTCATTACTTAATGTGTTTTTGCCCCAAGCGATATGCAGTTCGAAGGTTGAACTACACGTCAGCAGCATTATTCCCTCAGCTGGTTACTTAATTTACATTGGGGGTAAGTAACTTTCTGTCCGCAAGTGGGCGAAGGAGGTTCAGAGCTCTTGTAGTGTACCAGTTCTTCATAAAGAAAATTATTGTTCGACGATTGGTGAAATGCTTAAGGTCAGGCCAATGTGCACGTGGTGCACCGCGTTGCGGAAAGGGGCTGAAATAGGGAGGGTAAGAGGTGGATTGAGACGGAAAAAAGAAATCTGATGACTTCTGGGCATTGGGGATGCGGGAGAGATCTCATAGAGGGATACCGGACCGGAAGGCAAAACCGGATAGGTAGCGAGAGAAGATACTCATTGGAGCATGGAGTTTCAGTGAGGTGAAGAACCCTATGATAGTATGGGCAGTATGGGCAGTATGGGCTTTTACTGTAATCTGAAATACTTAATGTGATACCCTCTAGTAATTACCATGGCTAGCTGGAAAATCTAGACCCTTAATTCATGAGTAAAGACATCTATACAATCGTATGAGGGAAAAAAACCTGCACCAAATTCCTGAAGGGATTGTAATGTGATTATTACAAACCAAACAATAATATGCAATAATATTATATGATTATCATGTCATTGACTTTCCAGCCCAAGTTCAAGAACGAATAAAGTTGAACAAAGCCCACACCAGGCCGGGAGTCGCCAATGAGGGAGATCCCCAAGCAGCCCAAGCAGCTTCCGCGGAACGAGGAGAAATCGGAGAAGCCGACTCCAAGAAGTGGGCAGATCTCCTGAAACTTGGTGATTGAGCCAACGAAAATGTGTATTTAACATCATTTAACCAAGCAAAATGATCCAGTTTTTGTGGATTTAACATGATTTGATCAACACAAATATAATAATATGGATATCTTTCACCAACACATAACACCAAAACAATTGAATTTAGCCAATCAAATATTTTTTCGTCATGTTTTTTGCATAGTGATGTGTAAGATGTTATATCATATGGTGTTTACACTGGCCATGATGATGTGATACACTATACACATGTACATATTGATATTTTTATAGACAAGAGGTTTTTAAACATTGTGCAACGTCTAAGACACTGTTGGTGAATTGACCAAGAAGAATCACCCAGGATACCATGGTGATCCGTGAGACAATTGACCATGGCGGTCCACAAGGTGGCCAAGCAGTGAGACTTGAGAAATTGCAGGAAACCATGGTTTCTGGAATGGTACCCAAAGTTGTCGTTTCCTCATTATTTTTCGACTTGTGCGACATTCTACGATTTTATTTCATTCTTACGAAATCCTGATATTGAGAGGTTTCCACAAGATCTTCCCATTTGAGAAATTCTATGTGTGTTGCTGGCAGGAGCTTTCTCGGCAGGCGACCCAGACAACAGCTCGGTTTCGTTTTGTGTGATTTTGAACATCACATCTGTAGTATCTTTTGGGGATGATATTCCCTTTTTGTTGCTGGGTGATATGAACAAATAGGACATTTACCAAGCCCACTTTTGTCGCGATATTTGTGGAATTTGATTCCACAAATATCGCTGTATCATCTTTTGGCCAATGTGCAATGATTCGCTCACAGTAGCAGAAAGCTAAGCGCCCTTTCAGGCCCTTTCTGAATATATGCTCACAGTAGGCAATTTCAGAGGGAAAATGGGCACTAATAGTGTCCATCAAATTTTCGGGGCTTTCCCCCTTTCATGCAAACCCACATGGCCCACATGTTTCCATTCTTTGCGTGATAAAGTTCTGGGAATTCTGGTGAGCATGTTGATACAGCAAGAAGGCGAATAGAATTCAGAAGGTTCTTTAATGCATTTGGTTATTTTGGCTGTGGTGAGCGTTCTTTTCAAACTTCGGTTTCTACATGTCTAGATTCGGGTCAACCATATTTGACCCATCGACGCCATTCTTGGCTCGCGGGAGGTGTTTCACGGAGAATGATCGGCTTCACAATTTCCCAAGAAAAAGTTATGACCCCATACTCCATACCGATTTCGACATACTTGGACGGAGTTTTGCATCATGTCATGCATTTTTTCTGTGTAACAATACTTGTTGGAGACCTTGGATAGGATACTGGAGTCCATGTTCAACGGAAGAAGCTCGTGACCGAAGATCTTTATGGTTTTGCAGGGACCCATCTAGTTTTGGCAAAAGACACCCACATCACCATTCGGTCAACCGTTCGTGGTAGTTCGAAAACGCATTGATTGGCCAAGCCATCACTATGCAGCAGCAGCTGGGCTTGCCAGTAAACCGAGCCAACTGATCGAAATCAGGAAGTCATCAACTAACAGTGGTATGGTGGGGGTATAATGGCTAGACATTTATCAGCTTGGAAACACCAACCAGAGAGGGTGCTCAGACATTTCAATGTTCACGGTGATCTTATGAACAGACTTGGGGATCTGGGAGTTCATTTACGGCATCTCAGGTACATCATCCACTCAGTGCCTGACAACCCTGGAAAGTCCCTCAAGTGGCGTTATCCAATATTATAAGTCAATAACAATTACCCTCTGGTTATTTAACATAGCCATGGAAAATTGTCCATTTATAGATGGTTTACCTATTAAAAATGGTGATTTTCCATGGTTATGTTAAATAACCAAAGGGTATATTAGAAAATCCCTTCAGTGGGCTTCTCCCGCATATTCTATGTATACCTAGACAATCCAAGTATGGTAAAAGTACTAAAATTATGGGGTAAAACACAATTTTTAAGGGTACTCGGAAAGTCTATGTTTTTGTTTGTGTATATGCGCACGTATCACACATCCAGATGCTCGGTAATTTAACCCTTGAGATAAACCTCAGAAGGTACTTGGACTCATAGTAATGGATAATACTAGTGGTTACCAAGAAGTTTTCCTCATGCAAACCAAGATAGGTATGGAAAATCTATGAAAATCCACCATGATTGATCATTTCCACATGGGAAAGCAATGGATTGCCATAGCTATGTTTACAAACCAGCTGCTGCAGCCACACCATGCCCAGGACAACAAGCACTGCCACTGATGTGCCTTGCAAAAGTTGGGTGTCAGGGGAGGGCGATTTTTGTGTGTAGCCGTGTAGCCAACACCATTGTAAACCATGGGCAAATAATGTAAAACATGTATAACACGGGAAAACATGCAAAAACATGCAAGCCATTGATTGGACAATGTCACCACCTGGTCAGTTACAAAAGTTGGATTTTCCGTGTCTACATTGGCTGGAAGGTAATTATATAAATGCCAGTCGTCGAAGTTGCCTTAACCAATGAAACAACCAAAGCCTATTTGTTTGGTATGTTGGGTGTATCACATGAATGGGAAACAAAAAAACTACCTGGGATGCCCCATGATTCGCCACTCACATAGATATTAGTCATACAGCGCATACAAAAAAACACACACACACACACCCGGGCACCTGTTATATATATATATATACAATTTACATACGGATGCACATCCGCATACATGCACAAATGCATATATATATATATACATACATATTATTTAATTTGACTTACTGTTCACGTATACATGTATATGTATAGAAGCGTGTGTGCACAGACCTGTTCCCGGCCCACATGTTCACATGCCAGTCACTCATCGGCCATGGATTGATCATCCGCCATTTTCGGGATTTGTATCCACATCCCCAGTACCCTCTGGTAAACTAACATAGCTATGGAAAATCACCATGTTCAATGGGTAAATCCACTATTTCAATGGCAATTTTCAATAGCTATGTTAGTTTACCAGAGGGTATAATACCAGAGGGTATATCAAGAGATTGTTTCTGGAATGTTTCATTCCCTGTATAAAGCCATATTGCTTTGCAGATTTTGCAGACAGACTGAGGCATCGGAAAAGGCGCCAGACTGGGAGATTTTGAAGGGATGGATCCAAAGATGGATATTGATTAATCATTTTTCGAGCTTTGCTACACATGTATGTTTCTCTATTGTTAGCAGCGCAGCGGTTGTACCATGTTGTACTGTATTTGCGTGGATCCAGATATATCCAGATCCATCGGGGTGTCGGGGCATCGGGGCAGGGAAAGGGCAAAGAAAGCCCACGTCCTGTGATGTACGTGTCTTGGCTAAGTTGGGTGAAGCCTAAAATAGGGCCGTCAACCATCGACTTTTCTGCTCAGAAACGATGGTTGGTGGTGAGAAAACGAGCGTTTTGCGTCCTCACCAATGAGGCTTACGGAGGATCATCTCAGAAAGTCTCAACTTTGAAGTTAGGAATTATAGCACTTTGATTCCTACCTGCAATGATATGCCATGCTGATCTCACTTGACTTCCATGTATTTTGTCTAATTTTATGATTTTTGCGACTTGAAACCACCAGCCACCGCCTTTGGTCACCTTGTGGCCAGCCTCCAATGTCAATTTCAAGGACCCCAGCGGCTTCAGCTGTTGAAATCCGAGGTGATTACCATCGTGCTGGTGCTTCCTAGTGCCATTCTAGGCGCAGGGCCGGGACATGCTGCCGCTCCTGTGTCCTGGAATGTTATTTCCATCACTTGTGAAGCCACTAAGCAGTTGGGAAAATCGGGTGTTTTTCCACGTTTTGTAGAGGACCATTTGCGTCCTGGCCGAGCCTTAGTCAGGCTACTTGAGCTACGTCGAGGGCACGGCCTGCGCGGGGAAGCGTGACGACTGCAAGCGAGAATGCTTCGAGCAGTTCGGCTGAACAAAGATCTTGAAAGATGGGATGAGAGAACTGAAGTGGATCAATTCCATCCGTTGGAATATGGCACGGAAAATAGTCGGTAGAATGGTATGGAGGTATATGGATGTATAATATCGATCTATCGATCTTGTCCACATGTATGGTAGCTAATGGATGATCCGAATTCGCTTGGACGGTAACTGAATTGCAACCGCTCGTCACCAGGAAATCCTGGGACAGTGTTTTTTTTCGGCATTTGCACCACGCCCAGCAGCTTCCCTTGCTGAACCAACACAGAACTGTCAGAAGTCCTTGCTCACAAAAGGTGGTGTCCCCCCAGTAAGTTGTTTTATAAGACTATATATAAGACTCATTTAACATCCGTGAAAGTTGGATATATTTACTATAAACCTACTGACTTAAGCCAGTTAACCATAGTTGACCTGCGAAACTGTACCAACTTAGACTAGGGGGCACCACCACCTTGCAGGAGCTATGAAAATGCAGATCGACAATTTCAGTCGCAAATGCCCCATGGCAGCCAGATCAAGGCGGTGATGTGTTTGGATCTTGTGTTGGTGCTCAGTGGCAAGTTTCCCTACACTTGGTACAGTGGGTGTTGTGAGTTTCCTTCCCACCTCGAATTGTGTGTGTGTCTTGTGGTTTCAAAAAAATGCTTGATTTTCTTTCCTCCATGAAGTGCCACAAATTGATATCCTTTTGCCTTTTTTGTGCGGTGCTGTTTCCTGAGGTTCTTGTATTTTATGATGTTCCTGAAAAGGCTACACTAGATGCTGGTATCATGCGCGGTTTTCGGGTAATCCAAAACCGTTGTTGTCACGGTAGTCCACTTCAACAGGCTTCACGATATACAGGAGGCAGGTGGAGGCAGTAAGAGTTCCTATAGTATAGGAAACATGCAGCTCAGTTGCCAAGGGGTCCTGGATCCACTAAGGAAAGGTGAAATGGAATGCTATGTGAATTGCGACAGCGAATTGGTGAGGTGTTTTGGCCGGATCTGGCCAACCTTCTGCACGGATTATATAGTAGCTACTATGGTTTTTAGTAAATCTAAGTTGCCAAACACCAAAATAAGAAACGTTCCAACAAGAAGAGTAGACACGTTACGATCCTGTTTTTTCGATGCATTGCATCCATCCTTCTATACCCACGCAATGTCGACATTGCGGATCCACCTCTTAGGTGTTCGGCGGTGTCCACCAACCTGATCTTTGGGGCAATCTTCTTGGCTGCAGGCAGCATTGGAACCAAGCTGGGGAAAGCTTGGCTGATGGGATAAAACCTCTGATATTTGAGGAATTAAGTTAACAGCAAGTTTTTGCAGCTATTCTTGATGTATATATATATGTGTGTGTGTAATAATATTATATATATGCACCCTTATTTGTTGATTTATTCACTTATTTGTTTAATTATATTTTTGTGTTAGGGTGTCAGGTTTTAACCAAGCTAACCTCAGATTGGAAGTACGGTACCATTTACGGACCCATGTGGTGAGTTGCCATCAGTAGATGAGTGTTTTTTGAGACCAATTTTAGCACCTCCAACTCTATAGCTAAAGTTGCGATCGGAAGTTGACATGGGAAATCAATGGGCAAAATATAGAAAACCCAGTGGAACTTGATCTTCACTGGGCTAGGGTTGAGATGAATACAATGTCAAGCCATGTCAATTATGAGTAACCCCCAGCGTATTGGTGGAGTCCCCCAGGGAGTGCGCAACTGATGTTAAACCAGGGGTTTATTGATCCTATAGGTCAACCGGGCAACATATCGATCAGAAACCCCGCACGCAGCGGAAGCGGCCAACCATGGTCAAATGAGTGTCGTGGCCAGGGTTATTGCTGCAGATTTGTTTCGAAAGAATTTGCAGCACAATATATCAACCAACCATCCGACTGGACTTACTTGATGATGCAGATGAATAGGCTTTGGAAAGATCAAATGGTGTTTGCTGATTGCCATACCCTCAACCTTCATGGTAAGTAAACCCTAGTTGTAGTAGTTATAAACCAACTTAGCCAACGAACTGGGGCACCCCCTTGTAATGTCGGAGAAGGTGCCCTCAGATTGACAGCGCTAGGTGTTTTGGTGGCCTTCTGCATCAACGTTGTCATTCCAGTCCCGCGGAGCATGGTTGGAGGGTTCAGCGCTGGTTCCAGCTGGGGGAACCTGGGTTTTTGCGGGGTTCCTGACATGGGGGACCTTGAAGCACGTTCTTGGGAGAAGCGAATATGGATGAATATGGCTTGACATGGTTTGGGGATAGTCTCATTAAAAAAAAACATTGAGGTTGATGGGTTACCTTTTGGCCATGTCGTGCCTCACTTAAAAAAAAATCACTTTTGACCGGGAGGCCTTGGCATAGATTCGTCAGGAAAAATCAAGGTTTATCTGGGGTTAGCGGCTTTGAAGCAAGGCAAGAAGATACACGGCATTTGAACACAGTTTTCATATCCAAGCCTGATCTTTCGTTACTCGTACCACTAGTAGGTGGGGATTAGATGAACTAACAGCCCGGATAAATTGTCACAACCTCACTGCAAGGTCACTGGAATTGGGGCAATCTCCAAATGGCCGAACTTTTGCTAGTTAGTTATTACAATTTATCCAGGTGCTTGGTGGGCTCAACTGTATTATATTTACCTTAAACCGTAAACCCCAGTTATAATCAACGGATTGGTTTAAAGGAAAATCTTCACCGGAAACCATTGATTTTCCATGATTTTCCCATCAACAAAGAGGAGCTTTCCGGTTCCAATTTTCCCTTAAACCAATCCATTGATTACAACTAGGGTTATTGTAACTGGCCATTTAGTTCGTTGATTTTCCCTTTAAACATGGTGATGTTCCATAGTTTTTTGTATGTTTACCAGAGGGTACCATTCAACCACCACTGATATTCCAATCATATTCCATATTTCATAATCATAGATATATGTGTTTTTTTCCCGCTCAAATCCCCACTAAGTATTACCATGAAACATCATTAAACCACCATTAAACCATCATTAAACCACCATTGGCTGCTTGACTTGGCAGCACATCATCGGCTACGACGAGTCGGACGACAAGAGGGTCTTCGAGGTCCGATCCGCCTACATCGAGCCCTTTCCAAACGAGCCTTGGCGTGCTGACGGCAGCCAAACATGCGGCCGTTTACATAGTGTCTGAAAAATTGGGATTTTATAGGGAAATGTAAGGACATATATATATATAACCTGGATTTTGTAGGAATTGAATTTTTATTTTTGTTTTTATACATTCTGGCAATGACTAAGAGTTTGTGAACTGGAAATATTTATATTTTTAAGAAGTGTAAACACATGCAAAAACATGGAAAATAGCGTTCATACTTTTAATGTAGACATGGTGTTCCACAATGAATATGTTTGCGGCATGGTGTTCGAGCCTGCGTATACTGCATACATGTAGGAGATGTTCCCAATGGACCACGCCAATGCCCCACATCAGGAAGAGCAACAACGGAAGAAGGAAAAGAGTAGGTCGGCAGCGTAGCTTCCCCCCAATTGATTGATAAGTTTCCCTTCAGCTGGTGAAATGCGATGGGTAACTAACCGGAGTCTAAGTCCCAAGTATTCATGAGATGGTATTTGAAATCTGGTTTATATGCTTATCAAATCAGATGAAGGACAGTTGGGTTTCCAGTGACCAGGAGCATTACAATATGTCCGGTTCCCTCTGTAGTAAATGGTCCGCAGGAGTATTTTATCTCCATTGGGTTCCCTTCATACGTTCCCTGGAGATGAAGATCTTTTGGGTGAACTTGCATAGATTTTCAAGTGTCAGATACCCCACAACTAACATTCATAGAATTGGATGATGGGAAAATTTACAGGAAACCCCATGGTAAAAACCATGGTTTCCTGTAGATTTTCCCTTAAACCAATCCAATGAAACATAGACCCCTGAGAGCTGTAATTTTTGGAGGAGAGTAGTTTTCCAGTCCCCATGGCAGGGTCTACTGTAAGTGGTGGGAGGGTACCAGGCCAATGGACCAACTTCTTGGCGGGTCTACCAGCTGAAGGGAAATTTGCTTTTTGTTTTTGATTTGTTTGGGTTTATAATGTATCTATATATATATATGTATAAATATAATATAGTTATATAGTTGAATAAAGTTATATATATATATACAATTACATATATATATATATGTGTGTGTTGTTTAAATCATGTTTAAGTGTTTAAGCAATTGAAGAGGCTCATTTTTGGCGGGGCTGAGAGTCGAGATCGTTTGCTGATCTGCCTCCGCCACCAGCCTCACCCAAAACAAAAAACGAAGCGAACGCCGCAGGCGCCGCTGGTTCTGGCAAGACAAATATCAACCACCTGATGTTGTGGAAGTGGCTCCTTGGTGAAACATCCTGTAAATCGCTGCACTCAAACCATCACCAGTGGATGTTTTGGATGGAAAGCAAAAGGACATCCCAAATCACCTGATGTTTGGGTGGTGAATTATTATACCCTCTGGTAATTTAACATGGCTATTGAAAATTGCCATTTATAGTGGATTTAGCATTAAAAATTGTGATTTTCCATAGTTATGTTATTTTTCCAGAGGGTAATTCAGCCAGGTGTTTGGATAGATTGGCGAAGATTTTGTATTGCCTTCTTTCCTGGATAGACCATCAGTGCTCGGACATGCATCAAGGCTAGATCGGTGCCGGTCGCTGCTGGTAGGTAATTCTCCGTAAATCTTGATTTGCTTGGTCAACTGGCAAAGTTTTAGTCACAATGTCCAGTATGTTTCTATTAAATTCTATTAAGCTCTTGGATGGCTGGGATGTTTTCTCAACCACCTCCGGGCACCACCTGAGAACATTTTGCCCATGGAATCGTGGAAGGGTTGCATCTTTTTGAAAAACTATGTCGGTGGACTTTCGAAAGTTATATACTTGGTCAATGTTGAAGGAATGAAGTAGGTGTATTACGGGTATACAGTATACATATATATATAGATAGATATGTAGGTGTCAATATATATATATAATATATATATATTAATTTATTTATTTATGTATTTAAAATTAATTAATTTGTTTGTTTGTTTGTTTATATAGCTCTTTGCACATGTCCATCTCGAATGTTGAAGATGTCTGAAAACCGTACTATATTTGAGTTGATTTTGTTTCAAATGGATTTCCATCCCTTATGAACATAAGTTGATGCTATTTCCCCATTCAACATACTGTTGAGAGGGGGTGGCAGATTTTGATTCCTCATGAAGATAAGTCGATGTTATTGTTTATTTATTCTTCTATTCAACATATTGTTCAGAGGGGGTGGCAGAGTTTGATTCCATATGAAGATAAGTTGATGTTACTTCCCCATTTAACATACTGTTCAGAAGGGGGTTGCAGATTTTGATTCGTCATAAAAGATAAGTTGATGTCATTGTTTATTTATTCTTCTATTCAACATATTGTTCAGAGGGAGTGGCAGAGTTTGA
>Ga0126342_10008443_pt1 | contig 18464 bp, 13 predicted proteins | sample Cyp1metagenome_FD_92528 | JGI IMG/M metagenome (GOLD analysis project Ga0126342, IMG submission 92528) | Coral microbial communities from Lord Howe Island, Old Settlement Bay, Australia - Cyphastrea 1 metagenome | ecosystem: Host-associated > Invertebrates > Cnidaria > Coral ...
CATACATCCATACATCCATACATACATACATCCATACATCCATACATCCATACATCCATACATCCATACATCCATACATCCATACATCCATACATCCATACATACATACATACATCCATACATCCATACATCCATACATCCATACATCCATACATCCATACATCCATACATCCATACATCCATACATCCATACATCCATCCATCCATCCATCCATACATACATACATATATATATATATACATGTATATAAATATATACATGTATAATTATATATACGTATATATTATATATATACGTATATACAGACATGATTAACCCATGCAGCTCAAATAGAAGTTTCTCGTGCGCCAAGTGAGTTTACACTGGGCTCGTCTCCCTGGCCTCTTAAGGACCGTGGACTGTCAGAACCATTGACAGCGGTCAAAGGCGCCGGCCGCGGCTTCTGTGGCCGCGGTGCCATCAACTTTTCCTCCTCGCTGGAGATGGCTCTGAGTTCATGGAAGCGTGTCTTAAATTATGCATTGTTGATGAATTTTTTGATGAATTTGATTGCTTTTGCATCTTTGTTGCGGACATGTGATTCGTGAGTTTTATCCCGTCCGTGTTACTGCAAGAGACAAGCCTTTCAACTCGTCTGCAGTTTGAAATGGACACTGGTCAATGTGTTTGGACCCATTCGAGCTTGCAAACTTCCTAGGATACCATGTGCAGCTGGCTCATTACTGGCCATGACGTAGCCGGTCTGATTCTAGGCATAGAGGTTGGCTTTTGTGTCGTCCTTTGTTCCACATAGAACATCTTTCAGATCAACTAGGCGTCGCAGGGCCAAGCCGGCCTGCCAGCTGCATTTGTTTGGCACCCAAGGCATGTCAACATTCCCGTGCAGCCAGTTCATCTGCCCAGCCTCCAGTTTTTTTCCACCCTGCACAGCATCAAACATGCAGAACAAAGAAAACACTGCCCATTTCAGCATGTACCATTTGGGTAGTTCAGCTTGCAATTCTGAACCTCTCCCAACTCTTGAAACTTGCAAACTACGTCTGTTTCAATGTTTGGACGCATTCACGTGGAACCCCCAAACCCCGAGCAGCTCAAGTATGGGATCCATCAAGCAAGTCCACTCGTTGAGCACAGCAAGGCACGATCCACAACACTGCAAATTCATGCGCCACCTGCATCGTCTGCACCTGCAAATGGAGACCCCACAACAAAATGACAATCCTCATCAATGCTCTACCCAAACAGTTTCAATGTTCCTTTTTGATCTCCTCTAATCAGATAGCAAGTTCAGATCTGGCCTGCCTGGTCGATTTGTTTTACTTCAAATGTCGTGCAAATCATTGCAAATTCGTTCCTTTTTTGGCTGTGAGTTCGTATACGATGTACATGCGGAAGCATGTAAAGTCCAAGTCTGGAAGACAAAAGGAAACAAACTTTTGGCTCCATAATTATCCATAACATTGAAGTGCGAAATGTTGACGTTGGCAGTGGATGGCAGATCGCAAACCGTTTGCAAACCTGGTTCGGTGTAGAAAGCCGTGGGCGGGCAACCGGTCTGGGTGTCCTCCAAGCTTGCAGCATGGAAGACTGCGATGAAGTCGTGATGCTGACAGCTACATGAAGGTTTTGTTCAGGCATGGTAGATGAGGGTAGCAAATGATGCAAATCATCAAGATTCTGCAGGCAACAAACACTTAGGATCCTCCAAACAGGTTTGATTCCAAAATAGAAGAGGGTACTAAACGACCATGGCTGTAATTTTTCGATCAAACAATTCATAGGAGTCAACGAACCTGAGTCATACTCAATCTGCGAAAATCTGGGGCTTGGGGATGTCAGAGCTTTGAGAAATGAATGTGTGAAAAGGGGTGTGCCTTTCGAAATGGCAATTTACTTGGGAATATGATGGTTCACCGCCCAACTTTGGGCCCGACGTTTTGACAACACCCGATTGTATATCCAAAAGTGGGGGGAATAAAAAACCAAACATCACCAAATTGATGGAATAATACGCCTGGTACATCCGGGTACATCTATTTGGGGAATTGGTAGATTGGTAGAGATCCCAGATCCACCATGTGTGTCCTTGCTTTGGACTCTAGAGAAGGCGAGGGCGAACGTCGTGGAGAGGGCTGTCGTGTTGACTGAGCCTCCAGCGGATCTGGGGATGAAAAGCAGCAGAAAGGGGCAGTGCTATCAAAAAATGGGGGATGTTACCATCAAATACCATCGAGCCTGTTATCAGATCAGACATGTTCAGAAATGACAAGAGATGCCGTTTGAACAACACCAATAATGGATTTGAGAACGGGATTGGCAAAACTCTTATGACGTTCCCATCTAAAGACTTGTCAAACCCCTGATAGAATGTCTTCTCTGCCAAATCCACCACCCAATTGTTGCCTGGCGTTGGGCTGCCTGGGAAAGCAAATATGGGAGCTTTCGGGGAGAATCACAACAAGCAAAATCACTGCTTGAAGTTCTACCTGACACAGTATCCTGCGTTGCAGTATTTGCTAGTGCATTCCACTTCTTGCATTAATTAACATGCCACGGAAGTACGCATGGTGGTTGGTATTGAAAATGACCAACCGTTGCAACCAAAACCTTGACCTCTCCTACCCCTGACATCTCGCACCTCTCTGGCTTGGGATGCTGCTGTCCCCGCATAGAGAGTGCGGGAGGCCCGGGCCATCCGGCGACTTTCATAGGGATCTTTCAGGTCCTCAGCATGGCCGCACATAAGGTTGGCTGCTGTTCGCTTGGTAGTAGTCAAGCATAATCAAGCCATAATCAAGCCAGCCAAAACAAGGAAATCTAGGCAAGAAGAAGAAATCTAGAGCTCTGGCATTTCTTCAATCCCGTATAAGGTGCTGGTCATCTGGATGCACAGCAAATACCTCATCCAAAATGGAAATAGCATGATAGGTATATAATATATATGAACGTAGACGCGTAGACGTGAAGGCAAGCAGGTTTTGTCGAGAGAGTGTATCTCAGGAATTACATAGAAATAAAATGAAATAAAAACAATCCTCTTGCTTGCTAATTTCTGGCACAACAGCTGCGCTGAAGCCCATCTTTCTGCGAAGGAGGAGTCTGAGATGGTTAGGTTTGAATACGATGTTCGTTTTCAATTAGGTTTTCTAGTCCAGATTCAAACAGTAGAGTAGAAGGCCAAGCTATGACTGACAAAGGAATATTTGATTAATATATTTGACTTATATATATTATATATATATGTTTAAATGTCCAGATGCAGCCTGTACGGATACAAGACTTCCAAGCCCTTTTCAGAGCCATGGTTGGATTCTGAAGGGGTTGAAGATATCGCAGGGATTTGTAAATGTGCTGTCGCTTCTCTTTGGCGCTGTCGCTTCATCCCGCTGTCCACCAGTTCATGTCTCTTCTTCGTCAGTCTCTGTCTGATCATCTGTGAGTCTGGACGAAACGGAAAATCTTATAGCAACACCCGTCCAGTCGTGCCATCATCCCAAGGAAATTTCGAGAAAGACACGATGCAGACGATGCAGACGATGCAAATGCCGAAATCCTTTGGATATCACCTAGGATCACCTAGGTATACCTAGTCCCAATGAAAATCTCAGGCACGAGCTGAAGTCGAAGGACTGGAAGTCCTCCTGGCAGGCCAAGTGCCAACACAACAGCACTACTGGTTAGACGGTCAGACGGTTCGATGGTTGGATGGTTAGCGACGATTCCCATATTGAAATATACAAAGCCAGCGAGCGACAGGGCGCCTTGGCACAGGACCTCAGTCAAGGGTAGACTCAGCACTTGGTGCCCAGGAAAACGGATCCAAAGTGCACAAAGGATATCTTGTTTTTTAATCCGGATTGATTTCAACATCCTAAAAATGAATGAAAGATCAAAAAATCTTGCTGAACACAGTGCCACGGGCCACAGCACTCTGCCATCAGTAGGAACCCGTACGACGGATCGTTCCATTCGGTGCATCCCTGGCCTTGGGGGGAATTGCATCATGTCGCCACTACGCAGGGTTGCATCATGTCCTATCGGATGTCTTAATGTTACCGTGTTACCAGGGAACAAATCTTGCAATGATGCAAGCTCCGTGTTCTTTTGCTTGGTTAATCCGATCAATGATCGTATCTTTAGATTTGAACAAGTTGTCCCCAAACCATTCTTTTGCTATTTCCTCTATATACCAGCTTCCTGTGGAAGGTGGTCGCCCTATCACTCTTCCGCATTGCGCCCAGAAGCAAGGCCCACAAACGGACCTCATGATTCCTGATTGGAAATGGCACTCTCTGCAACATGGAACCAATCTGCACAGCTGTATGGCTGGCTTCTGGCTGAGGCTTTGAGGTCCAAGCCACTTCAGCCTACCGGGCTTTGATCAATAGCTGTCAGAAAACTATACAGTACAGAATTCTACAAGAGATCATGGAGATGGAAAATCCTACGCTTCAGGGCTTGAAAATGATTAAGCATTCAATAAATCCAAATACTGTATGTTAAATTGTGCAGAGAATCGAGCGAACGAGCTTCATCCACAGGCGACCCATTTGACAAGCCTTGGGTGCTCGCCGAGGCGCCGGTTTCTGTGCCACCTGAAGCAGCGTCAATTGAACCGGTGGACGCGGTGGTAGCGGGTAGCGTCGACGGTGAGAAACTGTTGCACAAGACACCACGGTGAGAATCTCTCAGAAAGCCAAACTGGGATTGGCAACAAAGTTGTGCTCTAAATCACACTCCAGGTACTCCAGAATCCAACTAATGACATGCAGAATGACCGGACTCAATGAAAGTTCATCCCAATGCTCAAAGACCATCAACTGCGCAGGTGAAAGCCACCCACAGCCACCCACAGCCACCCACAGCCACCCACAGCCACCCACAGCCACCCACGGCCTTGGCGCGGGGTTTGACCTCAACAACTTTCATAACCCTGGCGGCCTGTCTCAAGTCCTGAGCCTAGAAGTTTCTATCGAAGCAGATGTTGAGCCCCCAACTTCACAAATCCCAGCACTGTAACTGTTCCTTCGGGCAGAATGGCAATGAATGGCATCCAACCTTGTAAATTCCCAAATTCAGATGATCAGATGATTTGAAGCTTTGGTAACTTTGGTTGATGCCTTTTAAGACCTGCCAAAATCGAGGATCCAATCATGCCTCACACACGCTGTCACAGAGGAACTAGTGACTAGTGTGAAAACAAAGATTGCTCGTCAGCTTGCCGGCTTGTCGGTAGGTCCTCCATCGCGGTTGTTGCACTGCTGGCGAACCCATGACAAGGTTGCCACAAAAGATTGGATTGGCGCAATTGAGAAATTGCAATTGAGAAGTTTGAGATGCTGCAGAATCTGCTCATCAAACAACATCAAGCCGCTTGTTGTTGGCCATCTTGTGAAGCTTGAATCGAACAATGCCTGCGAAGCAAATCAAAGACTCCACAAATTTGATACTACAATTACTACAAGATGGTGATGAATCCTCAGGATCCATGAACAATCACCGGACGTAGCCCTTGTTCCCTTGTCAAAAACTTCATTCAACATGCGCTCCAAGTTTTGCCTGGAGAATAAACACAGTCAAAGTCTGCATAGCCACTGCATAGCGATTGAGTCTGTTTCACCGCGAAGCAGTAAAGAAATCCACCGCTGTCGGCACTTTCTGGCGGATCGCAGATCCATGTCGCCAGCCTGGGTAGATCGGTAGCTGAGTGGGCCCAGTCCCATTTGTAGGAACAGTGCCCACGGGCGCCTGAGCTGCCCACCGGCACCGGAAGTCTCCCGGTGCCTGAAAAATATGGACCCCATCATGGCGCACAAGTTTAAAGCAAATGACACGATAAAATGTTGATTAAGGACAATAAAAACGGATCTTGGTGATTTCCTTCCAGCCCACGTGCGACATCACCAAAGTCCAATCAAGTTTCTGCTCACAAGGGCCTCTACGTGCAGCATGCAGTTGTGCTCTCGTGCAAGACACGGTACAGACTGCTACCGCATGTCAGGCCCTTGGAACTCTGAAACGAACCAAAAATGAAAACTCAGATTTTGAAAGGGTGGATCCAATTTCACACGGGTCCTATGAAGTGCTATTGATTCGTATTTGCCACTCTCGAACCCAAATAAGTCGCTAAGTCATCAAATCCGAGAGAAAGAAACACACCCTCCAGATCTGCAAGGGTTCTGTCACATGGCACCGACAGCTTTCTGTGGTGGTCATGGGGCAACCCCAGGGCAGTAGCTCGCCACTCAAAGAATGCTACGGAGATCTGTCGCTAGATGACCCTCACGAATGGTTCAAAGGCACCACTTGTGAGTGGTCGAGAAAGGCCAGTGAAGAGAGCACAGCAAGACTGCATAGAATGCACAAGGAGGGGATCAAAAGATGCCCTGTCCCACGCGATTCTTGGCTCGCATTTCCTCAGAGTGCTGAAGCTTGCTTCGTCTGCGATACTATGGCTCTAATTGAAATTGCCTGGATCTAGATCTACGCGTCTAGGAAGTATACATATACAATATGGTGTAGATATATATATATATATATATATATACATATATATTATTAATATTATATAGTACAATACATACGCATACATTATATAATACAGAGACACGTTATCATACTATGTAGTTTGTCCTTATGTACGTCACTTGTATCATATACAATGCGGATCTCATGTCAATGTAGCTATAAGATAGTATAGTTACACACAGATATGCTGCAGATTTTGTCAGACCGAGCTTCTCTTAGCCCGATTCAGCAGGGGCTAACCAACTGGACCAACCATAAGTCTCTCAGACTCTGAAAAAATGGTGTCTCAAAGCCAGTAGCTTTTAGGTAAGCCTTCAAGTAAGCTATCATAAACTTCGTCTGCTTGGCATGTATAAATCCTTTACTTGTCATGAATCATGATGGACGAAGACCTCTCCTGTCTTTTTGCAACTGTTTGGGGCAAGGTGCCGCTGCAGTGTTCTGCATGTCCAGGTACGCAATCTGAGACTGGTCTGCATCGAATTTCCTGAGACAAAATATAACGAGGGAAAGGGGTGGGCGCTTCATGAGACCAAATCTGTCACTTACAATTTTCAAATGGTTCTGAAGGCGGAGCGTATGCAACCAGAAGAAAAGAGAGAAAGCCGCCAAACATCATAAATGACCAATGACCTCCTATACTAAAGGTCCTATCAATGCCTGCAAGGGATACAATCTAGAAAACCGTGAAGCCACCAAAGCCCTCAAAAGAAAACTCACCCAAGCTCTGGCAGCTTAGATATCTCAGTTCAGCGTCCCCAACGATGCATCCGACAATTTCTTGGCTTTATCGCGCTTCTCAGCCATGGTCACATCCTTGTGGGCAGCTGCTGGGCCAGCATTGCCTGTGTCGTCGCCTAGCAATCGGAAGCCACGGGTCGAGTTCACAACGAAAAGCAACGACAGAATTGACTCCAGCAGAAAGCAATTTAATTGGAACCCCAATGTCGTTGCAAGTGAGAAGAAGCAATACCACTGCGAGGTAGTGACAGCGATGGTACCTAAGACAAGATCCTCTACCCAAATCGTCCAAATCTGGAAGCCAAAATCTCTTAGCTCAGAATCACCCAACCACTGAAATATTGTGGAAATGATTTACAAGTAGGTAATGAACGTACCAGAGGAGTTCGTCTGAGCACCTTGATCAGCAAATGAGTGTCGGGTACATGGTCTGGCATTCTGGTTTAGTTCTTGGAGTTTGAAAGGAATGGGTCTACCAAGCAATCCAAGTGGCCAAAGCAAAGGGCAGAGCGGTTTTTGTTGCGCGCTTCTGCAGCACTTTTTTGCATTTCCTTCGATGCTCAAAGCATGAAGAGATTCGGGCGAGGTTTGTTCTAGACTGTAGTGGCCACCCCGTTTCTCTGCTTTAGTTTGCCAAACCAATATATAATTGCCAAATACAGCTGATACAGTATTCTGGGTAATCTTGCAAAGATCTTCTGAAGTCTGCAGAAAAATCCGGAGAGCTACACACATTACCAGGGCAAGCTTCGAGATAGGCCAGGCGCGACTCATCAGCGTCAAACTTGCCCAGGGACGCCTTTTTCGCTGCACCCAGATGATCTAATATGATCATCATAGGTAGAGTAACGTGAAGGTGTGTATTTTGTATGACATGTCCACACAAAAGCAAAGCCTTTTCACGGCAGGCACAGCATGTTCATGGTGATTTTTCATCAAATTCGCCATCAAAATGCTTGGACTTGGCCGATGAAACACCTTAAATGTTGCCGAGTATCTTCAGACAACTTCATGGCCTGCTTCTGCTTGCCGTTGCCTTTTCAAGTCTCGCACAGGCGATGTTTGTCACAGATGTTATATTACATTTGTATGTGTACTATGTGTAGAGGCAGTATCAGTATATTATGGTGTTCTTCGACTGCTGGATTGTGCACCATAAACGAGCAAGGTTCTGCTATCATCTTGGCGCAGCCAGTTTCTTGAAGGCGGATGGAAATCTTTCACTGTGGTTGCCATGGTTACACTCACTAAAGCCTAGGCTCAACTTCCTGTTCTTTTCAAGAGTAGCAGGTGAAAATCAATACTATGACGTTCCACGAGAAAGTAGTATAAAATACCTTTTTCTTATCCAACTCTTTTCAATCCTCCTAGTCCTAGGGTTATGCCCAACATCTGTTCTTGTCCTTCGAGGTGCTGGTGAGCCCTTCCGGCACTTCTTTCCTTGAGGCGGAAAGGCCCTTCATCTCCTTCAACAACGCAGGGTATCGCTCCAGCGCCTCGTAACCTGGCCCCAAGGTTTTGGTGTCCGGGTCCAAAAGCTGGTCCCAGTCCCACTCCTTTGACTTCTTTGACTCCTTTGACTTGACCCTTTTCAGGCCATTTCAAACTCGGAACATCAAAATGCTCCATTGCAGCCCTGAAAAAAACACAATGACACATGCCACAAGAACTGTCCAGCAAACAAATCAGGCAGGCACAAGTTTGGTAGGATATCCGTGTCTACGTGCAAATCCAAGTCAGGAAAACAAGGAAAACAAGATTACTATGCCTTCGAGAAACGTTGGTCGTGAATTTCGTGAGTCTCTCATTGAAACATATCGAAACCGTCGAAAGATATTGAAACATGTTGAAACATGTTGAAACCAAGTCACCACCCTCAATGCTTTTGGCCTTTGAAACCTTGGGCTTAGTTGCTTGCTCTCCTGAGCAACGCAGAATAAGGAAGAAAACATCGGGATGGTATGAATATGATACTGAATATGTATATTTTAATAAATGAGTGTCTTTCAAGCATCTTTAGGTTTTTTCATGCAATCTCACAACTTGAGAGGGTTCCATCGGTTTGTGGCATCCTTTGGGAGAGCACCCTGCCGAGCATGTCGAATCCCATCAAACGTCACTTCAATCGCATTGCCCATGTGCAAACAAGGTTCTCGCTGTCTCAATCCTTAAATTGCACAGGAAACGCAACAAGTCTGAGGTGATCTTGACATAAGTGTCAGTTGCGTGTTTTGAATTGTGCTGTGGACAATATCTGATGTATTGACTATGATGTAAAAATAAATGAAACCGTCAGCAATCTGGTGCAAGTCTTTTGGCATGGTTGCTAAATTTGTATGAATTTGTCAGAAACAGACAGGATGTCCTCAAAGGTTTTAAGACCACAGGCAGGTGCTCAGAGCAAGCTTGAACTAGTCCACAATCTTATAAAAGAACTCTGTTCAAACTCCACAGAACTTCGAAAACACTGCCTGATTGATAAAGCTGCAGAGCTATCATTGCATACTGACTCCAACAGCCATCTCAAAGTGGCCACTGCGGGCTTGAAATCCAACATGGTTCAACAACTATGTAAAACAAATACGCTAAACATGACAACGTTCCATTTTCCGACGGACGACCCAATCTTGGAGCCTCGATGACTTAACTTAGCTGGGCCAGGACACAAGCATTGCTTTTCGTAAACACACCTTGATAAATCCTGAGACATAGAGACTGGATTCAGATCCATTTGAATGGATTTGGCATTGGATCTTTGATACGTTTCAATTGGATTTCGGACATTTGTGGATTTCTATGATATCATCACGATGATCTCGCGATGATATCACGCTATCCAAGTTTTGACTCATTGAGGCTCTGTGATGATCTGGCCGTGCTCAACGCCGTCTCGCTCCGCGCCGTGGAGGACCCTACGGAGGCCGCGTCGTCAGTGCAGGCTTTGGGCGGCTGGCGCAACTCCTGACATCTTCAACGTCGCACCAAGTTTGAATGAAGTTTAAAAACTTTAAGAAAGGTCTTTGGATGTCTTTGGAACACTTTCAAACCAGGTCTTGAAAGTCACGACCACTGCATACTACATCAGTTCCCAAGATGTTCAGAGATGTAAATCCTTGTGACATAATTTTCCCCTCACAAGGCACCTCAAACTCTCCCCACACTGTATTTGTTATTTTTGTTGACATACTGATTTTCTTAAAGTGTCTCCTTTTGACTCTCCAAACTTATTCAGATACGGAAAAAAAAAACAAAAGGATGCAGAACTGCCTCGCAACCCATGCGTTCGGGGGACAGGTGAAGCAACTGCCATGGTCAGATTAAAAACTAAAGCTGTGCGGTCGCCTAGCGGCCTAGCTGTACTCAGCTTGTACTGGCCCATGGGCCCATGGTGGATCTGAGGAGAGCCAAGACGCCAAGACTTTGTTGTCCAGGCATTGACTGATCAAGTCCATCATTTTCTTCTCAAGTTCCTCGGTGTGTTCAAACGTTCCCCGACCCCAAGATCTCATGTTGTGACTGTAAGCGCGCTTCTCATCGTTTTTCCAAGGCATTCAAGGATTGTCTGTGGATTTGTTCCAAATCCATCTTCCGGACTTTTCCAGAAATTGTATATTGTATCATTCACCACCTTTATAAAAGCAGCAGCTTTATTGCTTTCAGGTTTCGACCTCCTTTGTCTTCAGCGACGTAGTGGAACGCCCCGTGGCCTTCCCGTCATATCCGCCGGACTTCACAGAAGAGCGGCTTGTGCTAAGGGCAACGGACCTCAGTGTCAGAATGGGATATGTACCCGCACTCTTTCGCGAAGATCATAAACTAAAACAAAAAGAAGAATCCTAGATCTCCTGCACCAGTGAGGTGCAATGAAATTGTAGAATAGAAAATGTGTCCACTCATCACCGGCACTGATCCAACTGGTTTGGGCAGGTTGTCCCCAAAGGCAATCTATGGCAATCTCTCAAAACCTGAGAAAATATGAGACCCGTGAAAGAGCAGTCACCTTTGGAGGGAACATTTGGGAAATTGATGCAGCAGTTCATCTTGGGATGGGCCAAGTTTTATGACACATTCGAAACACAAACTACCCAGCAGGGGGGGTTCCGCGCTCACGAAATGAACGTGTTTTTTGGCAAGACATATGTTTTACCACAGCGCCAAATCGATTTGGCAATCTGATTTTCATGTGATTTTGGGCGCAGAATGTGCGGTCCAATTTTTTCCCTCCGCCTGTGAATTTACCGGTCTTTTGTTTTGGAAAGAGGAGATACGAGGGAAAAGAATGGATGGGAAGAAACCCTGAGCACTTCGGTCAGCCTAGCATTCCCTGTGCATAACTAGCATCATGTTAACGTGACATGGCGTATGCATGTAAGAACCATGTCGCGTACCAGTTCCTGCGCATGACTAGCATCATGATACCGTTACATGACGTATCCATGTGAGAACCATGTAGCGTGACATTTCCTGTGCATGAATGATTAACATCATGTCAACATGAACTGGCGTGTGCATGTGCGAAACATGTAGCATAGGTGCACATGTCACAAACATGCAGGGTAACATGGATGAAAGCGGATCTGCACACGGCACCCCCACCCAAATAATATGCTACTATGATGGACATCCAAGAACGTACCAAACGCTAGAGGGGGTTTCCCTCCGTTGACAAAAACTACTGTTGACATTCTGACGAAACAACTCTTCAAGCAGTGTCATTGCGATGGAATTAGATCCGCAAAGATCGAAAATACACACACAGGAACATTATTTTCCGCAGGAGTTTAGCGGTTCAACTAAGATCCAGGTGGCCCCGACAAACACAATCATTAAAAATATGCTATGAAAATGATTAAATGGTCTTTGCATCTGTCAATAGCCCTCCTTGACGGGGAAATCGATGGACAACTCCGTTTTTCCAAACAAAAATGTTCTAACAGTACTGGATTGTCCACGGGCCAATTTTCAAGCTCTTTAGCCACCACATTCCAAAACCCACGGAGGCCAAAGCAACTCCTTGAGTTTGTCCTTTTCGACGCTTCGTCCCGTATTGTACCCAGCTCCAGCCGCTGCAAGGCACGCAGGTGTATGCGCAAGCACAACCGAGGAGCTGTTGCTGTCCTAATCGCGGCTATCCAATGGCCGATTTGAATTTGGTGGCGAAATCATACAAAATGCATTTAATAAAAACGGTTTGGAAATGTTTTGACAATTTTGACCTCATGATCTGATGGGAAATAAACTCGACCGAAAAGGTTGTTCCTGTCATGTGTAACCCAAGGCAATCTCCGTTTCAAAATGTTTCACCCCTCTCCAAATTATGAATCCGCTGTTGACCAAAAATTGATGGAGAAAACAGCGGTTGCTCAACGGTCTCCTGTGAATCCCTGCGCTTGGCTGCGGCTTTCTTGGCTGCCAAAGTGAAGGCATCCGGTGGCAAATTGTCCTTGATCGTCAGCTAAGATGGCTGACCACAACAAATACAGACAGTTTGAATACTGATCGCTGAACTGCCAAGGTGTCACGTTTCGTCCATGTCATATAATTTTGACACCTGCCGTGGAAGAAGGTTGCAACAAATCAAAATCAGAAATATATTCAGCCTGATCAATTTCATCAATTGATCGGGTCGAACCCAAAATTGTTCCATTTTCTTGGGGCAGGTATCATCGGCACTTCCCCATGGACAAGTGTGGCCGGTGGTGGTGTTCTGGGCGTACTTGGCCATGATTTCCGCACAGATTTCTTAGCAATATCTTCGCCAAATGGGATCTGAGCCACGCACTGTTTTGAAACGAATTTGCCATTCGTCTGTGATTTCATTGTTTGGTTCAAAAAAAATATTCCTGCTGCCCCGTGCACAATTGAAAAAAAATCGTGTTCTTTACTGTTCGCATTCGCGTGTGTTTTTGTTGCACAATCTGCCACGGTCACTGTAATTTGCGCTGATTTGCATGGGAATGGCCCGACGGCAGGGTTTTTCATTTTTTTTCACTTCTGCGTGCCCATGTAGAATGAAGCACTCTTGGCACACCACTTCTACAAATGGCGGTACTAGTATAGTACTATATCATGGTTTCGTTCTAGGCCGCAGGGCTAGGCTGATGCTAACCAGCTGAAGAAGGAAATCCCAGTTGAAGATGGAATGCAACTGGTGCTAGCTAAGTAGGCAGTTCCCTCCCAAAACCCTCCCAATGCGCTGTCAAACATCGCAACGCAATTCGTCGTTTTAAATTGTTCGCCACGCCAAAAAACCAAACTATATATCTCCTAACGTGAGGCTATCGCCACGGTATACATATAAATAATATATCAAAAAAATGCATATAAACGAAAGTGCCGTCTGTCCACATGTGAATTGCCGATCTCAAGTCCAAGCGCCTTCTTATCCTTCTCCTTGTTTGCTCAGGGTTTGGCTACCACAACCAAAAGGGGTTTGACTAGCCACATTAAAGACCGGTGTGGCATCCGAGCCATCCTTGGACCCCCCATGGTGTGGGTGGGTGGGCTAAAAAATTGTTCCAACCCAAAAGTTTTGTCCACTAAATGTTGTGGCATAGAAACAAACATTATCATCACATGTTTTTCCAAAAGCTGGGAAAAACCAATGAAGGATTCAAACATCCAAAACGGGAATGTTTCCAAAAACCCGTGAAACATCCTCTAAAAGAGTTTGTACAATTCTTACCCAAGTGAGCGAAAACTTGGACAGTAAAAAGGGCACCATCTTTCAGATTTTGCAATTTGTTTGTATTTTGTTTTTTTTCCTTGAATCACAAGCGCCTACGGATATGAACAGATACTACACTCAGCAGCTATGTCACATGGAGTGCAACTCTACAGCTAAACTGACATGTCTACGTGACCGAAAACGTGTTGCACCCCGCCTTGCTACCAGATTCAGCTAGGTAGCAAAAGCTTGAAAATGATTCTAAGGTTCTTTGCGCAGCCAAATTGAATGCCGTGGGGGAAGAACTATTGCTGTGCCCTACAGAAGAAATTCAAAAGGTTGTGATCTCTAAGACTCTAGCCTAAATTGCAAATGGTGGTGCCCATTTCAACCTGAACTGCTCTCAGATTCCCCATGGTGATATACCATCCATTCTTCAGGGTCGCTGCATTCACACATTTCACTGTTGAGATAACGAAGTCTGCGTTGGCTATCAGTTTCCATCATCTCATCACTGTCTGATTGGTTTTTTTCCTCTGGATTTTCATTTGAATCATCCTCCAGCATGTTCATGAATTGGTTTGCAACTGCATTGACATGTCTGCTTTCAGATGGGTGGTCGCTGCTCGAACCTGCATGCACTGTCTCTGTAATCCTTGACCCAATGTTGAAAGCTCTTTCTGCAGCATCCATCTCATTGGAAACCTGAATCAAAGACATCTGATGCAACGGAGAGTCCTCATCCTCTGACAAATCCCGCATACTGCGCGTCATGATCGACGCTGAGTGGCGCGCCTCTGGGTTGCCACTCCTGCATGCTTGCATAACTTCATGTAGGACTCCAAGACGTTGCTGGTAAAGAATTCTGCGATCTTCCGTACCACAAGCATCAAGACGTCTCAAGCACCTGTTGTACATCCACGTCAACATTGCTTCAGGTGACCAAGCTTCATTTGGAAATGGTAAATCTGCAGGGGTCTCAAAATAGGGCATCCCAGATGAGTCTGTTGTATGTGGGCCTGTAGCAGGCAAGTGAGAGCTCGTAGCTGTACCAGCCATCAATGCTGCACCAGCAACTGCAGCTGCATCAGCACTTGCTGGAATTGCTTCACTGGGTGTGCTCTCACCATCCACCTGATCAATCTGCAAACACGTTTCACTGCAAAATGAAGTTCAAAACAAGTCAAACTGATTGTTCACACCATCACAAGCCAAAGCAAAACAATCATGTCGCTTCCAGTGCTTTCATGGCAGCTTTCAAAATGCCCCTGGCCAAAGTTGTGTTGTATCTCGCCGTTTCAGACCAATTCACTTCGTTCATGGCAGCGTGCTGATCCACACACTTACACTGCCCGAAGTTCTGGTTCATGATCATCACAAACGGGCGAGAGTTGGAGGTGAACCCCAAACTCTTACCAACTGCTCTTCCAGAAGCTGTTCGAAAGCCTGTTGCACACAAGTGGACTTGCACGTCAAATAAGTGTCCGGCTTTCCTGAGTGTCTCCGTGGTCAAAAACCGATTCCAGATTTCATTCCTCCATGGAAGTTCAAATGAACTACAATCACCCAGTTTCAAATAAAAACCCACAAGTGGAAAAATCTGGTCCCAATCGAAATCCGCAGAGGTTGGTTCATTATTTCCCTTGAAATGCCGCAGGGGTGATCCTGAAGCACATGGTGATGAAACATGAACAAAAACCTTCTTTGGATCTCGATACTGGTTCAAATACTGAGACACTGCCGTCTGTGTACTCTTGGATTCCATGTCTTGTGTGATGCCCATGTAGGGGATTCCCAAACGCTTAGCTTCACATGCAAGTGCAGACCCCCTTTCACAGCAACCTTCCACAAAGACCCGACCTATGGTACTCAAATGCCGAGGTGCCCAAGCACTTCGTCAACAAGTCCGAAGGATTGTTGGTTCCCTCAGAAAACTAAGGCTGCCACGATTGACCTGCTCCTTGATCCACTCAAGCTTGATCTCCAGATGACGCGATTTCTTGGTACGTCCAAGTTCCTCAGCAATTTCAGAGATCTCTCACTTTTTTTCCTCGAGTGTGGCCGATTCTGCTCAAAGGCTCGGTCCTATGTGTGAGAAATAAATGAAAGTAAGAAGAGATCATAAGACCTCACCAAAAAAAAAACTGTACACGACATGGTGGCAAGAAACAAACAACCAAAACGCAAGGGCCAAGCGTTGGGTTGAAATGCACTTCCCCCGGTCAGAAATGCGTATCGACCCACGCAATGACCAAACAAAGGAAACAACCACAAAGTACAAAAACGGGGCCGGAGCCCAACGCAACCAACAAACCAGCCACCAGTCGCAGTGATGGGAACAGCGAGGGCCCATCACTGCCGATCAACTAATCTGCAAAAGGTAAAAAGTACAAGGGAGGTCCCAACTCCGTCTCCAAAAATCCTATCAATTTCAGATATCTTTTTCCTCTGGCACGGCCGATGTCGCTCTAAGGCCCGGTCCTAAAATTGGTGTAAACGTGTCAAACGAATTAAAAATCTCGCAATGAAACGCAGTGGTTCCACGATAAAATAGCAAGAGCAAATCAGTAAAACGAACAAGAAAAACAGACAAAACGACAAAGCGGCAGACGACCCGCAAATCCCCCAGCCAGATTTGCGTTTCGCCTCGGGAAGCAAAAGCAAACAACAGAAAACGGGGCCGGGGCCAACACCAAACAAAACCAATGATTTGCGACACGACACAGAGGGAATTTCCCACCGTGTCACAAAAACATGCAGAAATCGAAACTAATTAAGTATATCCATTAGCGGCAGTGAGATAGAAAATGCTCGAATTGCTTAAATTGCAGTTCTAATGCGAGGCAATTAAGAATCTGTACATGGCGGCGGCGCACCCTCGGAGTCCTCTCACATGTGCTTTGCTAGCATCTGCCGCAGTGTGACTGTAGTTGAACCTCTGAATAGCAGAAAGGTGTGGTATCCAGAACTCAATACAGGGTTAGTAGGTCTGCTCGCGTTTGGTCTGTTGCTTTGTGTGTTGTCTTTTTGTTTGCTGTGTTGTTGCAATGGAATCGTGACGGCTGCTGGACTATGTACAGGTCCAATACCAGTTCACTTTTGTGGCCCCCAACCAGAAGGCGGCTATGTGTATGCAATAATTCGCTAATTTACTGTTTCTAAGCAACATGCAACTGCACGTGTTGAACGACCTGGCGAAAGCCAAGAGGCGTTGGACGGTAAAAAAGGGTTAGTAGGTCTGCTCGCTGCAACCCCCCAGTGAGGGGGAGAGACAAATTCAGACTTGAGGAATGTGGTGACCCAAGCAGGTATTTTGACAATTTCACCACCCTTTTTGGCCTGAATTCGCTTTTTCCGTTTCTCTTTGTGTCGTGTGTTTTGGGACCTTTTATTTTTGCTCCTCTTGTCAGGACTGTGCCTGCTGGCCATCAGCTGAGCAGTGGGCCTGGGTGTGATTGTTGGAATGCTGCTAGTTTGCCTGCAACAGTTATTTGCCTATTGGTTGGCATTGTGCTGCGTGCACCTGTGAGAGACGATGACACTCTGCAGGTGCCTGAACAATACGCTGCTGATCACTACTACCTCGTGTGCCCAATATCAACACTGCACCACTGCATGACACTATTTTCAAGTGCACTTGCCAAGTGCCGGCACTGGCAGTTGCACTGTGCCTTGTCAGTTTGCACTGACCTGGACATGGGCGACCGTTGCTTTTTGCCCTCTCTGGATTCATGACAAAGGCGATATTTTTGGCATCATGCTTATGCATGGACCCACGGATTGACGGTGACTTGCAGTCCGGCTCAGTGTGAGCGCCAGTGCCTTAGTGTTGCGGCAGGATTTAGGCGTCCCTGTGGAGTAGTTGGTAGGGCGACGTTCTTGACGTCGCGGACAGAGTACCGGTGGCGGTTCGATTCCGCGCTGGTGCAGGTAAGCCTCAAAGTGCGGTGGCCCGAGGCGAAAGCTAATTGGCGCCGTCCACAAAAAAAATTAGTGTTGCGGCAGAATTTGAGATTGAAGAGCAGGAATAATTTGACGCGAAAATTAATGCCATCAGGCAAGAGAATATAACCAACCCGTCCAGTCCACGGACGTGAAGGTATACCCTCGCATCAGTTCTTGAGGTGAGGACCCTTTCGCATTTCACTATTCTCCTCAGCAGTAAACCGACCAAAATAAAACATAAAACCAAACACAAAAGAAGTGGGGCAGAGGCAAGGCAAAGGACAAAGGAGGAAGAGAGAGCCAGGCAAGAGGGGCAAGACAAGCAGCATGAGAGGAGGAGAGGAACACATGCCACGTTATAGGGAGCAGGGGAGTGAGGTCCAACACTAAGTGCCGGGCCGACTCAGCAGGGACGACAGTACTGTACCTTGCTTCCCTGGCCACTGTTCAGATTGCATTCAGAGCTCAAATGCCGAACTACACCACAATGGTCCAGCACTTCCTGGGGACTCTGCAACTGCCCATAGCGATTTACATGCTGGACTACTACCTCCCAATGCTTAGCCCCAACGAAGGATACAA
>Ga0126342_10008444_pt1 | contig 18461 bp, 12 predicted proteins | sample Cyp1metagenome_FD_92528 | JGI IMG/M metagenome (GOLD analysis project Ga0126342, IMG submission 92528) | Coral microbial communities from Lord Howe Island, Old Settlement Bay, Australia - Cyphastrea 1 metagenome | ecosystem: Host-associated > Invertebrates > Cnidaria > Coral ...
TACATGCATTTCGAATGGCCAGCGTGGAGGATTTGCCATATCACCATTCATACATTTGTGTCAAAACTGAGATGAAAGTGCACGAAACCATACGGCCATCTATGAGCGCCCGACCATGTAGTTTCCGGAAGATGTTGGCAGTTGTGTTTCCTGCCGGGTTTCACCAGTCCGCCACATCCCTAAGAACTTTTAAGTCTCCGTTGACGGCCAAGGCTTGGTCATTTTTTAAGCTGCTGGATGCAGATGCTGGTGGCTCAGTCGAAATTGAAGAATTTCTGATCCTTGGCAGCGAGCATGCCAGCTATGGCAGCCATGGGACAGCGGGATGAAATGGGAACACTCATGACCAGCCATTCATGTTAACCCAGAATTTTCAAACCACCAGTTGATTGATAGGGGAGTAACATGGAGGAATTGTTTGTTTTAATGGTAGTAATTCATGAGTATTTTGGGGCAAGGTGGTAAGCCTCCATTCTTTTAAGAGAGGGGCATGTGGAGGCACCAGAAACGGCCTGACCTGAGGAAGATGTGCCAATCGTACCCAATGCGTAGCGATGGGGGTCTGGGGGTCGTCGTCCATTCTCTAATTCGCGCCCCGCAGTACCTATGGCCCATTGGCAATTGCCGCAACATGTGTCGTTTTGAACTTGTGAAATGTCATTTTGTGTGGCAGGCATGGCATTCCGTGAGAATCAGGTGTGAAGTGCTTCGCGGGGCTCTCATTCGCGCCCTTGCTGTGCCTATGGCGAAACCGGAAAAACGAAACATTTCTGAAGAGATATGAAATGTTACTGCCACATGCTGTGATCAACAGATGAAAAGAGTGTTGGTGTTGCAACATGTGTTCGACTGCATGGTTTTGAGTTGGGGATTGTAGAATGTAAGACGTGCAGAATGCAGAGTGCAGAGTGTGAATCGCCAAGTAAGTGCAGAGTGTTGAGTCTGTTCGGCTGCGTGCTACGCCACCCTAGACGAAAAAGACTTTCTGAGGATCTTCAACGTTTACCTCGTCATGCGTTCATAAAAGATGCATTCGGGTTCGTGGATTCTATCAGGATTTGTGGTGGCCACACTATTCTGGTTGGTGGTTTGGAACATGAATTTTATTTTTCCACCATATTGGGAATGTCATCATCCCAACTGACTTTCATATTTTTCAGAGGGGTAGGTCAACCACCAACATGTGCGCATTGTGGCTGGTTATACAAATGCTCTAAACTGACCTCAGCAACCCATAGATGGTCGAATCAACTTAGATCCAGGCCATAGTCATTGGGGAAGCTTCGCGCCATCAATTTCCAACAAACTAGGACTGGTTTATAGCGGGTTACCACCTCACTATAAAAATATAAACTATAGACATCTATAGACTATATATAGACTATATATAGAGATAAAAGTCTTAATTTCGAGGTTTTCTACCTTTTCTACCTATTCTGGGTTCTCTAAAAAGATAGACCATCTCAGATATGTCGAACCATCACCGGTCGGATCTCGGTCGAAAAACGGTCATCCCAGGATGGGTTGTTTGCGCCTTCGAGGGCAGGCCACTGCCATTGATGTTGGCAAAATCCTGCAGGCTCCCGGGGTTCCCAGCGGATGGGTTACCCGGCGTGAACGAACGAATAAATATGACGGAACTGATGGGAAAATATGGGGAAAATATGGGAGAATCCCCATGCTGTGAATGGGTAAATCATGGTAAATTTCTATGTAAATCCATGTATTTCCACATTTGGCCAGTTTCAATAGCAAACTGTGAATGTTTACCAAAGGATATGAACATGTTTATTGAATGGAAAATCCGGCAATAAAATGAGATGATATCCGGGGGGTACCCCAATTTTAGGAAAGCTGCAGATGGTTTGATTCTGTTTTATATTCGGTTTTGTCGTTATCAACATGTTGATTAGTCAGTTATGAACCATTCATTCCCTTTGAGGGGATGGTCATGGGTGACAGTTTTTCTAAGGTGTTAAGCTGTGGCATTTCCTGGTGATGTACTCCATTGTAAGCCATTAACATATTAACATATTGAAATCATGGGATGTGAGCTCATCATAAGATTGATGTGCCGTGTCATGAGAAGACAGTAGCGGGGATGTACCAGAAGAAGACATTTGATCAAAACTTGTTCCATCTTTTTCCCAAGGTTCATTGCCCAGTCTAGAGGGGGTTGCCCTTGACGCTCGTGGCCTCGTCCAGGACCAAGAATTCCTCATCAAGAACCAAGACCGCCGCTTGGAACAGACACATCCTGGTCTTCCAACCACACTATGGTATTAGATTCATAGCGCTACTGTTTTTTTTTAAATACCTGGGCAAACTAGTAGAATTTAGACGAGATTCTGAAACCTGGGTAAAAATTTAGGTCATACTTCAAAACTACCAAAAATAATTGATCGAAGGAATGTTCAGGTATATACATATATATATATATGTATATATTCCCAAAACGGGTAAGACTCACCCTATGTTTGATTCCTTGGAATATCTTGGATGACTTGTGGTTGGGCTTCTTGCTTTTGGCTTGGTGATGGCTGGTCACCTGACTCTGGTTAATTGTGTCCCCAATTTCAATTTGTCTCGCAAAGAGGATGTCCATTCGAATTGCGACATATGCAGAACATTATTTTCAAAACGATGGGATTTTGCCGTATATCGCCAATATTGCATCACAACCATAACATATTACTGGCTGGATATCCCTTACTAACTATATCATACTATATCCTCATTCTATTACCATTATATCCACGTATAGTATCCCCAGATTCCCCATCTTTTTTTCGAATTTTGGTGGCTTAAAATCCCCATTGAAATGATGGTTCACACATCAATATGGCCGCCATGTACAGAAAGAAATCCCATCCCACAGCACTGGTCCCGCTGGTCCCACCCAATTTCCAGTGAAGAATCCTCATTTTCTAAGGATATCTGGCTATGACTAACATATTTAACATAGCCATGGTATAGATGGCCCATAGAAATAGTTGATTTACCAAAAAAAAATATGGTGATTTTCCATGGCTATTATGTTAAATAACCAGATGTATTAAATCATATTAAATCACCATGTCCTACTGGCGGGGGTACCCCAAAAAATCTTCCCTAAGTTGGTAAACAGAACTCCAATGTTTGGACCCCAGCTGAGGCCTCCCAGTCATGAGTTTGTAAACCCACTACCTACGGTTATATCCCCTATGAATATCCATAAATCATAATTAACAAATTATTTGCGTCAACTTAGCTTTCTAGATTTTCTCGGGGGCCTCAGCTTGTAGGGTTTATGGTAGATATATCGAAGTTCTTAGGTGTTATAAACCGAGAAACTCAACTGGGGAGCCACCACCTTTCAAGTCTCTTAATGCTTGAAGCATGTGTTGCATCACCACATTTTGCAAGCTGAAATCACCCATCCATTTTATCTGGGCAAATTATAACGACCTCACTGTTCTCCCGAGCCCTGGAATCATGGTTTTTATAAGGGAATCATTCCAAAATGGCCCAACTAATTCCCCTTATTTCCCTTATTTCAGGTCAGTGAAGTATTCCAATTTGACCAGATTTTATGGCAAAACAATCCGCCCATTTTCCACGGCCAAAAATTCCAGGTTTTTTCGGTGTCCTGGACGCCGAGCTCCGAGATTTGAAGATGGAGTGTGGGCCTTGGAGATGGTTTTTGTGCTCATTCAGAATGGGGAAATTTAGAAGAACCATAGCTGCCATAACTTCAACGAAAAGGGCAATTCCCATGGATTCATTTGGTTCTATAATTTTCATAGATGGTTTTAGTATATGTTTGAATCAGGCTCATGGGGGAATCATAGGGGAGATTAATGGATTTACCCAAGCCAATGGGAACATATCCCACCGGTTTTAACCCTGGACTATTTCTTTTTGGTCGTTAGGCAAGAAATTTCTCGGAACTATTTTGCCTGACCACAATGGGACTGATCGTGGAGGCAGTGGAGGGCCCCAAACAATGTACAAGATAATGCCATATAGTACCAATGATTGGCAATTTTAAATCCTAGAAATTTGTACATGGAAAATGAACTGCATTTGCCTACGTACTAAAGATAGGTGATGATGGGGTATATTTTGACCAACATAGTCCACCCCCAAACCAACGGTCTTTCACATCATGTCGCTTATGACGACAACTGGCACAAATGGGACTTCCCCTTTTCCCTTTTTTTTGGACAGACACACATCTTTTACACAGTATATATACATATTACATATAGCCATTTTTCCCATCTATTAATCTCTATCGTATGGCTATGGCCACACGGCTACACAATCTTTCAGAAATGATCCAGATTTTGCATATATATATATATATACTGGTTCGTGGTTTGGAACATTTTTTTCCCATAAATATTGGGAATAATCATCCCAACTGACTAATATTTTTCAGGGGGTAGGTCAAGCACCAACCAGTATATAATATGTACAATTATATATTATATATGATATATCCCATATTTTTGTGGATCCTCCACGATGGTTTGAGACTAAGACTAAGAACAACGAATCCAGGGATGTCCAATTCAGCTGCTGCATTCCAGGGAGCCAAGGAGCTAGGAGTTTCCAGTTAAACCCCAGGAGAATCATGAAAGGTTAGTTATATTTCGGGTCTTAAAAAAAAAGACTTATATAATACTTAGCTTATTCTCAGCACCTTGGACCTTGGAGCATTTCAATGTAGACCTTATGGACCATTTACATCCATTTACCCCATACAATGTTGGTCACTCCCCATATGAACCTGTCCAGACGAGGTTAGCGACGCTGAGATACGCTGCCAGCGGGTCAGACCCCTCGGGGTCGTCAGGTCCGGGGCCGGGGATGGCTCGGACTTTAGACCTCTGAGGCGACGCGATATACGGCAGGGCGGTGTCGTAGTTTCACCTCTTTGAAGGGCACCAGGTCTGGGAAAATCGTGGTTTTCATGGGATTTCACCAGCAAAACATGGTGATTCCATGGGATTTAAGGGGTCACTACTCGTGAAAGACTTCCCCTTCCGCAATTTAACATAGCTATCATAGCTATGTGATAGATGGTGCATATGTAGTTCAATAATTTTAGATTGACCTTTTAAAACGAGTCATTTCCAGATACCCATAGCTATGGGTGGTGTCCAAAACTTTGGTAGATTACCAGATGGTACCTATTTCTCTAGTAATTCATGTGGTGAACCCACGATCCCCAAATGGGGGGATTATTCTTGGGTTGACCATGGGATTGAATGTCCGAATTTGAGTTTATATCATTATTTTGTGTACTCCCATCCCCCCAATATTAAACACCCCCTTAGAAATCATGGTTTAGTAGGGAAATTCCACACATCAATGGGACCATTTGGGAGTTTTTTTTTTTAAGGGGATGGGATGATGAAAACCGTTTGATTCACGTCATGAAGTGTGGTGATCCCAACATTGCACCAGTCGCTCAGGGGAATTGGCACCTGATATGATATATTATGTATATAGATATATACAAAATATATGCATACATGATCACACACACACATATATATATATATGCATGTACATGTGCATTAATGTGTATGTAATGCTAATATTAATGTTAATGTTAATGTATCTATATGTCTATATATATGTGCGTGTGTGTGTGTGTCTATGTTCTACTCCGATGTGGGCCCCTATGACTACTGCTGCTGGGAAGTGGTTTTGATTTGTAGTATCTTGCTAAACATGTGTCCCCAATTTACTTGAAGCCTTGAAGCCGTACGAGACCTCGGCATGCCATTTTCTTTCACAACCCAGATTTAACTTTGATCTGCTAAAGATATTTGTGGTGTAGAAGCTGTAGAAGTGTATGCCCCCTTCAAGTATTCTCAAGTGGGGTAGGAACCATCCAACATACTGTAACTCAGGGAAGGCCGTGCCCACATTGTGCCCACCATGTCCACCCAAGAAGTGGGGGACATTTTTTGGCCTGATCTCCGGCTCTGTCTGGCAGAGGGTCACTTCAGGCAACATGCATTTTGGGGGGGGGACTGAAGTCAATTCACATTTTGTAGAGGAGCAGTTGTGCATTTTTGATCATTTTTGTATTTATGCATAACTACTATCATACTATGTATATATATATATATATGTGTGTTTGTGTGTGTGTGCGTGTGTGTGTGTGTTTGTGTGCGTGTGTGAGTGTAATTAATATGTAATAAAATGAATACATGTGCGTCACACACACACATATATATATATATACATATGTGTGTGTGTGTGAATATCGATTTTGTTTGGGACCAGGGAGCTGGCAAATGTTGGACTAGCTAGGGGTTCCGTGGCTATCGACACTTCTCAAGGCTGAAAGTCACAAAGTCCATTATTGGCTTCAAAATGTGTATAATATATGTATGTATATATATATATACATATGTATATATGTTACAGGGACTTTCAGGGGTTTGGGTTTTGCCAGCCTACAATTCCTATCAGCTTCTAGCACGCAATTGTGCAAAATTGTGCATGGTGAAGTGTCTCCAACCAGCTGCAAGGGAGCTCCACGTTTCACGTTTCAGGCGAACCATGTGCATCCCTTTGAAAGGGATCACCGCGAGATGAAAAATGCCACGCGAAATGTTTCATCGTTTCCGACTCCGTGTTAATACTTCGGGAATATTTTTTCCGATGGCTGATGATGGCTGATGGATCCGACGAAATCGGCAACCAGACCTGCCAGACCTGCCAGGTCGTCCGGATTGGAGTGAACGCACCTGCATTGCGATCGGAGCCTTGGGTTTGGTCGTCGTCGTCGTCGTCTAACGGCGTTTCGGGCCTTGGGATCTCGGAGAAAATTTGGGGTCAAACACGGTGGAGCATAGAACCAGATAGCCTTCTGTAAGCCAACCAGATGTGGAAAAATCACCAGTTTCCTCTATGTAAATCATCTATAAATAGACAATGTTCATCCATTCTCCACCTATCATATAGAGGTTTCCCAAATCATGGGGGTTACCCGCCAAATCATCCTTAAATTAGACAATGTCAGTATTGAAACTCATTTTACTAAACCCAGCCAAAAAAAATTGAAGTATTGAAGGGACATTCGATTTCTTGATGTTGGGCAGCCATAGTCTGAAAAAATCCATGGAGGAATATGTTTCCCCGCATCCCGGCCAGGAAAGCTCTTTGCACTGGCGCTTCGCAACATCCCAGATCCTCCTCCATTAGGCTGGCAGAAGACGATGATTCACAGCGTTTTTTTTTCGACAGGATGACGGTGAGCAAACTGATCAAACTGATCAAACTGGTGGTGTTACCATGTAACTATACCCAAAGAATGATTTCAGGATGACTTTCGTGGTTCTGCTGATTGTTGCCGCCAGATCAGCCAGCTCTTGTGATGGGAGGGGCACTGCCCAAGCCAACTTTTGGCCAAGTGTCACCAACCATGCCACCCACGTTGGGGCACCTGGAGGATGTCTGTTTTCAAAGGCAACTCTACAGAATACTGCAGATGCCAGATGCCTATATAAATCAATATATTTATATATAATTATACAGTGTATATATATAATATGTTCAACTCACAAGATTCACATGAATAAATCAACTTTGTGATTGTGGGGGCCAAGTTGCAATCTCCAACAATCGCACTTGGTGTTTGACTTTGGGACCGACCGGTGTTGCTGGGTTCCAGCCCAGGTATACCATGATGCCCACCATTCCCGACCCACCAAAGTGGGGCGAACCACCTGTCTCTGGCCCTGCCCCTGTGAAGATGTCACAAGAGCAGATGAAGAGGACAGCGGCCGGATTTTTGGCCACACAGTTGAGCCACTATACCAAGGGTACGCTACCTGATTTATTGATGTTTATTGGGGTAACGGGAGGCATCGGGAGGCCCATGAACCAACCGCTACGAAGCTTGAGTGTGGCTGGGGCTACTTTGGATCACTTTGGTATGTCCAACATTATCCAAATTTATCCAACCATGCTTACCCATGCTTACCCTCCGGCAATCAGCTCCAGCGCTAGGTTTGCTGGCAAAATCAACTGATCAGACCGGTAGATTTTCCACCGTCCAGATCTCCAGGATGCTGGACCCAGTCTTGCGCTTTCTGATGCGACCCGACCAGGCCGGGATGTTCGAGTTCGACATCTCGCTCCAGGGATTTCCAGGGTAAAGAAACAATTTCCACCACGCAGTGTGTATCATTTTGTGACCGAAATCTGTTGGACAGTGCAGAAAACACAGATGTTGTTCTCACATGGCAATATCAGATGTTATTTGTGGCCTATCCGTCACACGCATTGTTTAAATTGGTTAGCAACTGGGCTGCCCACTCGGGCCCTGGGCTATCATGCGATTTTCAAACATTGCTATGAAAAACCTTCATTCTTGGCTGGAAACTATTTTTTAACAAATGCAACAGGTGTGTTTTTCCGTTGCCAGTTTTTCGATTTCCAGAAGCCAAATGCATGCATGCATGTTTTTTTACATGAATAATTTCCCGTTATGCATTGTACTGGTTGGTTAACTCTCCAGTTTAGATGGTCATTCTCCCATTCAACTATTTGTTGCATGCCCACCCTAACACACTGCTGATTGACCCTGGGGAAATTCGAACCCGAGTTACCTGCCCTGCCCAAGTTTTAGGTGTGCCAACAACTCTTTGTGGCCATCGGCGCCACCACTCGGGTGGAAGGTGGGTTACTGCTTGGCTGGCAAATCCTGACTTTTCAAGGGGATATCATCTACAATATATATATATATATTATATATATAATATAAATATATACTGCTGGTTGGTGGTTTGGAACATTTTTTATTTTCCCCAATACTCGGGATGATGATCCAATCTGACTAACTATTTTTCAGAGGGGTTGAAACCACCAACCAGTATATCTATATATATGGTTATATAAATGTAACATTATAATATGTCCAAAAAATGTATTATGTACTGTAAGAATGTCAGTAACATATGTAACATATATATTAGAATTAATATTATATATACGGTAACGACATTAAATATGTGGAGGGCGGGCCAGACCGCGAGGCCCCGGAGGTAGTATGAAATACCAGTTCGTATATTTAAATGTACTTACCGTATATATATATATATATATGTGTGTGTATGTGTATGTGTGTGTGTACCATTGTACCATTGTGTACCCATATATACCATTAATTATATACCCTAGTCTCAAGATTCGGTTGTCAAAGTGTTGGATCATTCGGATGCCTGGCCATGGCCATGGCTCGCAGGTCTGCTACGGAACTCCTTCAAGACGTCCTTTCGCATTCCAAGTCCTGGGATGAAGCTGCCGGGAAAGGAGCGGGAGCTGCTGGATGTCATTTCGGGATGGTGAGGGTCTACTTGGTGGCTCATCCCACGGCTCGTAAGTGGGTTATAACCCCAGTTATAAATGGGATAAGTAGGGTTAATCCACTTATAACTGGAGTTATATCCCACTTACTAAGTGGGATGAGCCACCAAGTAGGATCAGAGCTGCATGCCACCCACCTTCCTCCGCCTCATCCTCCACCTGCCTCGGACTCCGCCCTCAACCGCGAGCGCCCTCTCAGTGGGCACTGCCGGACCTCAACTGCGAGCACCACCGCATTGGAAACCCAATGTCAGATAGAATGCCAGAAAGAATGTCAGATAGACTATGATAGACTGTCAAAGAGAATGTCAAGAATGTCAGAATATATGTCAGATAGAATGTCAGTTGGTGGGGGTCGCTCGAAGAAAGTATTAATTTAATTCAAATAGCTAGAGAGAGACCTATGATTTGCAACTGGCCATATTCCGAGGGATCAGGGACAATTCTATACCTAGTATCCTATCGATCTCATTCTATCTATCTATCTATCCATCCATCTACCTCATCTAATTTAATTGAATCCAATCCAATCCAACCTAATATATATATATAATGTTATATATTTTTCCATAAAGTTCCACATATATGGCCACATTTTTTTGGGATGACTTTCATGGCTTTTCACCTGCCCACTTCGGTAGCTGGCCGCAGGAGGATGCCATGCTTCAAGCCATGCAAGAGGCGCCTCCATATGCTCCATGTAGAGATTTATATATACCTACATGATTCGGCGTAGCTATTGTTTGGTGCCAAACATGTTGGCACAACACACCTATACACGCACACACACAGGTATATATATATATAAGTGTATATATATAAGTGTATATATATATATAAGTGTATATATATAAGTGTATATATATATAAGTGTATATATATAAGTATATATATGTATAAGTGTATAAAATATAAATAGCACTTATATCAATAGAAATGTTGTTATGCATACTTTACACAGCATTGCTGGGTACCTCGATCAGCGGATTCCGAAGACTTCGGCAGGCGGCCAACTTCCGAAAAGCCGCCACGAAGGCCCCCTTTGGGGCTCCACAGCGAAGTTTGGAGGGGTCTGACCAGCGGCAGGCTTGTTGAACCCCGGAACCCCCAAGTTATGGCCATTTTAGCCATGTTAAATCTTTAAAAACCGGGGAAATTGATGATAAACCATTGGATTCAGAGGGGTTTTGAGGACTTTGCTCAAGTTTTAGACAAACTGGAAGGTCTTGAACCGCAAAACTCACTGAAAGGGAGCCAGTTGAAGCTACGAGTCATCTTCCCATCCATTCCCCACAACATCAAAAGATAATCCGATTGGTGATCGGACAAAATAGGGATATGTTTAACATTGTGCAGTTCAATTTGATCATACTTGACAATAGAATACCCCCCGGAAAAAATTAACATAGCGAACATGACCATAGAAACAGTTGATGTAGCCAGAAAAAATGGTGATGTTCCATAGTTATGTCAACGTTTACCATGGAATATCATAGAAAAACATGACCCATCATGATTGGGTGGCCATCCCAGGGGCCATAAAGTTGGTTGACCGGTGGCCCCCCAGGGCCCCTGGGTATTTACTAGGGATATGCTTTGGAAAAGCCAATGAACACGGACTCCGGAGCCTGCAAATAAGATTTGTTGAGTGGAAACATGTGGCAACTCATCTTCCAACTTCCCCAAAATGGCAGGAACTATGTGACTTTACAGGTCAGGTACCCTCTGGTAAATTAACATAGCTATGGAAAATCACCATTGTTTATGGGAAAAACCACTATTAATGGTCATTTTCAATAGCTATGGATTCCCTGGATCAGAAAAACTCCGTGCAGATCCCTCGTCATAGGCACATGCCGGAGATAAGTTGGGCCCTTGGGAGCTGGCTGGATCTGGGAGATACCCTCTGGTTATTTAAGAGAGAACTCGTTGGAAAAGGCCAACTTTGAACGGGAAAATATGGGATAATCAGGAATATAATATGATAAAACACACAAACATCATCATATGTATATATATATATATAAATATAATTATATATATATATAAAATCATCTATACGGCTAATTGTTCATTCTATACCAGGTTCAATTGCTGGAGGATACACAGCACGGGGGGCACACAATTTGGCACTGAACATGTCCATCGTTGGTTGCGGATCAGGTGATTGCCATAGCTCGGGACCAGACTCAGACCTGGATGCCAAAAATTGAGCCGCTGTCGAGGGGGAAACTCACCGGGGAAACCGACTGCGACATTGCCTGCTGAGAATCAAAAACGAGTTTGGAACTGGGAAAATCACCATGCTTTCCGTGAAATCAGTTGTAGTCATAGTATCTCACAGTTTCATAGTTACAATTCATTTTTTAGCGACGAGAGATGTTCATGATATTACTCATCCATGTACGTCAGAGCGGCATGCTGTGTAGTGGCCCCGTTTTGGCTCAGATCAGTAAGCGGATGTCGCACCACTAAGTCCTTCGGTGTGCGATGTCGCACCTCATTCGACTGAAATCTGCACTGCTGGCCCTACAGATTTTGGTCGCACCGACACCTTGCTGATCTGCGATTTCAGAAAGGTGATACAAAGCTGTGGGTGAATCAAAACCAATGAATTATAATTACTACATAATTATGCCAGATTTCACAGCAGGCTACCAGGCTTTTGATTCATAACCATTTGAGTGTATATGACAATGGGGATGCCGGTTATGGCAGTTTTAATTGGGAAAATGATGATTGACCAGTGGGGTTTGGGATAATTATATGCCTCTTTTTCAGACAAACCTATTTGGTTTGGAAAACAGTGGCCTTGGGGGCAGCATCACGACCCCACGCAGCCAGCTTCTAGTTGATATACCAGTGGTGAAGTTTGTTTTGCATGACTCTAGTGTATCTCGACATGAAATGAAACATAATAAAACGATAAGCCATGTACACTCTTCTCTAGAAATTATATATATACATACATATTATGTTGTCAGCAGATTCGCTAAAGATTCTTTTGTGTCTTCCCGGCTGGAAGAATCATGACCAAGGAGATGCTCATTGGGGCAGATGGCCGTTGTCCACGACCTAAAAGCGGTCGGGGATTACTATGTCCCTCGGCTTGGCTTTGCGTGGTGCATTTGGGCCATTGAAGTGATAGAAGCCATAGAAGCCATAGCAGCCATAGCAGGGTATTTGATTGTATTTGTCAGATTTTGCATGTTTGATAAAGTTTGATGTTTTTAATCTTTGTGTTTTCAAATGGTTCAAGCACGACATTTCCAGTGGGAATGGTCGATTTTATGACACTGGGTGCCGACACAGGATGCCCCAGGACTTGCCTATCATTACCCTCTGGTAAACTAACAGTTTGCTATTGAACATGGCCCACTAAAATAGTTGATTTACCCATCAAAAATGGTGGTTTTCCATAGTTTTTTGTATGTTTACACAGTTATGTAAACGTTGACCAGAGGGTATGCATGCATTGCTCTCCTAAAAGTGGCACATGTTCCATTAATCAAAGGAATAGACAAGTTAATCATCACGTTCACTCTAGCGATCGATCACTAGAAATCCATATGAGTACCACCTGATTACAGTATATTACAGTAAGTGTCTAATACAACTAATCGATTCAGATATCGCTTTCCTACATGATTTCATGTGATTTCCCTATCATAGCTGATCTGTGGCCCGTGGCCAAAAAGCCAGCCACGAAAGAAACTGTGATCTTGGCAGGTGCCTCTAGAGCACGTCTGCGATGGATACCAGGAGCAATGGGACAACTGCCCAGGTGGGCTGCCAGTTAACATGCCAGCCCAGTCCCCGGAAAAATCAACCCTGGTTGATCAATGGTAATGGGATGTAATGGGTAATTCATAGCCCATTGCTACTATCAATTTGCCCATAAATTATGGAAAAAAATCCGTTGCTACTCAAATTGCACCAGTTTCACAGCAGCCGTTTCGCGGTTTCTTTTTTCCCTGGATGTCGCAGATTTGGAGAAGTGCGGACCCTGCGAGCCCGAAACTGAGTGACAGACCGCACCAAGCACCAACCAATGATTTTTGCGATCCCCCGAAAAGACCATGGGTCCAATTTGTGGTTCATTCAAGGGTTATTTTTGGTGTGTGCCTCAAATTGTCCGACTGTGATTTCTCATGGATTTCTCATCATTTTTTTCCCGGGGATTTTTCCCCGAAAAGGTGACCGCCAAGGCCTAAGGATTGCATCTTAGGGTCCTGGAGCCAATGGCAGCTGCAGGGCGGCTGCACTGGGCTGAAATTGCGGCACCGAGAAGTTGAGGCGACGCTGGGCGACGCTGGTTGCGCAACGGATCTCGTGGCGGTGGGTGGTGAACGGGTACTGGGGAAAGGTGGGTTTCAAATCCAATATGATGACAGTCATTTTTTGCAGCATCCCCAATAGGATGGAAACAAATTGACAAAATGATCTTAAGTTATTATGGAGATAATTATATAGAGATACCTACACTAGCGTAGTTATAATAAACCATCAATGTCAACTCCGGATCAAGAACCGCGCGTTGATCAACTGGATAGATTAGAATGCAATAGATAATAGAACGCTATAGAACTCCATTCGCTTCGATTTTTGATGTTCTCGGAGTTAGATGGATTTAACCAACTAAAAATCAAACTTTTGGCACGGGATCAGCAACTCACCAAGTTGACTATATATATACAGTTGACAGTAGTCCTAAAAATTGAGAATCTGCCATTAAACTGATGCCTGGTGCCCGCCCAATTAAGCAGCATGTTTCTTTACACGACTTTATGTGGGGTTGACTCATTGTCACCAATTTTTTTCAACCGATGCTAATAGCAGCTAGTCACTTTCCCTGGCAACATCTCTGCCATGTCTTCATGGAGTACAGTCCAAGGCTCATGACTGATTTCATACCCTCTGGTAAACATACAAAAAGCTATTGAAAATGGTCATAGAAATAGTGAGTTTTCCCATTAAAAATTGTGATTTTCCATAGTTATGTTAGTTTACCAGAGGGTAAGATTTCCATTCACCAAGACTCAAGTGACACTTCGATGTCGGTGAACTTCCCAGCCAGGTTCAGCACAATCATTGCGGTCAGCCCTGCAAGGGCTATCTGACCGAGACGGATAAGTACGAACAGGATGAGCATTGTAAGCCCAAGGGAAAAGATGCTTGGTTCATTTAAAAGTGCTTGTCCTTCAACAGCTTGACATGTGTAGCCTTGGTGTCCATAGATGTCCATAGCCATCGGATGCATCAAATGGAATCATCGAGGGCCCATTGCAGAACAAGTTGCCTCCTGCTAGTAACGTGAGGAAGTCTCCAAGTATCTCCAAATCAGTCCTTGACCAATATGGGTCACATTTTTAAGGTTTCTTCAGCCACTTTTGATACTTTTGTTGCATACTTTTGCTATGCTTTGGTCACTTTTCAAGAAACACCATGTGCCACCACCTAGACGGTGCCGTAATTCGGTATTTGCCGCAAGCTGGTGCCTTCCAAGGATTGCAAATTTGGTGCCTGGGGCCAGTGGACCGTTTGTCAGCACAAAAAGGTGGGTCGGCGCAGCTACACCGAAAGGGATGTATAACGGGGGTTATCTACGAAAGTCAGTGGGTTGTGTGCCATAGACCATAGTTGATTAGCCACTGGGCTGCACAAGGCATGTCTCGGCCCCAAAAATGTTGTGGTGTTGAAAGCCAAGGTGGCCTTTGCATCCAAGCGTGTTCTTGCAAAGCGTTTTGTTTTTTTTTGGGTATCTGGGTCCAATAGGGTGAAGCCACGTTCAAGGGTTGGCAGGACCAGCTGTCCTGCCTTGCCGCAGGATCAATCCATGAGAAAACGAGGCATCGCCCAGCAGCCGGAGGAGGGTGGAGCAGACTGCAAGGGAGCATTGGAGGAGCCATGCGCCACCATGTGCCACGCGCCACAACGGGCTGGACTGGGTCACGATTGCAAGCTGGCAGCTTGATTTCCACCATCCTCAACTTGTTTTTCCAATCCGTGAAGTTAGGGATTCCTGACCACAAGTTCAGGGTCGACCAAGATCTAATTGGTGGCTTACTGTCCGCCAACAGCCACCAATTATGGCTTAACTATGCTCAGCTATTGACCATCTATTGGGAGGTTCACCTTGTGGCTCTGCTGTGCCAGGAGACGAGACCCTGCGGTGGCCCTGCGGATACCGACTGCCACGTAGGGGACTGGCACGAATGGACCAGCTGCAGTGCTGTCTGTGGCAAGGGCAGGCACACGCGCATGCGTCGCTTGCTGCAAGATGGGAGGGGTGGGTGGTTCATCGCACAGTAATTCTTTTTTTTGGGGGAGAAAGCGGTTGTTGGATCCAATTCCAGATTTTTATCAGCTATGATACTTGTATCAGCTATCATTGTAGATTATGATATCATGTTCCGATGTTCCATCTATTATAATTAGTTTATTATCAGTATAGATTAAGAAAGATCATAGTTCAATCTTCTCAAATGTGCCCATTATCTCTCCCCTGATTGTTTCTGGGGCGCAGCTCAGGATATGTCAATGCAGAGGCCCATCATGGAGGCAAGACATGCAACCTCGATCTCTTAGACTCATGGCTGCATCGTATTCCACGCCATATATACAGACTTCGTTAGTTGGAGCATGTTGGAACCACTATTTAACCACCGAGAGGTTTTGTTTTTCCGGTGTAACTTTGCTGTGTTGGATCAATTTTCAGTAGGCATCGGCATCGAAAATCAGCAATTGTCCTTTGAAACACGGCAGCTGTACCAGTCGGGGAGCTATTGAAAAAACCATCCCCAAGGTGCATAGAAATTCCACTTAAGACATTGCTTCATATTGGTTGCATACATTGACCTTTGAATCATGTATTTAGTTTGCATCACACACACACATCATATATTATCATACATTTATATAATTTAACTCTATATATATATATTTATAAGTATATATATATATATATTTATATAAATATATGATTATATGATTATATATATATAACTATATTTTGGTGTGTGTGTGATAAGTATCTTCAAGGCGCCCTATTTTAGCGCTGGTTTAGCTATGCTCCATTTCACTCAGGAAACGGCTGAGTGCGAGATCACCAACTGCGAAGCCAGTTCCTTGGAAGCCTATAACGACCTCACTGGTCCCCCTCACTGGAAATCATGGTTTTTATATGGGAAATCATCCCCAAATGGCCGCAAGATTCAGGTTAGTGAAATATTATAATTTACCTAGATACATGTCTTAGCGGCTTAGCCATGCAATTTTAGCAGAATTGGTTGGTCACTGTTGATGGGAAACCTCAAATAATTTGATGATAAAACGGTGATAAAACGGCATTGCCTTCCTGCATTTTTTTCTCTTCAACCAATCCACTACAACCTTGCGACTGGGGAATGGCTTGGAACATATACTTTGAGCTCATCCCCTGCGGGTTCACGCTGGCTGTTTGCGAGTTTTTTGGCACCCCAAAAGCAAACTGTGAGAACCCCAAAACATCCAAAAACATAGATACAGATATTCGTACTGGACATGACCAGTTTATGCCGGTTTGGGGTTCCATTATCCCCGTTATGGTTGGTTTACCTTGGTACAAGTTTTCCACTCAGCCGTCATCGGGCCAAAAAAAATTGACCAGCAAAAGTGGCAGAAAGACTTGGCTCCAAGCATGGAGCGCCAACAGGTCTAAACGTTACGCAAAACCGCCAAAGGCGTAGAAAACAAGTTTGGGCGTGCTTTTGTGGTTGGGCAAGACTGAATGCTTCAGATCCAGCGTTCCATGCTGTTCTGTCATAGAGTTAGAAAGCAAAACCATCATTCAGAAACCAGCTTCTTCATCACTAGCGTTCCATTGGTTCTTAGGAGTGACTTTCTCGTTTACCTCTATTTTGCATTATTTTGCAACATCAGACAACATCCAACTTGCATCATCTTGGTTGCAAAACCTCTTCATCTATTTAAACTATATCAAGTGGCTTGGCTGCATCTTTTCGCCTGAAGACGGGTGTAAAATCACAGCCACTAAGACATGGCGTCATGGCGTCCTTTTCGCCGTGTCCAGGTTCCGATTGTGAGCTGACCCAGTGGAGCGAATGGACGCAGTGCCCTGGCAAAAAAAATCTCCATGACTCATATGACTCTATTGCTGGATCGTGGTCAGCTAGTTCTTCAATCAGGAAAAAATATCATTGAAGTTCCTGGTCCAGGTGGGTATGGATCAATACCTATTAATACCATTTTTAGGGGGATGAACATCCATTTACCAGCTATTTTGATGTGAACTACAGGGGTACTATTGGTTTTGACACACTGCCTGGTGAAGAAATGTCTCGGATGCTGCAGCGTCTTTTACAAAACTGTGGCTTCTTCTCGAAGGAGACAGCTGGGGTCCCTTGAGAAGATGATCATGTCGCCACATGCTTCAGATGTTGCTTCTGTATGTGATCACAGTATATTATTACAAATAAATAAATATTCTATATGCACTTGTTTATTCCCCTTATTTCATCTTATTTCCAGATACCACCGGGATTTATTGCCATTTAAGATTCCCAGACCAGCTCTTCCAACGGACCAGGAAGGAAGGGCTGTATCAACATGTTTCAGCAGAAATCTTGATTGAATTTGTGGAGGAAGAAACTAGGGAATGGTTAAAACATGTTAAAACCCCATTTTCTCCATGGACATTGTGCTATTTTGATCATTTCGGGTGTAACAGTGAACACCTTAAAAAAATGCTATTTCACATGGTTCTTATATAACCCCTATCATTTTTGTTGGTCGCTCCATTTTTTCACCCACCCCAAAGGCCCCAAACGAATGCCGCGCCGCGGTGCCAGGTGTGATGAGATGTATGTCCAGACCTATCGGCGTCGCGAGGTGGGAGGAAGGGGTTGGAGTTCCATGGGGGTTCCCCAAAAGATCCATGGAAGATTCATAGGAAATCCATAGGAAAACATCTAGGAAAACCATAGGTCAATGATGGTTAAGAATGGTTAATAATGGTTATCAATGGCTGGTTGGTGGTTTGGAACATGGCTTTTATGACTTTCTCTCTCTCTATATATATATATATA
>Ga0126342_10008445_pt1 | contig 18461 bp, 11 predicted proteins | sample Cyp1metagenome_FD_92528 | JGI IMG/M metagenome (GOLD analysis project Ga0126342, IMG submission 92528) | Coral microbial communities from Lord Howe Island, Old Settlement Bay, Australia - Cyphastrea 1 metagenome | ecosystem: Host-associated > Invertebrates > Cnidaria > Coral ...
GGTGAAAAAAATCATTAAACATTGGGACTAGAGAAAGATGGATCTTAGAAAAAAGTGGGTGAACAAATCATTAAACATTGGGACTAGAGAAAGATGGATCTTAGAAAGAAAGTGGGTGAAAAAATCATTAAACATTGGGACTAGAGAAAGATGGGTCTTAGAAAAAAAAGTGGGTGAAACATCATTAGACATTGGGACTAGAGAAAGATGGATCTGAGAAAACAAGTGGGTGAAAAATCATTAAACATTGGGACTAGAGAAAGATGGATCTTAGAAAAAAGTGGGTGAAACATCATTAAACATTGGGACTAGAGAAAGATGGATCTTAGAAAAAAGTGGGTGAAAAAATCATTAAACATTGGGACTAGAGAAAGATGGATCTTAGAAAAAAGTGGGTGAACAATCATTAAACATTGGGACTAGAGAAAGATGGATCTTAGAAAAAAAGTGGGTGAAACATCATTAGACATTGGGACTAGAGAAAGATGGATCTTAGAAAAAAGTGGGTGAAACATCATTAAACATTGGGACGAGAGAAAGATGGACCTTAGAAAAAAAGTGTGTGAAAAAATCATTAAACATTGGGACTAGAGAAAGATGGATCTTAGAAAAAGAAAGTGGGTGAAACATCATTAGACACTGGGACTAGAGAAAGATGGATCTTAGAAAAAAAGTGGGTGAAAAATCATTAAGCATTGGGACTAGATAAAGATGGATCTTAGAAAAAAGTGGGTGAAAAAGCATTAAACATTGGGACTAGAGAAAGATGAATCTTGGAAAAACAAGTGGGTGAAACATCATTAGACATTGGGTTTAATTTAGTTTAATATAGTTTACTTTACTATCCTTCCCATGAAAAAGAGCAGTGGTATCAACCGACACCATCTTGGATCCCCACCAATTTTTCTGCGTTATGCACTCTGTTGTTAACCCACTTTATTTTTACATGGTCAAATCCCATTTATCATGACTAAATCCAAGAATTCTTCATGGGTCCAGGATGATATCCTTGGGGGTTAACCAACCAAGAACTACCTGGGATTTCACCAGCCCCTGACCAGGTGACTTCACAGTATTCCAATAGCTTTTTGAAGGTGAAATCCCCAGCTGATCACGAAAATTCCCCCCAGCTGATCGTTGCTTTAATATCCTCATTGTGAGATCCACTATTGATTGTTAAGATTATGTATGTGATATATATATATATATATATCTATATCTATACATATGTATATATATATATATATATATATATATTCATAGCATTAGGGGAGATATCCCCGTGAATAAGCATTAATAATGGATGTTGCCATCAATTAAAAATGTATGTAACCATAATGAACATCTAACAACCAATTAGTGGCTCCATGGAACCATTAACCATGCCATCATCATCATCATCACCATCATCATCATCACCATCATCACCATCACCATCACCATCACCATCACCATCATCATCATCATCATCATGGTTTGCCCGGAGGCTCCTTGGGAGTCTGGGCAAACCTCAGTGTCTTGCCGGACTATTAGTGGTCAATGCCCCATGAGAAACAGTCAATAATCTTTGTGTTGCCATCAGTCAATCATTGAATATCATTGATATAACCATCATAAAGCAATAAACATATAACCTGATGATCAGTTATAATATATGGTGGTTATAGCATTGATGGCTATATATGGTTAAATTAATAACCATCATATAGCCATCAGCGGCCCATTATGTGCAGCATCATCCCACTACTGGTGCTGTGATTCCATGGTGCTGGGATTCCATGGCACACCAACATTTTACCCCAAGAAAAATCGTAACCAGTTCCCGAAGGAAATCAACCAATCAACCAGTTTTGTAGCTAAGACAAAAAATCCAGCACTACATGGATGGGCTATATACCAGCACTATATATATATGGGCTATATGGGAACTGGCGATTTTTGTTAGCCCACTTAGCCAACCACGAGCCATGGGATATCTTCCTAACCGCAGAATCCCAAGTTCGATGAGTTCCCCATGGTTTTTCCAATGGAAATCCCACGGATTTAGAAAACAACACCTAACGGTATCAGAAACCTTGAGAAATCAGATAAATCCCATGAAACCATATTTTTGTTGGTATAAACAAAACTACCACCGCCCATTTTTTCGGTCCCTTTTTACCTGTGTCACTTGCAAGTGCAACGTCTCATTTGCAAAGTGCTTTGAGAACTGTGGGAACCATTTGCCACAAGGCATGGCGATGATTGTATCGCCATAGTTCCAGGCATTCAAAAGTTCACTCTTCGCATTCTTTGTATGGACACTGTTTGGAATGAAATCCTTACGTAGCATCAAAGACGTGAGCAAGTGCACAGAGACGTTACCAGACCCCCCCGACCCCACCCGAAGGTATGTGAAATCATGTGAAGAAGATGTGTGTGGATGCATTTTATCTCGTCGAAGTGTAAAAAAAACAGCAAATTCACTGAGTCCGCTACGGGCGGCGGTAGCATAAACAACTATAAACCTCTCACCTTGCTTGGTCACTTGTGGCCAGCGCCCATGCCAGGCCCAGAAGTCCAAGAAGCCAAAGGAGATGAGGACAGCGAGATGGAAGTTCCGCAGGCGGTCCGGTGATGGAAAACCATATGGATCTTCACCATAAGAGTGGCTGAAGATTGGCAAAACCGAACTTTTTTCATTGGGGAAAAGAAGGGATCCAAACATCAAGCATGGCTGGCGTTTTGCCATTGGAGATGGGGATCAACTGAAGGATTATCAAAGAAAAGCGGGTGAGTCAACCATCAACAATGGCAAGTTAACCATGAAAAATGAGGGTTAAGCACCAAAGATATGTCGTGAAACAAACAGGCAGATTGCAGCATCAACAATGTCGCTTGAACCAAGCATTTAATGGTGGTAAAATTCAACGACAAATTTACGATGTTCTAACATTAAAGAGCTGGAATATGATGGCAATGGACTTCTGGTGTGTCTGAACATGGGGCATACCGCCCAATTTGTGGTCATTTAATGGATGATTAATGGAACGTCAATGTCACAAAGTGCCACTCCTGCCACGCAAATGGAACGTCAATGTCACGAAGTGCCACGCCTGCCACGCAAATGGAACGTCAATGTCACCAAGTGCCACGCCTGCCACGCGAATGGAACGTCAATGTCACCAAGAGCCACGCCTGCCACGCAATGGCGCGGCGCCCGGGCGACGAACGGCGACCAAGCGCGCCCCCAGAGCCAGCCAAGCGCAACAAGTAACACTCCTGCCACGCAAATGGAACGGGACACCAAGTGCCACACCTGCCACGCAAAGTGGCGCGGCGCCTCGGGCGACTAACGGCGACCAAGCGCGCCACCAGAGCCAGCCAAGTGCAACAAGTGCCACGCCTGCCATGCAAATGGAACGTCAATGTCACCAAGTGCCACGCCTGCCACGCGAATGGAACGTCAATGTCACCAAGAGCCACGCCTGCAATGGCGCGGCGCCCGGGCGACTAACGGCGACCAAGAGCGCCACCAGAGCCAGCCAAGCGCAACAAGTGCCACGCCTGCCACGCCAATGGAACGTCAATGTCACGAAGTGCCACGCCTGCCACGCGAATGGAATGTCAATGTCACCAAGAGCCACGCCTGCCACGCAAAGTGGCGTGGCGCCCCAGGTGACTAACGGCGACCAAGCGCGCCAGCAGAGCCGGCCGAATGCCAAGTGCCACGCCTGCCACGCAAATGGAACGTCCATGTCACGAAGTGCCACACCTGCCGCGCAATTGGAACGTCAATGTCACCAAGTGCCACGCCTGCCACGCGAATGGAACGTCAATGTCACCAAGTGCCACGCCTGCAACGCACAGTGGCGCGGCGCCCCGGGTGACTAACGGCGACCAAGCGCGCCACCAGAGCCAGCCAAGTGCAACAAGTGCCACGCCTGACATGCAATGGAAACGTCAATGTCACAAAGTGCCACGCCTGCCATGCAAACGGAACGTCCATCAAGTGCCGCGCCTGCCATGCAAAGTGGCGCGGCGCCACGGGCGACTAACGGCGACCAAGCGCGCCACCAGAGTCAGCCGATTGCAACAAGTCCCAGGTTGAGGTCCAGCGGTGCCCGCTGAGCTCTGAGGGTCCCAGGTTGAGGTCCAGCGGCGCCCACTGCGCTCAGAACCTGGCGGTTGAGGTCCAGCCGTGCCCACTCAGATCGGAAGCCGGCAGTTGAGGTCCAGCGGTGCCCACTGCGCTCAGAACCTGGCGGTTGAGGTCCAGCCGTGCCCACTCAGATCGGAAGCCTGAAGCTGAGGTCCAGCAGTGCCCACTGTGCGCGGAAGTTGGCGAAGAGATTGGCGAAGAGTTGGCAAGGCGGAAGTGGACGTGGAAGTTGATGCAGACATGGTCGAGGAGAAGCTGGAGGAGGAGGACGAGGAGGAGGCGGAGGAGGAGGAGGAGAAGGAGGAGGATGAGGAGAACAGCTCTGATAAAATCTAACAACCCTCAACAAGAACCCCACACAAAGATGTGGGGAAAAACCTTTTGACACTGCAACCGAGAAGTGTAACAAGTTTTCTCTTGTGCAGATTAGCATGGCCACTTGCTAGGGTGACACACTTGGCATGACTTCTTTTGCGCAAAGATGACACGCACAAATCACTGTGTACTCTGCTGTATGGCTCAAATTCAAGAAAAAGACACAGCTGCTGTCGGCAGCACTTCACGCAGCTCAATTTAATTATATAGATTTTAAAAGAAATCTAACCGATTTTGACATAGAAAAAAATAGTTGTTTATATTATTTATATTAGGGTTTTTTTATTTAGTATTAGGGGAAAGCTTCGAAATCCAAGTTTTGGCAATATTTTAACTATATTTTAAAAGGAATTCTAATTGATTTTGAAATAGAAAATTTTAGTTTTTTTATATTAGGGTTTTAAATTCAATATTAGGGGGAGACTTCGCACCCTAATGCTAAATACCCCATAGTAATAATCACTAACCTGAGGTGTTTATTATTTGGGGGGTTTAGTATTAGGAGGAATGGGTTATACATATATACAACATGTATACATATATACAACATGTATATATACATATTATTGAACGTATATATATATACATTGTACCAGTATACGCATCTTGTCTTTTCCTTCATACATGGATTTCTGTTAATGTCTGAGTCGCAGATGCACAACGGTGCCACTCACCAGGCGACGCAAAAACGGGCAACCCTTTTAAAGAAGGGCTCGTTGCAATCCCTCGACAGCATAGTAGCTCGGCTATGCCAAATCCCTCAAGGGTTCACCAAGATCTCCGGAATCACGCGTTTTTTATTCGGATTGATTTAGTGATGATGTGGGTAAAGTTTGCTGAAGAAGAAGGACTATTTCAATACTTAATCGTTTGCCAGAAATGGGAAATATGTATAGTTATGCATTGATGCATATGCAAATGTATGGATGTATGGATGTATGTATGTATATAAGTATATATATATATATATACATATACATGCAGTAATGAGCAAGACACAACAGGTTCCTTCGAAGGGTATCCGCGTCTGGACAGGATAATTTGGATGGAGTCTAGGGTCTATAGAGCTGGTTGTGCAGGTCAATGAGGCTTGTGTCACCCTTATCTGCATGCTTCTGCAGATTGATAAGCGAGGAACATCCGAAGACACAGGTGTATAATTGGGGCCTTGGCGTTTAATCATCAGAAAGAGGTGTATATACCAACCACTGAAACCGGTGATTATGCCATGTTCTCAAAAAATGGCTTGGACAACCTGATTTTTGGCAGTTTTCCCCTTAAATCATCAAAGGTCACAGTTTCTTTTGAAGCAGACGAAAAAATCCATCATGTTGATGTTGTTCCTTGGAGACCTGAAAAAACAAAGACGTTTTTCCCTCAAATCTCAATTCTGATGATATCACATGTCGGTCCAGCCCTTAGGTTCCCCGGGACCCATACGCCTATCATGAACTCCTTCAGGTCGAAATGTGTGTTCTGTATGGGTTTCTTCAGTGTTTTTTGTGTGTCTTGAAGAAAGGAAGTCTCAGTAACAATGTTGCCGCGCAGACATTTTTTGAACATGTCCGTTTGACAAAAGCAAACAAATAAGATCATATGTGTTTCATTGGTATCGAAGAGGCCAAAAACACTGAAGGGTTGTCGAATTTTGAATCTTCAATGGTGCGACTGGATAAAGAATGTGTCAAAAGTATTGTGGGCGCTATCGAAAATGTAGACCCCTAGTACAATCCCTTGCAAATACCAACGAAAATTGGGGTGTCTAGAACGACCCCCGTGCTGATAGTCAGCCATTTGTTGTTCTCAAGCGTTTTCACAAGGTCAACGGCGGTTTTTGAAAGCACTGGGATGGACTAGCTAGCCCGTTTGAAGCCTAGCATCAATACCATGTTGAAAGTTACTGAGAAAATGTTCAGAGCGTAGCATCAAGACCGTGTTGGAAGTCCCAGGAGAAAGTCAAGAGCATAGCACCAAGAGCATGTTGGAAGTTATTGCGAAAATGATAAGAACGTAGCATCAAGAGCATGTTGGTAGTTACTGAGAAAGTAAATATCGTAGCATCAAGACCGTATTGGAAGTTAGTGAGAAAAGTTCGAAGCGTAGCATCAAGAGCATGTTGGAAGTGCCAAGAAGTGAAGAGCAGAACATCAAGACCGTGTTGGAAGTTACTGAAAAAATAAGAGAGTAGCATCAAGACCGTGTTGAAAATTCCAGGAGAAAGTTCGGAGCGTAGCACCAAGAGCATGTTGGAAGTGACTGAGAAAATGTTGGTCTATTCGACACCTTCGGGAAACGTCGCTGAGGACACATTCGTCAGCGACCTCTTCCACCGCTCCGAGGCGAAGGCGCAGTGATTTGTGCGGTGTGGTGACAACGAGACGAGTTTCAGGGGGGGATTTAATATATATATATATATAATATTATATATATATATATTATATATATTATATATATATCAATAATATGTAGCGATATACTTGGCTACTAAAATGGCAATCCCCCCCAAAAGTGGTTTATTAACCTGGGGTTGACATTATTCAACACCCAACCTTTTGAGATACCAAATTACGACCCATGCTGCCCATATCCTGATTTAGGAGGGTGAATGGCCACAAATTTTCCCCGTTGAATAATAATTTCCTTTTAGGAGGTGATTTCATTTTCAGATACACCTTGTACATTTCCATACCGTATCAAGGTGCTTAAATATGTTTACACACACATATATATAAATATATATATATATACACACGTATATTTATACACATATATTTATACACGTATATTTAAACATATACCACGTTAAATGTATTCTCCATGATGATTATGTATTTTCCCATTATATTCCCATTTTTTTGTATATATATATACACCATGGGCACTCATCCCCGTTACTGCATATGTTTCCCATTAAACCTAGGTGGTGGTTTATGGTCCGATTGAGGCCGAGACTGCCGCAAGTCGCTTGACGCAAGCTCGCTTCTATTCTGAACAGTCCCATACCGGCCTCTTGGACGAAGTACATTGGGTATATGAACAACCAACCATGTATATATATATATATAATATTTAAATATGCAGATTTTGTGTTGTACACATGCATAAAGACTTGTACTATACCATAGTATTAATTTGCATTATTTATAGCAATATATATGCGTATCATAATATATATATTATATATATATACACGTATGCCATGATATATCATACTATATTTATAATATGTAGATATTGCTTGTAAATGTTTATACTATATGTGCCCAACCAGTCATATTTATGCAACCATTACTAGTATATGTATACACCTATTTTATTTACTTTCGGGTTTAGCAACCACTATTTTTTAAAAATATGGGAATATTATTTGGGTCAACGTCTAAGACTTGGGCGGGTCAAACTGATTGGCATGGATGGTGAATGACCATGGATCGTCGCTAGAATTAGGGGATGTGGATTGAGGTACCTATCCCAATGCACGGCTGAGTTTCTTAAGATTGATTGATTGGAGAAACCCTAGGTGTCTGGTTTTCTGATGTGTTTTCATTATTTTATTGGCAAAATGAATGATGTTCAACTGATAAACCATAGGATCTGGGTGAACTTTGATGTTGACCTCACCAAGACGTCACTGTGCATGATGATTAGTCCATGGTTATGCCAGCTCACCCTCCGGTAATCAGCTCCATGGTTTGCTGGAAAATCCACCATTAGTTCGATTATTTTCCCAGCTGGAAACCCCCTTATAGAGAATATCACTTTGTTCCCAGATTTTATTATGATTTTTCCGTTAGAGCGGCCAAAACCTCCCAATGTCATTGAGTAATCACCTTGCAAGGTGGGCCTCCCCAGTGATGGCAACAGTTGGTGTATGTTCACCCTGTTCACCCCATACTATACTTGTATCAAATCCTCCATAAACCCAACAATTAACCAAACTCACAAGCTCACCTTATTATTGGAATCCATTTCTTAACCAAGCGGTATGGAATGACGCATTGCTCAGATTTGACCTTGGCAGAGAACCGATGGGGCCTGGCCCTAGTCCCCTAGCCCCACCTACAAAAAAACAGGTGATTCTCTGAACTAGGTGATCCGTGGTGATCCATTAGTTTTTTAAGCACCAAGAAAAGACATCCAGGGTATCAGATCGGCCATGTTAAACTGAGAGGAACTGGGTGAAATTAACAGATCTCGAAATAAACGGGTTGTAACTTTGGATATTCACCCTGTAGCATTGACAATCATGGCTCTATTTATCTATATTTTTGGTTTTCGTTTTGTGCCAGTTATCGAAGGGATCGCACGGAAATTACAGCTGAACTTCTGATTATTCGTCACGGTTGCCCTGTTGAATTGACCGAGCCTTTTATGAGGCATCACAGGGCCCAAGTGTTGGGTTCCAGCGTCAATTTTAGCAAGAGTTTGAATCAGCGTATTCAGAACCGCTTGTGGGGCTTGGATGGGACGCTTCTCCTTTGCGGAACAGAATCGTGTGGCCAGTGGCTGGCAACTTCCAACGGTGGCCGCTTTGATTTTTTTGATGTTGGTTCATGAGCGTGTCATTATCATTATGTATCATTACACATGTATCCCAAGTATAGACCACATTCCATATCTCCAACGATAGTCCCATATTTGTTGAAGTTGTATGTATATATTTATATCCAATAACCACCTTCATGTATGTGGCAAATCCAATGACAAGCTATCCCCAATTTGGGTTTACTATCGGGTATACCCCTAGTAATGGGATGATGTAAAATGACCTCCAATGGTTGGTTACTGTCCCACAACCCGCCTATACGCAACCCCCTATACCCTGTGGTAGTTTAGCATGGCCATGGAAACTCACCCATGAAAATAGATGCTTTACTGTGGTTTGCCTGTTTTTTCCATTGCCATGGCTTCCATGGGAAACAGTAAACGATTGCTAAAGGAAATCCAATACTTGTTTATCTCATTGTTGCTCTTTGTCCAACTGTTGCTGTTTAACTGTCCGTTGTTGTTGGTTAGCTGTATCCCCACACAGACCCACTCATGGTCAATTGCTCCACGTTGGATACGCTTTGTTATATATTCCACATTATTCCGCTATATCACCATATCAATCATTATCAATCTCCACTAAAATCACATGTGCCATCCTGCAATCCCCGATCATCTCCTATAAAATCACATGTTTCAAGTTCGTGACATCCCTACTTCAGCCCTGCTTCCCCAGGTCTGGTCGAGATGTCCTTCGCAAGATCCTTAGCGCGCCGGGTGGTGACGTCGCCCTTCTTCGTCTATGCGGTGACGTTTGTCATTGTCGCTGGGTCAAAATGTGAGGTTTAAAAGCCAACAGATGGTCATAGATTGGGAAAATAGGGGAAAATGATGGAACATTGTGATGAACCATTCTTTTTTGGAGGGTTATAGCCTAGTTTTTGAGAGAGAACCAAGTTGAATCGGGTGCGAGATACCCATAGTCAGCTGCGTTTGGGGGCCCCAAAGGATAGCTATTCCTCTGAAAAGGGATCAGCAAACAGTATGTTTTTTGGAATATAGATGTTCACGTCACAAGGAAGTAAAAACAGTTTTTTCACAACTTTTTTGAGGCTGCTCAAGTAGCATTTCACGAGGTTTCTGGTAGAAATACAATATATTCCCGGTTAAATATAAACCACATCACTATAATTACAGATGCAGTTCATATTCCCATGGAAAGAATTGGTGAACAAACCGCATCACTTGGGGGCCGCCAGCTTGTGATTTTTTGTCGTTCAAAATCGCGGGATTCCAAGCAACCTGGGTGCAGTTCCACTGTGGTTAGTCGTTATATAATGTTACCCCATATCCCAGCTTATGAGGGTTATATAATACGTATGTATATATATAATATAATATATATATTTATATATATATAATATATATAATATATTTAAATATATAAAATATATAATATATATAATATAATATATATTTTTTATATGTTTTTAAAATATAATATATAGTTATATATGTATATATATATAGATGATGGTATATGATGTTTTATATACCAATACTCATACAATGTTACACCGTATCCGGAGGTGAACTCACCATGGTTAATCATCTGTAATTTGCGGCCACCGATAGTTCGAAACGACCATTCGTTGGTCCAGGTTTGCCCATGGCTAGCAGGCACATTTGGCACCTCCAATTTCCATCTGATTCATGTGTTTTTACCATGTTACCCTCTGGTAGATTAACATAGACCTTGAAAATAGCCTAGTTTTAATGGAAACGAATCTTCCAACCCCTATCTGCCAGGGTCTATGTTAATTTACCAGAGGGTACCCATTGATGGCTAAACTGTGCATCCAAGGAATCTTCGAAAAACACAGAGATGTCGCACAGACACTGGTTGTCCATAGACCTTCATTTGTGTTCGTCATGAGACTCATCTTCTGATGGTTAAACCATGTTAAACCCAAATGTGATTCTTACCGTAAATCCTAATCTGCTCAGCTTTCTCAGGTCTTCAACTTGGTGATTTTGGGCATCGAAGTGGACTCTTGAAGATCCGAATGGAGCTGGCACTAGCAAGGGAGGTGTGGTTTTGAGGTATGCACAGGCCACATGAGTACATAATGATACATATGTATATTTTAATACATACTTGAATACCTTTATATACTGTACATACACTATGTCTTTGAGGTGTATTTGAGTGGACACATTGGGTTTTGCGCTCATAATATGTGGCAGACCGCAGCCGTACCATACGTCGAACGCGAAGAAGAAGACATCTTGATCCGTGTGTGGGAAATTCAGTAGGTTAGTTCACCCTAGTTAAAAGTGGATCAAGCCCACTTACTTATATTGAATAAACTACTCCCGGGTTTGGGGTTGCTCATTCACCCGCTTATCACATTGTCTGAAGCACTTACCTCACAAACTGGTTTGTTTAGTGCGCAATCCGACGCCAAAACCCCGATATAGTATCGAACTCCTCAAGTGGGGTTCCCGCATCGGTATTTCATATCAATATATCCGTGTTTCAGAATGGCGGAATCATGGTTGGTTGGTTGGGTGGGTGGGTGGGTGGGTTGGGTTGGTTGGGTTGGTTGGGTTGGTTGGGTTGGTTGGGTTGGGTTGGGTTGGGTTGGGTTGGTTTGTTTGGGTTGGGTTGGGTTGGGTTGGGTTGGGTTGGGTTGGGTGGTTGGTTGGTTGGTTTTTCTCGACCCAAATGGGACAGACCCGGACAAGAGGCCACATGGGTCTGGGGAGTATTTGCAAGGTGTCCCAGGCTGCCGGTAGGCCAGACATCCGCCCCGGCAGAAGCTTATGCCACCTACAGCCACTTGCGGACATTTTATGGACACATTTCTGAGGATGTAAAAATGTTAAAACATGTTTTCACTCCCGTATTTTTGGTGCTTAAAACTGACATGAACTTCAAACAAACGTCCCTAAGGACGTCTCGGCCACCTTGGGTCAAAACGATATACCCAGCTGGTTTACTCTTTGCAACGGCAGCTCGGCACTCGTGGGTTTATTCACGGTGAACATCCCAGTTTTTTTTTTTTGCAGGGTAAGTGGAATTCGTGCAATGATCATGGAATCATTGTTTAGAACATGGCTGAAAAGGCAAGTAAACGAGTTGCTGGTTTCAATTGGAGTGTCTTTGTGCAACTCAACATTTATCTGGAATATCCACACTTACAAGTTGGTGGCTTCAAAGATGTTACCTGCTGTTTGTTTTCAATCCCTTGAAAAAACGGAATGATGATGTGACAAGCACATGTTTTTTCACTGGGATTGAAAACACCAACCAGCATCTGGGGTGCCTGGTGTTTTTTTTAATGATGGTGATATATTATATTGCAGTCTTTACTTGAGATAGGTGCATTCTTTTGGTTGAAACTATTTTAAACATGATCCCATGTAAATTGAATGTCCATTGATTTTTTCTTGAGTACTTGGGATTGGAATTCAAACATCCCATGATGCCCATGCAACAGACGAAGGTTGTCAAACTCGGATCTCATGGGAAACCAAAGACAGCCAACTTCAGAATGATCGGAAGGTAAACCTTGGGATGAGTTGAAGATAAAACTTGGAAGGTAAGGGGCTGAATTAAGCCACTTCAACCTGAATTCTTGTCAAAACAGGCTGAATTCAGGTTACCCTGGAACCACCGTTCAGAAGAATTCTGTCTGGGTCAGACCGGAAAACCACACTGAGATTGGGAAATCTCCGCAATCAGGGAAATTTTAGAGCCCGCAAAAGAACACCCTGAGAAAAAAAAGTCAGATATAGAGGAGATGGGTTTGGGTCCAAAAAACGGCCCCAAGTGCCTTTAAGTAATGTGGTAAGCTAGATATGAAAGACCCCATTCACCCCATGGCACACCAGAAATGGTGACCGTGAACAAAAACATACCCCTAATGGATTGGTTTATCATTGATTTATCACATCACGTATATATAACTTATAATTATACAACTTATGTATAATTAACTTAGTAAGTTCGCGACTGGGGTTCTAAAAATGTTATTTGACAGAGTTCCCCAATTTGAATTTGAAGGGGCATCACACATATTTCAAAGAACCATTTGATAAACCCGTTGGGGATCTCGAAAAACACAAAACAACTTCCCAATCACATTACCATGTCTCTCCCACTGCAAGGGTGGTGCCCTGCAAACTGCGCCACCACTTGAAATCATGGAATTTCATGTTTTATCACCATAAATCACAATTATTTACCATCTTGTTAAATCCCATTAAGTCACCGTTTCTATTGGTTGAATCGCATTAAGGCATAGAAAACACAATTTTTCTTGGTTATTAAACCCATTGAAAGATCCAGCACGTTCCTCCCAGCTGACGTCTGAGGTGTGGTGGTGGCACTCTTCACAGCAGAGCTGTTACTGAATCTCTACGCGCAAGGACAGATCGTGAATGTGTTTGGGGACTGGTGGTTCAGATATTTTATGGAAATAGTCCTGGTAATTTAACCAAACCATGTATGGAATATGGCCCCTTAGCTCCTTTATAGATGATTCACCTATTGGAATGGTGATTTTCCAGTTCGCAGACTGTTAAAATTTCCAGAGGGTAATTTAGTAGTGGGATTTACTACTTTCAAACTGTTATGTTTGTAGTAAATCCCGATGTTTTTGGGAAACTGGATGGATACTTTAGCACAACTTCATAATTTGCCAAGAAAAGATATACTTGTTACGGTCAGTATCGATTGACAAAGGTTTCACTTCTTGAGTAGCTTAAATTTAGATGTTCGATGGTACATGCTTGATGACGAACACATAGATATTTAAATCAAGTTGAATTGTAATGTATTAACCATCTATTAATATGACATTGTAATGTAATGCTCAATGAATATTTAAAATCGGTATTTTTCATTGACAAAATCTCTCCAAATGTTTTTTTTTGTAGCTGTTCAAGTGGATGATTCTTGAGCCCGAAATGCCATGGTTTAAAACCTAGCAGCTGGTTGTGTCATGGACAGTGTCAATGGGGTAACTCTCCAAATCACTGTCCAAATGGGAATAGTGACAATAATCCATAATAATCATCCCATATTAATCTGGTTGCCGGCTTGGAACATGGCTTTTATTTTCCATTATATATGGGATTTAACCAACAAAAATGGTGATATATATATATACATATGGTTGGTGGTTCAGAACATGATTTTTATGACTTTCCATTCAGTTGGGAATGTCATCATCCCAACTGACGAACTCCATCATTTTTCAGAGGGGTGGCTCAAGCACCAACAAGTAATCCATGATGTTTTTAAGGTGGTAGCCTAGTTTCAGACAAAGCCATATTTTCCCTATGAAGTCCTATTTCCTATCTAGTGGTTCGGAGGGAGCGATTAGGAGCCCCATGGGTATCTATGTTTCCTGTTTAATGGAGAGCTAAGGAGCTACGAATTGAGGTTTCCAACCACATGATAGCAAATCCCCCATGGTTTTCCCTACAATTTATTGGAGAAATATGGAGGTTTCCTAAAATAGGGGTACCCCCAAATCATCCATTTTTTAGTAGGCTTTTCCATGAAATAAACTATCCAGCTATATCCAGCTATTGGGGTACCCTCATTCCAGGTAATCTCCATATAAATGCCATTAAGGGATATGTTTTAACAATTTTGTTGAACATAAATAAATCACATATGGATAAATGCCTATAAATGCCATTCTGGTTGGTGGTTTTGAACATGCCTTTTATTTTTTGGGAATAATGATCCCAACTGACTTTCATATTTTTCAGAGGGGTTGAAACCACCAACCTGCATTAAATCACATGTTTTAAATAGCATTTATAGGCATTTATAGGCACTTATCCATATGTGATTTCACCATTTATCCAATTTTAATGGCATCTGTACGCCATTTCACTATTTCACCATGAACATTCTTAAATCCAATGAATTCACCATGTTCTTGAACGAAGCGAACGCGCAAACACGACGGCAGGTTGTCGCAGCTTCTTCTGTGGTCGTGAGCGTTGGTGGCGACTTGGGATTCAGCATGTTTTTTTTGGGTGGGTTTGGATGAATCATATGGGAATTATATAGATTTTATAGGGATGTTTTATATGGGAATAAACCTACTTAGTGGACTTTCTAAGCATAGTGAGTGGACTTGATTTTGGGAATATCATGGCAATATCACGGGGACTTATGTTGATGAAATCCTAAAAAAAGTCGGGACAGAAACCAACTACTCGTAACATAGTTGCGCTAATTGTAACTGCAACTATACCCACAACGATTGTGGATTCATGGTGACAACATATTAGAACTATAATTAGATGGATTCCAACTAACCGTAACTAACATAGCGACTTTAAGTCGGTGCAGTTCCATAGTTCACTAAGTGGGTATAAACATCATCATAGGACCTCTTTGGGAGATCCAAGCTCCTAGAGGTGGACATGTTGGAAAATCGGCCATCTTAACCATCAAAGCATCGGGGGAAAATGGATGCCCATGGGATGGGTTGCTGCTCATACTGGGGTTGGTGCCCCAGTTCGGAATTGCTAAGTTGGTGCGGAAAAAATAACTGTTCAATTTCACTAGGACCCTACTAGGATAACTTTGGTAGATATATCAATATATCTAACAACACTTTTTCCTGGGGTTTATTAAACTAACTAGCAATCACTAGAATTCCACTCACCTGCAAATAAAACAATGGTAGATAAAATCTCAACAAACAACCATTTTCCTTTATAAACTAAGAACCATATCACCGGGGGGTAATTGCCACCATAGCACCACCTTGCTGCAGGAATCTCTTTGACCTTCTGATCATCGTTCTGTCCTTGCTGGAATCTGCCCTGGACCTATGGGTGCGGGAAACTCCGTCGTTTCAAGGGGAGGAAACTCCGTTTAGATAAGACGTTGAAAACAGAGGAGAACAACATCATAGTCATTAACCATAGTGACTATAGTGATTAACCATAGTCATTAACCATAGTGATTACCATTGGTTGTATCATATCCGTTCAAAGGTGTATTTTGATCATTTTTGATCCATGTTCATCCTGTGACTATCTCTGACTCTTGGTTCGATGGAAAAAAACCACTTTGCCGCGAAATCCACGTTGCCGTTTTTGGTGGTTTAACCCTTCCTTTTAGGTGTCTCAACATGCTAGACTCCATGTGTCTATCATCTCAATTTTCAAACTTGCTGGATAGTGGATGTCTACCAGATACCCTCTGGTAAACTAACATAGCTATGGAAAATCACCATTTTTCATGGGAAAATCCACAATTTCTATGGCCATTTTCAATAGCTACGTTAAATTACCAGAGGGTAATGGATATTTAACCATTGAAGTTTGCTTCACCTGGCTTCAACAAATGGATCCTAGGGGAACCCGAACAAGAGCCGCGAAAACACCGGCATTCCGAGCGTCGGAGTGGTCCCCAATGGACAGAAACTTTTGGATTCACAAACCAGTTAAACCAGCCACACCTGTATCATATTATAATAAATGATGTCATATGATATCATATGATATTATGGTTCTTTCCCATCATTTGGTGGCTTCAACTTCAACAATATTATGTTTCTACATGAGCCCCCCCCATTAAAATCCCATTCAGACCCCATGAAACACTTTTTGACCCCTAGAAATCACATTTTGTACATTGCTTATGTGTTTTTAGCCAATCATCATCCACCAAAATTCCCAAATGACACACTCTCAAAAACAGAAATTGAAGTTTTGTCCCTGTCAACATCAGAGCTATTTGAGGGTGCTGGCCAGGGCTTATTACTAGATACTACCATAGTAATCGCCACTATAAGTTATGATACACCCCCTTTAACTATAGTTATACATCCAACTACAACTGGAAATTCATGGTTGATCTTAATCCTTAAGTTCCATTGAAATCCGAAACTGAGAAGCAAGCTCGCTCTATGCATCTCGACCAGCCTGCGGCCAGGTGGCTGCGGCCAACTCGGCCGGCCAGTCGCAGCCTGTGTCGCCCTCGCACCTTCGCTTCGCGCGGAGCGTGCGCCTCGCCCGCGCCCTGCGCGGCATCCGAGTGATGCGGCTGCTGCGGTGCCTCGGAGGGACCGAGGGACCGACCGAGGGACCGAGGGGTTGGGGTGGAACATGGTGGGAAAACACATGGGTTTGTGGTGTTTCAGAAATTTAAGCATCAACATGTGGTTGAAGAACTTGAGTTCAACTTGAGTTCAACTTTAAGACTTGGATTTGGTAGCGCTATTTCAACAGTAAAAGGGATATGTGGGGAACATAATTGGGAAACTCCAGAGAAAAACAAGCATTTTCTGGGTATTATAATATTTAATTAGTGGACTTGGTTTGAATAAATGAATAATCAACAATGGGTTGATGCTTTGGATAGCTGGAAAATCACTGAACTTTTTTATGGAGGTTTGAATCCGAAAATCTGCAATTTCCAGCAAGGTATATTGGATTAGCCATTTAACTCGGTGGTTATGTGGACGCTTGCTCAAGCGGGAATTTACTTTTGTATCTTTTTGCTTGCTTCATGGCAGCAGCAAAATGGGCAAAGAAAAACAGCAAGAAGTCAGCTGGTCAGCAAAAATTGTAAAGGGACACGCATTCCTGGTAGTGTGAGTGAGCACCACATTGCTGTGCTATGCAAAGGTTTTGGACAGATAGGTGGGTATGGCATAGTATGGCTTGACCAATTCCGTGAGCTGGTACCCCAGTTTCGAGCCACATCCAGAATATGCCATACATTACCTACAAACCATCATGTTATATATATAGATATATATACACCTACCTTCTCTTGATAAAATATCCTTGTTCGATGTATTTGACACCCAATTGTTTGGGTTAAAGTTCAACCGCCATTTTGGATAGTGAAAGCTAGGTCATGTTTCTTTTTTTGCGGCAGAAAAGTCAGCAAAGGTACGTGAGTCCCTTGAGAATTTTGGTGCTGTCCATCATGAGTGGCCTGGAAATCCGATTGGCGAGTCGGGTGGATCAAGTACTTGGATTCTTTTTTGAGATTTGATTGGTGGAGATAGGCCACCAAAAAATGTAATTCAATGGGATTTAATGGAGACATAATGGGATATACAATGGCTGCTTGGTGCTTTGGAACCATGGAATTTTGAATGACTTTCCAGAAACACTTGGGAAGAATCATCATCCCAACTGGTCCGATTCGTCCATCATTTTTCAGAGGGGTGGCTAGCTGATTTTTGGTGAATGTATCCCCACGCGTCTTTTTTCTTTGAGTGTAAATGATATATACATAAATCACGGTGTATATTACATGATTAATACATATATATATATGTATATACACATACATATTAAAATAGATTAGCATATTTACCTACCCTCCAGTAAAGTAATTAATAGAATCATGTAGGTTCCAGGAAGTTCGCCTTGAAATGTTTTGTGATCATTTCCAGGGGGA
>Ga0126342_10008446_pt1 | contig 18461 bp, 18 predicted proteins | sample Cyp1metagenome_FD_92528 | JGI IMG/M metagenome (GOLD analysis project Ga0126342, IMG submission 92528) | Coral microbial communities from Lord Howe Island, Old Settlement Bay, Australia - Cyphastrea 1 metagenome | ecosystem: Host-associated > Invertebrates > Cnidaria > Coral ...
CATACATACATAACATACATACCATACATACATACATACCATACATACATACATACATACCATACATACATACATACCATACATACATACATACCATACATACATACATACCATACATACATACATACATACATACATACATACATACATACCATACATACATACATACATACCATACATACATACATAACATACATACATACATAACATACATAACTACATAACATACATAACTACATAACATACATACATACATACATACATACATACATACATACATACATACAGCGGGTAAACTCAATCATAGACCTCTCATTGGGTATGGTTTCTCCCACCTGTTTCTGCTGCTAAAACTGGGGATGAATGGGCGGCCAGATGACAATCCCCAGGGGGAACGCTGCTCATCTTACTTTTTTACAAGAAAACACTCCTTGATCAACAAACAACTGATTGATATTTTTATTGATTTCATATCCCATATGCTCCATGTATGGTATATTTACCTACTTTTGGGTGATTATTAGGGCAAATGTAGATAAATATACCATACATGTAGCATATGGGTATTGTAACCATCAATCGTAGTTGGGAAACTCAGGTGTCGTAGCTCCAACTGGCTCCCCAAGTAGTGAGCCAAGTAGTGAAGAACTGGATGCCATCGCTCGGCTCACCGCTCTTTCCAGTGGATAGATCGGATAGATGTTCACCATTGAGAAGAAATCTATTGTTGATAGATCTATGATTTATATTATTGTAAATATTTATAAATAGATCTGATTGTAAGTAGATCTATTATTTGTAAATATTTATATTATTGTTGAAGATATCCATGATTTATTAATTATTACCATGTAAATCTGTGGGCTGCCATGTCAATCTATCATCTACACCTATCTACACCTAATATTTCAAATATTCTTCAGCATTTTCATCTATCTGGGTAAATTATAATAATTCACTCACCTGAATCTTGCGGCCATTTTGGGATGATTGCCCTTACTAATGATTATAGTGAGGTCACAGTGAGGTCGTTATAATTTACCCAGAGATAATGTATACGAGATTATGGAATATCATGGAATATCATGGAATATCATGGAATATCATGGAATATCATGGAATATCATGGAATATCTCAATAATGATCTATCATTTCTATATCATTTCTATTGTTGGACTAGACCTAGGAAGAAAAACACCAACCGACCGCCTCAGGCCAACGAGTCTCGGACCTCGGCCGCTTTGACCTCAGGGCCCAGGGAGACGATGGTATATTAAGGGTATCGGTATATATACCAAGCTTATGTATGAATAGGGTATGTTAAGGGTTATGAATAATGAATGGTATAGTACTTTTTTTTACAGATGATGTATGACATTATGATGTTTGAATGGCAAGAACATGTTGTGAATATGATGGGGATGTCGCTGAGATATGAAGGGAATGCAATGGGAAATAATCCGGAGATCATGGTGGGACTGTCCGGAACTAAGCTACAAGACCAAAACCCATGAAATATTTTCAGACAGTCTATTAACACTATTCAACTGGATGGGAACAAGTGCTGATTTACTATCAAACTAGGAAACATTGTGTTTTCAACTATCTGGGAGACTACTGCCATTGTACCGTTGAGATATTTTTGGGGGAATGATGTGGGTTGCCGCTGCAAATAACTTCACACTTGGAATCCACATTTCGGCACGCTGCACCAATCCAAATATACCAATACTTGTCTCATTGTTCTATCATTGGGTTGATGACTAGTTAGGCATGGACCAAGATTGGATAGCTAATTGCCATTCTTATATCATCAAGAACCAGTAGTAATGTACCAACTACTATCATGATATATAATAATATATATATATTATATATATATAATTATATATATGTACAGTAATTATATATGTACACGATATAGATGCTATACTAAGTATGAAAAAGACTTAGACATGACCAATTTACAGATCCCATTTCCAACGGGCTCTCACGGGGTCAAGTCTGGTCAAGTAATGGTACTTCCACAGAATTGAAACCACCAAACTAGTCTAGCTCCGTTTGATGTTCTTGATGCTCAAAACCCCATACCCTCTGGAAATTTGTTACATAGCTATTGAACATGGCCCATTTATAGTTGATTTTCCTATTGAAGATGGTGATTTTCCAGTTCGCTATGTGAACGTTTACCAGAGGGTATTTCATGGTGAAATTGGTAAAATCATGTCGATGTCCAGCTTTTTGTTGGTGAAAGTCCCATGGTTGTTGAGATTTGATCACCATGTTTGCTGGTGAACCGCTGAACCGTCTTGCTGATGACACCTCAACGAAATCTTCTTACTGAATTACATTTGTGGTTCTTTCATCAGAACATAGATTCCATATAATTACTGGTTGGTGGTTTTAACCATCTTGAAATATATGAAAGTCATTGGGAAGGATTATCCCATATATTATGGAAAATAAAAAATGTTTGAAACCACCAACCAGATTAAAATTGCTTTACTACATATTTGGGGGATGAAACCTCAGTTTCTTCCAGAAGTTTAGCCCAAAAACAGGTGTGCAGTGTGACCTAAACCCTGTGTCGTTCCTTCAAAGACTGGTTGGTTCAAAATGGGGTTCCCCGTTGATGGATTGTGATCATCCCCAAAATATTGCACAACAAAATCCACATATGATCTTCAATCCACAGGGGTTTTGAACATTGGCTATTGAACCATTGATAAACTTTATATATATATATATATTATATCTCTCTCTCCCCTCTCCTATTCCCATGATATTCACATCACATAACCATATATGTATATATATATATGGCTCTTTTCGCAGTCAGGGTGGACCCCCAAATCCCCCACTTTTTATTTTCGGACTGTCCATTAAAACCATCCATAAATTGGGGATCCCCCATTAAAACTTCAGGAACTTCACCGCTCTCTCCCAATGGATAGATATTTCAGTTTTTGAATCACATCCACCATGGTTTCTAAAGCTTCTAAATCATTTTTTGGGGGATTGATATTTCAATACGTAGATATAACACCATAGGTTGATATAAATAGTATAAATCTCCTACATCTATTTTTTGATGTTTTTTTTTCACATTTTTTCACCATAGATATAACAACCACCCAACGTCTCGGGCCAGCTACGGCCAGCTGCAGCGCTTTGGCTGCATCTTTAATCTCTTCGGCACTACCTTTGGAGCCCTCCTCGGGCCACAAGGCCTCACTGGGGATGGCGAGAAGATTTGGAGGTTGAGCACCTTGGGATATTATAGATACAACATAGGAACAATAAAAAATCATAGTGACTTTAATTGTTGTAATTTCAAGCACATGGACTGGGAATTATTTCAAAGGATTTACTGGTGCAGTTCGAGTGACCAAGTGGATATTAAATAAATATAATACATATATATATATATAATGTATGTATATATTTTGTATATAACCGTTGCTATAGGATTATGTTCGGGATGTGTTTTATTAGACCATAGTTGTACCCTCCGGCAATCAAACATGGTTTGCCGGAAATTCTACCATTTAGTTTTCAATGTTAAAAGTTTTAGTTCGATGATTTTTCCATTGACATGCCAATTTACAGTTGATTTTCCATTGCCATGTTTGATTTCCGGTAGCTAACTGAAATGGGTACGGAAGCACAAACTAAAGGAAACATGTTGGTTTCAGAAACTTGGATGAGAATTATTGGTACCCTCTGGTAAGCTATTGAAAATGGCCATTTATAGTTGATTTACCCATTAAAAATCGTGATTTTCCATAGTTATGTTAGTTTACCAGAAGGTAATTATTTGCCCAACAATGGGGAATTGGCTTAATTGGCCGGTGACACCGAGAACACCTTGGCAAAACGACTTACAAAACAACCAACAGCAAAGAGAAATACTGGGACGCAAAATGATGCATGAAGTGCGCGTGAAAAGTAACATGAAAATGGATTGAACCTCCAGGTCGTTCATGAAAACGATCAAAATTGGTACAACCACCATGATACCAGGACAATTGGATCAAATACATATGATCAAACACCATACCTATACAAATGGATTGTCCTTGTCCTTGATACCATGTTGGTTTCCAGCATTGGCCTCCAGGTTGGTACAGCAGTACGATCAAGCAATCAAAATCACTTGGACTGAAGTATTTTCACCCACATTCTGAGCAGCGTTGAATTTTAATGTGAGCAGTGTTGAAAACAGTGGCGAAGATGTTGTATACTGGACAACGGTTGTTTTTTAATCACCAAATTAAAAATGATAAGTTCATGATGAATACCATTCTCAATGAAAATATCGTCAGCTTGATCCTAGATAAACCAGCAAAACACCCTCCGTCATTCCATCTACGCTTGGCTAGTTAAGAGCGGCATTCCAACTTCATGGGTTACAATAATTCTGAATGTATTGGCTAACCAGCTGTCGCTGATCTATAATATATATATATATATATGCTAACCGCCCCCGCCTGAAACCTACCGGTTTCGATTGTTTATTGTGTTTTACAGTGATTTTTGTTTGTTTTGCCTTCGAAAGCAACCATTTTTTCATTTATTTGAAGACTTTGGATGCTTGAACATGATGAGTTATGATGTTTCATGTGTAAATAGATACAGTGACATATTTTGATTGATGGTATTTGCAGCGTTTTCGACTGCCATATTGTGCTCCCAACAAAGGGTTTCAATTCAAACATAGACAGAATGCGCACGGCGCTGTGGCCAAACGTCAATTTTAAGTCTTTACATGAGTTTTTACACTGTTTTGTTCCTTCTTGTGACACATGAATTTTGAATTATGGACACCTTCAGATCTGGCAGACATATTATTTGATGATCAATACGGTAGATATTTCTTCGGCCTTTTTTTCCTTTCTATGTAGCTTCTCTCTTGCTGTACTACTGCAGTGGCTCAATACTTTGGATGATGTGTGGGTCTTAGGTCCTAGGACCTCTTAGTTTGTACCCCTTCCAAACTATGTCTTAAGTATAATTTACGTACCTCCAAGTACCTCAACCTCTCTGCAAAGTTTCCCTTCAGTAGTGATTCAACCCAGAAACAGATCATTCAATTTTGGGTCCTTTCCCCAAACCTGAAAAAGGCAGTGAAAACATGTAGATGACTACAAGAGACGATCAAACACGCATCCTTCTCTTGAAGAACCAATTCAACCAATTCTAAGTGGCAAGAGCAGGCTTTACAAACAAACACGTTCATTCAAAGGGTGTAGCATTCCTTAAGCAAAATGAATATTCCTTTTCAATAGGTAGCATTCCTTTGCAGGAAACCACTTCTCTTGAAAATATATCTCTTCATTTTGATCAATCAGTGTTTTTCCAACATGTAAATATGCATTCTTAATTCACAAACCAATTTCATAACGTACTAAGTACAATACTTCTGGAATGAAGAAACACGTTGCACAAACAGTCCCTGCAACATACAAGGCATCTTCCAATCAAATACAGTATCTCTTGAAATCAAATAAGACTATCTTCAGAAATGTAGCCATTACTTTCAAGAACATACATGTTTTTCTCTAATTGACACTATTCTTGTTGAAAAACAAGTTGGATGTTTAAAAGAACATGCTGCACATGTGGCACAGGTACTGCTACATTGTGCTTTTAGAGTCCGTATGCCCTAATGGTTTGGCAGTACAGTAATTGTGTATACTTGAAATGAACAAATGTGAGCCATCTTTGCTTAAACAAAAACATCGCAAATGCTACCTTTGTGAGATTGACAGTGCCGCTTCTGAAGAAAAGTGACTTGAAAGGGCACAGCATTACTTCAATAAGAAAGCTTTCTTAGTCTATGCAGTATTCACTGGAAACAATAATCTAGTTCGAAAAGAGTTGTAGCGTAGCATTACTTTTTGGCATTTTTCCATTGACAAGAGTGATACATTCCTTAAACATGGTGGGGCATTCCTTCAAGATAATGCAACATTGCTTTGGCACAGTGTGTTCATTTATTTTTCAGGCTTGGGGAAAACAAGATGGATGCATTTCCACAGGAATGCATTCAGAATGCATTGTTTCCCTAATCTAAGATCTAAGAACTAAGATTTGCTCAAGAGTCCTTGGGGAATCTTAGACTTGAAACCAAGAACCAAAAACTAAGATTTGCTCAGGAGTCTTTAGGGAATCTTAGATTTAAAACCAAGAACCAAGAACTAAGATTTGCTCAGGAGTCTGGGGGGAATCTTAGTTCTTGGTTCTTGGTTTTGGTTCGGAAATTCTAAGGTTTCTTCAGGAGTCCTGGGGGGCATCTTAGTTCTTGGTCCTTGGTTTTGGTTCGGGGTTCTAAGATTTGTTCAGGAGTCCTGGGGGAATCTTAGTTCTTGGTTTTAGCAGAGAATGCATTCTGAATGCATTCTATCCAGAATGCTATCATTGAAGTTAAGTTCAATCAGTCTTAATAGCATGCTTATAATAGCATGCTTATTTTACACTATTAGAATATATATATATATATGTACAAATGAAATCCTTACCGTGTATGTAAGGTAACTCCCTTTTGGCCCAACCATCTGATGAACATGTCAAAAAGGTAGGTTTCAAGGGGGGTGGTACCATATATATGTATAAATATTTATCTATATATCTATTTATATTTGTCTATCTATCAATCTACCTATTCATCTATCTATTCATCTGTCTGTCGATCTTTTTTCTATCTATCTCTACCTATATATATATATATAAATTATATCGCCATAATGATGCCCAAAGACCCAGTAAAGCTCCACAACCCCCCTTCCCCCCCCCAAAAAAAAAACACCTCCCAGTGACGTTTTTGGCACCTGTTCGTCCGCGTCCAGCACCGTCTTCCGGAGGAAGGTGACGCTGTCAGCATAGGCCGTAGCGGCCTGGTGCTGCTGGGAATTGTGACATACTTATGGAGTTTATAACTGTTTATCAACAATTAACAATGGCAATTTAATATAATTTGCCATTTATAATTCATTAACAATGGCAATGTATCAATCAATAACACTTATGTGACTAATGTTAATGATTACTGATTACTGATTAATGATGTTACTATTGTTTAATGATGTGAACATGAGGTTGATGATTAATAGGTTAATGATTAAACTGATTAAGATACAACTAATATGATTTACGATTCTATGAGTTAAAGAGTCATCGTATAACTAACATAATTAAGCATATCATGAGTAATATTTAAAAATATATATAATATATATATAGTGTTGGCTTTATTTAATTGTAAAACAATGATTTGGGAATCCTGATATCCTGAGTATATAACTATGATGAGGAGAACCAACGGAGGATTGTGGAAACTAATCAAACATGGCATTCGATATAATTATCAGCAAAAATGATACAGAACATTTGCAACTAATGGCAATAGTAATTATATACATATATGCTCTCCTTCACATAGGTAATTACTAAACCAATGTGTAGCAACAATCAAACCAACGCCATGTTCACTGTCCACGAAAGACCCTGCAATCAGCATAACGGTTGATCCCCCGAAGTCGCCGTGGTCCATTTTTGTGCATCTTCCAAGCCGTTTTCTTATGGGATACTTTATTACATTTGTTTAGGCTAATGCTTCTAGGCATCTTATCTTATCTTAAGCCAAAAACACATAGTCACCAAACATTGTCAGAGACTATATCACGAAAAATCGTGAAGCTGTCAAGACTGCTGAGTTGTGAGGACAATGTTTCTACCAAGCTGTATCTTGACACATACGGCATCAATTTTTCCAAGAATGAAACAAATCTGAGCAAGTGTAACACGAGAGAACTGAGTTTAAAACTCTCTGTCGTTCATTTAATCCTGGATGGTTAAGAACGGGATAGTCAGTTCATGGATTATGTCAATCGCCAGTATATGGGGACGTACAACCCCCGAACCAGTCATGAACCAAACATCATTTATCAACCAATACTAATACCAATTATATCGCCATATATTTGATTGCGATTTTTCCATACAATTCCAAGCAAACACCACAAAAACATTTATTGAAACCACTCACATAAAACCAGCATGTGGACCTGTGTGTATGTCCAAGTTTGGCTGCCACACCCTGAGCCAAAGATATGCAGCATTCCACAGATGCACTGATTCCAGTGCCGCAAAATGCTTCGCAACAAAAACTGGTTGGTGGTATACCTACCCCTCTGAAAAATATGAGTTCGTCAATGGGAAGGATGACATCCCATATATGAAATGGAAAATAAAAGTCATGTGTGAAACCACCAACCAGAAAAAGATTCCTGCAAAGGAAGAATACTTCGCAAATCTTCGCAATGCAGATCGCTGCCTTTCCAGTGCAGTACACGCCACTGCCATGTCGTGGCTTGCAGAGACGATACTCCAAGTAGCACATCGAGGCTTTTGAACATGCTGAGAGCTGCCAGATGCCACAAGCATCTGAAACACACATAAAACCATGATTAAAGCCCCATAAAACCAGAATAATGTGGGTAAAACGTGAATCAATCATCCCCCAAAACACCATAAATATATGTGCTATGTTTACCATTCCCCCGTCATGGCTAGTTTATGGCATTGTTTTACCCACATTAAAAACCTAAGAAACATGATTGAGCAGTGTTCAAAAACCCTTATTAGATTGTAATAATCCCCAATATATTGGATAGTATAATCCCCTATGCTCAACCAACAGGGGTTTTATATAATCATCATCATCTTGGATAGTAAAATCATCATCCCCTATAATCATCATATTTTGTTAACTCCCTTTGGCTAAGAAACGCGCAGCCACTGCGCCCTTTGTCCGTCTGTGCCCTTGGTCGACTGCGAGCCTTTGTGGCTTCCATGGCCCTGGACCACCTCGCGGGGGCAGAAAATACACACATTTAAATCCAGTCGGGAATATAGTGTGTATATATAATTACACACTTTACAAATAATGAATATATCTATATATATATATATATATCTATATATAAATATCTATATATAAATATCTATATATACATATCTATATATAAATATACATTTGATATTTGATCATATTTGTATATATTGTTCTTTCTTTTTTTATCTATTAATTGTATTTTTTAAATATAAATATATATATATGTTTAGGATTAGCATAATCCGTTTGAAATGTTCAGCAATAAATGAATGTGTAAACAATGACTGCCTCCTAAAGGGTCTCCAGAGTGGTCCCCCACCTACATTCATAAAGTGTTAATCCAAAGGTCATTACTTCTTCAAGGTACCTCTATTGATTTGCTCGGCGGCACTTCCCCCCCACCTAGATGTAATAAATGGTTCCCTTCCCACCACCTAAATTAATTTCTGGCAAAATTATTCAAGACTGGGGGAGCAATAGTTTCTTCTAATTAATTGGGGTGTGGAACATAGACACATGCAACTTATTTCTCATATCGCCAACCATTGTTTTTCCTTCCTCCCAGCTTGCGTGGACGCGTGTGAAATTAATTTGGGGGTGGGTGTACTAGTACAGGACCCAATGATTATGATGACACTAAATCTAAGCGGGTGGCATTTAAAATTAAAAAAAAAGGTGCGTTTGGAACAGAATCTTATTGATTGTGCACAATGAGAAATGAAAACCCATTGAAAAGCCTCAGCAATAATCAACACCCAATCTATTTTTTTCCGCCAACTATATAAGTTTTTCCCTTTTCCCAGCTCGCGTAGCCACGCGTAAAATTAATTTGAGGGCGGGTGTGCTGGTTTGGGACTCCATGGTTTGACTTGGTTTGACGAAACATCACCAAATTAATTCGAGGTGGCCCCACTCTCATTCAGAAGCATTCAGACTAAATCATTTTGGGTACCCCTAAAACTTGAACCATATATAATATTAATACAATATATATATAATATATATATATATATAATATATATATAATATATATATAGTTGCATACATACCATAACATATAGTCTATGAAACAACATTGCTATATCATTATGTATGTTTGCAAACATAGACATACATGTCATAGATATATTGTTCTATTCACATGAACATGTATGTGAGTTAGAAGGCTGGTCGACTGTCAGCTAACCTGAAACATGTGGATCTCCAGCCAACAACCATGGGATTTGGAATTCAAATCAGGAACACTGGGATAGACCACACTGATACGGCTCAAACAACAGCGCGACTATCCGGTGGTTATATAGGACGTACGAATACTATTGCCACACATTCACAGGTCTCACCTGTGATCAAGCCCAAAAATCCAGTGGCTAGGAGGGGTTAAGGAGCTAGGGGTATTCATATTCCCTACTCAATGGGGAGCCCAGGAGCTACTAAGAGCTTCTCAACCACATGGTAGATGATGCTGAGCAAGGCTCCAGTCAATATGGAGGATCAACCACCCGTAACACAGGAATATGAAAGGGGATTGAGGAACAAGTGTGGGTTCACATAAATTTCATTACACAACCAACTTCACGAGTTAAATCAGCCAGTATGAGACAACAATCAACAGCCATGGGGAACTGAATTGAAACATTGACCTGACCTGAAAACCTGAAGACGCGTGGGGACCTGCAAGTCATTGAAGGTGTAAGCTTAACAGATCCCTGTTTGCCTACTACAGCGCACAATACAAAACTTACAAGGCCAAACAATGTTCTATATCTGTATATATTATATATGTATATATACAGCTGGCCCCGAATCAGTTTTCAACGAGGTTAACAACGGAAAAATGGATGAAAAGGGAATCTTTCTGTGACACATATACTTACACCCAATGCTGCATTGCAGAAACATTTGCCCTAATTTCGATATTTTCTTGCTAAATTTAACCAACTAGCTGTGGGTGCATTGGCAAGTACATGCCAGTACCTCTCCACTTTATTTTCTCAGATAGTCACTGGTTAGCATTGTTAGCATTTAACAACTATAGAACCCTTTGAGCCCTCCGCAACTTGGAGAATTTCTCCAGGCTGAGCATCCGCACACCGGACTACTGCTGTCCATCTTGTTGGGCAGCGATCCCAAACTACATGCGAGGCTAATGAGTCCCTCGTCACCTCGGCGGAGCCATGGCGGAATGGCAGCGGATTCGATGGTCCCATTGTCCCATGGTTTCCATGGTTTCCATGAAGAAAAATGATGGTGAGATTTTCTAGCAATGTTTCTTGGGAAGTGAATCGCGCTTCGATAACGAATTCGATTAAGAATTTGTGGCTACAAACCTCAACGAACACACCGGGCATTGTCATGCGATTCTGAAACTAGAAAACTCTGACATTTTTTTGCCAGATTCAAAACTTACAGACCCAGCCAACTCATTCAGTCCTTGATGGTGTCCTTTAGTTTGAAGGATCACATCTGTATCCATTTGTTGGACAACCCTGCGCATCCCGGTCAAATCAAAAAACATGCAAACCGCGTCGAGTTTTCGTACACAAACCAGGGGATCTATTATTATATTATGTTTGTTCCTGGACATGGTTCTAAACATTTCAAAGTGCACAAGCCATGTCACGTGGAAGATCCGGATTATTGTACGCAAAGGAGGTGAGCAACTACAAAATAACATTGATATATTGATCAAAAAACGGATGACCCAACACCCCCGCATCAAACACTATCAAGAAATAATTTTTGGCAGGCTATAACACCATCTTCAATGTTTTCAAACATTCTATCCACAGGGTGTTTGGGGATCAGGGCCCAAGACACGGTGACTGTTTGGTTGTGAAGTTCGACCCAGGGACATATGTTGTTGTCTGCCAAATTGAGTTCCTCCAGCGCGGACTCCTAGAGCAGGCATCGCATGCATCAAACCATGGCGAAATTTAGGGCAGATGGCGTCAGCAACAGAAATGGAAAGGCAAGTAACACAAGGGAGAGGTCACAAGCCTCATTTTGATCAGGGGTGCCCAAATCGCTTGCCTCTGCTTGTGACCCGATGTTTCACTTCTGACCATCCGCATTCAAAATGTATGTTTGTAAAAATGTACGCGTAAGTAAAAGCACACACACACATATATATATATATATAATATAGAATCAAATCTGTATGCGTAGCGCATTGAGAAACATACATACCTGGTACACCTGTAGATATTCAATAAGCAAAAATTGTATAACCAATGCAAGTATATGTAAGAACAATGCAATTCAAGCGAAAAAGTGTCTATTAAAACATCTGTCATGCTCCAATTGCTCCGAATTTTGCCTCCCAAGGGACGGCCAAGCATAGCTGTGAACCCCCTAGGGGTCGGCAAATCTGATCATAGGTTACATCAGGATAGATGGTCAGGCTGTTGGCTTAGGTGATTGAACGATGCGTTTTAAGCAGCTCTCAAGCTTTCAACAAGGTGGTTAAAAGAAACCAGTATCTGGCAAAAAAACAAAAAGGCTAGTTCTCAACAAACTTAGCTATCTAAAGGGCCCTGCCTTGAAAGTATCGCCGCAAACTGCGAGCTAAGAGTTGGCTGACAGTTCCCCATTCCAGGTGAAACTTATGACTTGGCATACTCTATTTTTCCCAAGCCGGTTGAACACTCAACAGTGGAGAGCAACCCTGCAAAGCAGCAAACGGTCTACATGTACAGTTACTTCGTTGCTTCAACCTCAATTGATCTGGGGTTGGATGCCGGAGATCAGTGAACATGTCCACGGGTGTCAAACAATACTCTAGTCGCAAGTCCGAACAAAGAACTGGGGAACCCTACTTGGGGGTGAGGGTCCAGTGAACTGAGTGGATATATATATATATATAAATGGTACCCCCCAAAAGATCCACCATTTTTGACCTGTCTTGTGGTTTGGGATGATAATCGAGCAATTAATTGTGAAGGGGGGACCATCCATATATATATATACATTCAAATAAACACATATGCATATACATAGGCATATGTGTTGAATCAACAAAAGCTAGCAAACACATACAGATGCACACACGCAGACACTTCCCCAAAAAAAAGTCGAACTTTGCAAACTTTCCTGGATTCAAGATTCAAGATTCAAGATTCTGGGGGAACTTCTTGATTCTGAACGAAGTTATACTTTGTTTGGAAGGAAAATTGCAGTTTATGAATGAATGTGATTTGTTTCAAGCATGGAAAGGAACGCTGCAATTTAAAACAGATTGCTTCCTTCAAGAAATGATGTGCTTTCTGACCTGAGTATGTGCTCATCTTTTTTTGAAAGTAATAGTGTACTTACTTTGTTTTTGCAAAAGGTTCCCAACCCTCTTTGACATCAACAAAAAGCTAAAAAAAATAGATCTTTGAGGGGTAGCATATATATATATATATGTGTATATATATATATATATATGTATATATATATATATATATATACATAAACATATATATATATACATATACATATACATACACGTATTATACATACATAAATATATAAATAAGCATTTTTTTAAAAGTCAACACGGATTGTATACCAAGTCATAGGGGTTATACTGCCTAGTTGCACCACCACCATGAATAGCTAACAGTATACCAGGAATAAGATACCAAAGTCCAGCTGAACAAAAAACTAGTATGGACTATACTATACTTAGCTATTTCACCAGCCAGTTGAACAACTTCTATACGTTCCCTGAACAGTCCATGGATTGATGATCGTGATAGAAATTCTCGTGGAAACACTGGTGTCACTGGGTTGTTTTAAGGCAAAAAATGCCAGCAACCATGGTTTTACCTCCAAATTCAGGGCTTCTTGAATTCAGGTTCATTCAGCTGCATAGGCGAAAACTCAGCGAGTTCTACATAGGAAATTCGCACAGGAATGGATTCCTTAGAATCACGCACCAACCAGTTTCTGGAATCTAACGTGCTCGAAACGTACGTATTGGATCGATATGCATGTTGATAAGCCAGATTGAAGTACATGTGATCTCCTCAGTCACGTTGTGTATGTAAGGTAGTGTAATGTAATCCAATGTAATCAAATATAATCCAATCTATCTATCTATCTAATCCAATCTATCTATCCAATCCAATCTATCTACTTATCTATTTATCTATCTATCTATCTATCTATCTCAATATATATATATACAAATGGAAAGAATCAATGGCCAAACTTATTAGTGCAAATCGCTCAGATTCCATGTGCGAAGCTTGGTGTTTTGGATCCCTTGAGAACTTCGTTCCCAGGAGACATGCTACTTGGAAAACCCATTCCATTTAGTAAGTGGTCAAAAACCCTGGTGATTGTAAGTCCACCAAAAAGTTTTTTCTTCCCAGTATATATAAGTATATATGTATATATATGTATATATATATATAAGTATATATAATAATTGATATTATATGGGTTATAAGTTATAAGTTATATCTATGGCTACTAACCAATTACTTAGCGGGATGATCCAACAAGTAAAGCCACAACAAGCCTGTGCCCGGACCAAGGATAGCATAAATCGGATAGAAACAACTGCTCTACATCCGCAAAACTAAGTGGGTCGACATGCAAGTGGTCTGGATTGGTCATGTTGTTTTCAAGAGAAGGAAAATGCAGGAAATGAAAGAAATGACAAGAAATGACAAGAAATAAAACAAAAATGAAAAATAAAAAACAAAAAGTGTGTTTTTTCAGTTTTTTGTGTATCTCTTGGGTTTCGCGACAGTGGGATAACCTGCATTTAGTTTTTAATTGAAAAAAATGTCTCTTGAGATCAACAAATCTGATTTGTTCCTCTTGTTTATTTTGTTTTTCTCTTGTTTGCTCCTTTTTGGCAAGAATAAGTAAATAAAAACAATTGAGAAAAACATGTTTTTTCTCAAAGAAAAAGGACATCGCAAACGTGCTGCAAGGGTGTTTCTGGTGCGATGTGCTGTGGAAAAAACTGAGATTGTTTGTGCGTGGCCAGCGTTGTCAAAACAAAGTCAGTTTTGATAAGCCACAGCCTGAACAGATTAAATAGAATAAAGTAAAATCATTTGAGTTCTATCTCGGTATTTTGTGTATATGTATTTATTTTATTTGTATTTTTCTTGTGAAAAATGTATTTTTATGATCTTTAATGTGTATTTTTTTTAATTTTGAACCAACCAAACCATGTTGAAACTAACCTACTGCAACCTGCACCACCACTTAGTCTTGCTGATATTTCATAATACTATTTTACAAGATACTCAGAATCTTCATGTTATTTTTATACCACTCTGAGAATACACTTTTTTTAGGCAACAACACTTCAGCAACAGAACATGTGGGTCAAACTTTAAGACCCTTTGGTGGTGAAATTTTGAAAAAAAAAACCTGTGGTAGTGGGGTTTGTTTGAACAAAAACAGATGCAACAACCAACAGCCACTCATATCTTCGATGTTTGGCCATTGTTGGCGATATATCTCTGATATTGGCTGCATCCCTGGTTCTGATGTCAAAATGTGGATTTCACACGCAAAAAAAAACACAAAAAACCTGCCCACTTTCTCAAGAAAACATAATACACGTAAGCACATATTAACATCATCCCGAAATTGGAGGTTTACTCTTGGGGAAAACAACGTTATGATAACGTGGATTCTTTTTTTTGCAGCTGGTAATAAAAGTCGACCTCATTTCTGGCCTTGGCACCCAGAGATAAGGCTAGAAACGGTTGAGCCTACCTGGATCAGGAGAAGCATCCAAAATACATACGCAGTCGGAATAGGCTGGCAATGGCAAAGGACACACATTGCTTAGAGCGATTTAGAGGTGACAAGTTCGCCTCAAGCAGAAAGTTGCAGTTAGTGAAGGTTTGCCAAATCGGCCCCAGGTACTAAACTATAGTAACTATAGTGTTAATGCGGGGTTGGGTTAGTTTTCATATGCCAATTATAATCAATCATGATCATCCTAAATATGACTGAAACATGTTGGTATATAACAACGTTGAAACCATTCGCCAGAAATATGCAATAACAACATCATTGCTATTCTACCACTGAATAGATCTCTTATGCATTTGCGAAAAAGACAGCCTCCGAATTTAAATTAAGTTTCCCCGACCATGACCTCGCGCCCCAAAGATTCCCCCCAAAGATGCCCGGCATATGAAACCTATGAAGCAATCGGAAAACCACATACGCTCTGGTAAACTAACATAGCTATGGAAAATGAACCATTTATAGTGGATTTACCCATTAAACACTGGTAAACTAACAGTTTGCTATTGAACATCGCCATAGAAATAGTAGAAACCGTTGATTTTCCCATGAAGAGCATGGTGGATCTTTCCATAGTTTTTTGTCGGTTTACCAGAGGGTAACCTGAAAAGTCCGGCCGTGGCAATCCCAATCCAAGTTACTTGTGATCTACAGTACAAGGTGAAGCCGCAAAGCCCCCCGAAGTTATAAGTTGGAAAAAAAAAAACTATGGTTATACTATGTTATACTATGTTATACTATGGTTATACTATGGTTATACTATGTTATACTATGTTATACTATGGTTATACTATGTTATACTATGTCATACTGGTTATACTCCATAAACCATAGAATTCAGCAAGTGAACCATAGAAGTCAACTTGGCAATCCCCAAAATCCGAAATCCAACCCATGGGCCTTGAGGACTGAAGCGATGTAACAGGCACCCTTGTCGCCCAGGTCGTTCTGGGAGATGTCCTCCATGGAAAGAAAATATACAGAAAGCCCGTGAAACTGCAGGATAATCCAAAAAACAAACAGCCAAAATTATCTTAATTTATGTCAACTATTTGATTGTTCATATTTTTTCCTAGAGAATTACATAGTCTTGGAATATATTGGAATGACATGCTTCATATTTGTCCAATCATAATTGATGTCAACCCTGGATTCATAAACCCCTAAACCCCTAGGTTGTTTAATTGGGGGATACCATTTAAGTATCAGATGAAATGACTATTTGGGGACTACCCCCCTAATTGGGTATGGGTCAAAATTAGGTACCCCAATAATTGGATGGTTAATACTAAACTAGACATTCACATCTGTGGTCCCACATCGGTCTTCCATTTTGACCCACATCCAATTGTCATAAACCATGGTTTATTACCCTCTGGTAATTTAACATAGCTATAGAAAATCACCATTTTGAATGGGAAAATCCACTATAAATGGCCATTTTCAATAGCTATTTTGACATAACCAGAGGGTATATAACCCGGGGTTGACTCGCCAAAGTGTTTTCCCCATTCTTCCGGTCTCCACTGCTCCACTGTTCCACGCGTCGCCGAAAAACGCCGCGGGTCCAGGAATTTCAAGCTCAGATTTCCCACCTCGGAACCCAGTTGGGATCCCCTAAAAGGGTACCCTCTGGTTATGTGTAACACTTTGCGAACTTGAACATGGCCCAGTCGAAATAGTGGATTTACCATGATTTACCCACTATAAACATGGTGGAGCTTTCCATAGTTTTTCGTTAACGTTTACCAGGGTATTTCACGCTGTGATCTTCCACTTTTACAACATGATCAGACTCAAGGGATGTCCGTACATCCCTGGTACCCATATCAGTTGCCTTGTCTTGAGAACAAACACGACAATGGGACGTCCACATGTTTGATGGGAGAACGATCTACAACTAAAGATATATCGGATGTATATTAAAGATGCCTCTGCATTGTTCGTATTTGGACATCTTTACTGGCATTTCGACACGCATGGAAAATACTCCCCAGCCATACAATCTTGACGCGCATCTTCCACATCACCTCCAAAAGCCTGGAATCGATTCATAAACGCTGTTTTTTTTAGCCAAAAAATCCCAAAGATGTTGCCATCATTTCCCATAAATCTCCCGGCGAGGTGCTAATCCGCGACTCAAGCCCTGCGCGCCAATCGCACCAAGGGTGCAGGTGCTCAAACTCAGGCGCTGCAAAGTGGAGTTGCGGAGCAACAGGTCCTGGAGCTGGAAGGCCCCCTTGGAAAATGGGCATATCATGGGGATACAAGCAAGAATCAGGGAAAAAATCATGGGACCATTTGGAAAATTGGAGGATTTCCCCGCATTTGATGGATGATATTGGATGATGTTACATCATCACGTGGAGATGGTTATATAATGGGATTCTTATATCATGAAATGATTCAATATAATGGGGATCCAACGAACAATTTGGGGATTCTGATTGTGGGAAAAAAAACCTTGGATTCCAGCAGACCAAATCAGGAAAACATATGGGATTCCAGGAACAGAAAACAGAAAAAACATCTGAAAAAATCAAGGTTCGATGTACTAAACTATGTCCCATGACGGATCCATGGTGCTGCTATATCCGCCGACCCCAGCCATCTGCAGGGGGAGCGCGCCCGAGGAAAAGTGGCGTTAAGCACGAAGCAACGTTAGGCAGCCGCTTGGCTTGACACTGGCCCAGAGCGACGTTAGGCAGTAGCCTGCCTTCAAACGCTCCGCAGCGCCCTTGCCGGCGCTTTTGGCAACTTTCCGGACGTCTGTGGCCATCTGTCGGGGGCTTGTCC
>Ga0126342_10008447_pt1 | contig 18461 bp, 20 predicted proteins | sample Cyp1metagenome_FD_92528 | JGI IMG/M metagenome (GOLD analysis project Ga0126342, IMG submission 92528) | Coral microbial communities from Lord Howe Island, Old Settlement Bay, Australia - Cyphastrea 1 metagenome | ecosystem: Host-associated > Invertebrates > Cnidaria > Coral ...
ATCAATAATCATCAATAATCATCAATAATCATCAATAATCATCAATAATCATCAATAATCATCAATAATCATCAATAATCATCAATAATCATCAATAATCATCAATAATCATCAATAATCATCCTGAATAATAATCCATCATCAATAATGGCTGCGGAAAATGGTGAAACTCCATTGGAACCAGGACGTGGCCTCACTGAAACGTGCCACCGAACAGCTGAGCTGCTCGGAATCGTCGCAGAAGTGGGATGAGATAACCATGGTTTATTAATTAGGGGGGTACCCCTCCAATAGTCATAATATGATGCTTAAATGGTACCCTCCCAATTAAACAATCGTTTGGGGTTTATTAATCCAGGGTTGACATGATACATGATGAGAATAATGGTGAAATACTTGGTGAGAATATTTGTTTGATAACTTGTATACTTTCCAAAGTGATGAGAGCCAGAAATACTTGAGTAATGTTGTAAATGTTGTGAATGGCGAAACCATGTAAAGAGAGAACAACCGAATTGTCGCTAAGTGAGTTGCCACCGGTATCTCATAGCACGGCAATGCCACCGAGGTGTCCAAAATGATCACTTGACGAGCACTCTGGCGGCCAAGAACAAATTTCTTGAGGACCGACACTAACACGTTGTGTTTCAATAGGGATGCCACCATCAGCAGTAGGGATGTAATGGGATTTGAATATACTGAATTATTGGGATGCTAAACTTATGTTATTCAAGGGCTTGTCTGAAAATGGTTTGTATACCACCAATTACATTAATAACTGACGAAAAAATTGAACGCCAAGTGCTGTGGGTTTTTCGGTGAATATGGAGGTTTCCTCAAATGGTACCCTAATAGCTGGATGGTGTGTATCCATAAAAATCCATGAAAATGCCACTAAAATGGATGATTTGGATTGATTTGGGGGTCCCTCCATGGAAATGTCCATATGGTAATATGCCATGGGAAAAGGGAACAGGCACTACACAGATGAATTGGTCCATTTTGGAAGAATTTCTGAGGACGTCTGGTACCACCGCTTGGGTTTGATGATCAAATCTATTTGCCAAAAAAATGAGGTGTTGCAGATGTCGCTGTTGCAGATTTCATTTCTTGCAGTGCTTCTCAATCCACTGGAAACGCTCTGACGTGCCCATCTCCATGAGCTCTGCAGGAGCAGCGCTACCTCCAGAAGACGGGACTGGAGATGCTGGAGGAAACCAATTGCAGTGTCACGGGTGTTGGTGTCATCGGTGTCATCTCACGATCTCTTTTTTTTTCCCCACGTTTGCAGGATTTCAACCATGTTGGGAATGATTAAAGATGATTAGAAAGGATTAGAAATAATTGGAAGTGATTGGAAACGACTAGAATTCGTGGAAATCAGCCGGAGTTTTTTCTTTGTTTTTTCCCCCGTTTTCCCATGGTCTTTCGCGGCCAGACGCAACGAGAGCTGGAACTGTGTCTGTCGGAGGAGATCAATGCTCTGCAGGCTCAAAGCATGGCCATGTGATGGGTCAATTGATTGGTTCAAGGGAAAAATGACAGGAAACCATCGATGTTCCCATAACATATGGGGCTTTCCTTTAAAAAAATCCTGCAATCCATTGATATTTGGATGAACAAAAACACCATTGACCAGCCACTAAGCAGCAATTTTTGGTTGTATAGGCTACCCGACTTTTGACTCATAGCCAAAAAATAGCCAAAAATCAACCGCTGGACCGGTGGAATCCGACTTTGACCGTGGAGTGGGGTTTTTGGATGATGGAATCTGCTGGGTTTTTGGAGACTGGATCTTGACTGGAAGGGCCTGGGGCTAAACCAGAGATCAAACACGGCAGTTTGCTGCTGTATACACTATTTTCCTGCATTTTCTCCCAAAGTGTAGGAAATTGCTGAGTATTTGATAGCTTTCGGCCAGGAACGGGAAGATCAACTGGAAAGCCTTGCCAGGGAACTCTGCCCAGCAGCCTAGTCTGAAACGGCAGCCCCAAGGCGTTCAAGATAGGATCATTGAAGACTTGCCGTCGCTGTTGAGGCCAGATTCGCCAGCGACAGAAACAGCAGCGGCAACTGCAAAGTGCCGAGGTGGATGATGAGGATAAGAAGCATTGAAGGGACCTCAAAATCATTCTTCAAAAGACATCTTTAGCCGGGAAACCAATGGTTTGGGATACCCCAATAAGAAACACCCAAACCTAGTTCACACGGGTTGAGACAATTTTGGAGTTACCACTGACTACACCAAGATTCCAAGTTGCAATTTGAGTGATACTTGGCGCATTGTTGGCTGAGGTGTTTTCGAAACAATCTCCAGAGTTATCCCCAATGAATTTCCAGTGAATTCCAGTGCGCAGGTTGCGCGTCTGCAAAGCCGGCTTCATGTGCTGCGTTCAAGCGGTGTTGGGCAGGCTTTCGGAATTTCAGAGGGACTCGCCAGCCGTCAAAAGAATGTCAGAAAATGATCACCTCTTTAATCACGATGTGACTAGGTGATTCGAGTATATCCCATGTTATATCCCAGTATATCCCATTTCTAGTTGACAGCATCCAGCAATCCTTTAATGATCCTTAGCATCACCAGCTTGATCCAGGTAGATCCCATGGCCACTGAACAGATGGAACTGGAGACTTTGGAGGCTGGGTCGGTGGCTTTCCCATGGCTTTTCTTACCCCCAAATCATTGGTTTCATTGGTTTCAAACGAAAAAAGGTTGATAAATGGTGGTTTCCTAAAATTGGTTTCCATTTATGGGGTGCTTTCCATAAGTGATTTCGGGTTCCCCATGGTTCCCCATGGTTCCATCAATGGCACAGATTTTAGGTCTCGGTGGATTGCCGCGAAGCCGCTTGCGATGCGGAGATGTGGATGTCGTGCCTGCCGAGTCAGGCGTGAGTTGCTGAGTTGCTGTTCATTTATTCAGATGGGGATGGGTCAATACCTATGAAAATACCATTACTATAGTGGGTTATTCACATCCATTTTAACCCAGCTATTTTGATGTGAACAGAAGGGGTACTATTGGTTTTGACCCATCCCCAGATTATTCAGTGACCGATTTTTTTTTTTCAGATTTTTTTTGGCTGGCGAGTTAGGACAGAAATTTTGTATGTCATCAGTTAGGCTGTCAACAGGTTTTTTTTCCGATTCAGGTCCGAGAGGATGCTGGGCTTGGACAGTCTTTTGACTCCATCTGTGGCCTTTACCGTTGCTATCACAAGGCGGGCGATAGTGATCTCGTGGGGAACTGGAACTCGATGGCCATGGTTGAAGCTGTTGATCAAAACGTCCAAAGATTTTGGAAACAATCTGAGGAGTATTGGAGTATATTAGAGTGCACTATCATATGATATCATATGTGCCGTGGTCAAGAGATGGATAGCTACTACACATATCGGTGGATAACCATCAATCGATGAATAGGGATTTATATAAACTCATCATGTTGGGATTCCCATGAATGGGATGGATGATCACAAAATACCATAAACCGCATAAACCATGAATCCAATATGAATCCCATGTAACTTGACCATGGCACATTGCTGGGGAGGCGCGCATCCTGAGCCACTGCATTCACCAGCATTGTGTGGCCAGAGCGGCTCTGGTGCAGGACGCTTGATACGGGGTGGGCTGGTACAGTAACGGTAACGTTCATTTGCCGTTGCTTGTTGCACTTGATGCTACGTGATGGAACCGTCTTGATGACTTGCGCACGTACATGATGCTACGCTACAAGGATGGGCTGGGAATTGTAAGTAAGTGCTTGCCAGCGGCATTTGAGAGTTGCAGTGTGTGTGATTCGAGAAACACTTTGGGAGGAATTATATATGAGTGATACGTTGCTTTACCAAGACGTATTTGTCATATTGCAGGAGGCTCAGTGCTTCATTTAAAAATTTCGTAAGAAGCCAGGCTTCGAACATGTGTTGAACTCATAGGTGGAATACCATGGAATACCTGCAATGCAAGATGAGATTTCACCACAGAGCCTTTTTGTGGAACACGACTCTAGATCCAAATGGACAAGGACAACCGCCACATGTTGCAATACTTCCAACTTGGAAGACACGTGCTCCAAACATCGATGATCAAAGGCGCAAAAGAAACGACTAACTTTCAAGTTCTAAAAAGGACACCGACAAAAATAGACAATCATCAAGACAGTGCTGTGGCGAAAACACACATTCTTGGACAAATGAGAATCACATTCCAAGAATTGAAGATTCAAAACTCAAAGTTCCAGAGGATAATTGATTATGCCATGAAAATTGCGAAACATTGAGTCATGAACTTGATCTTTACAGTGCCATGAGTGGATATGATTGGATATAATTGGTCCATAAGATGAGTGTTGCCGCCTGCTCCAGGACCTTTCGCTGATGCGCTACTTGTGCTCTGCCATGTTGGTTGCCGCCCAGCTGGCTTACGCGGTGGCCCGGCAACCAACTAGGATCGTCCCCATGAGCTGCAGAAACCGAGACCCGGTTATTCCGTAGGGAAACGATCAAAGATTGAGCGCTCCGCAGTTGTTCCTCACTTGGATTTTTTTGCAGCTACATAGTAAATTCATATATATATAGTATATATATAGTATATAATATGTATATATAGTATATATATAATATAGAGTATATAATATGTATATAATATGTATATAATATGTATATATGTAGATATCGTCACAGTATGTCACAGTATGTCACAGGCCAACAGTTGTAGTTACAGAAACATTTTTCGCGAAAAGCGCCTCAGAGGTGGTGGGTGTTTTGAGCTGTCTCCAGAGCACAGAGGTTTCCAAGTGACCTGCGGTGTTGATCAAACAGGGATGGCCCTTAGCCCAAAAAAGGATGGCTGTTGACTGGGGAAAATCCATTCACTATATATCTTTAATATGTATATGTTATATGTGTATGTACATATATGTAGATACATTTTCAACCGAAGCGAATCGCACCACCGGTATAAAGTAGAATTCAAGCAGCTATGCACGGCTCGCCACGAGATAATAATCTCAAAGGCTGGAAAAAAAACTGTATATAGACATAGACATGTACACAGATTCTAGATATTTTGGCACTCTTGTTGCCATGGATACTTAATGTAAAGCCTCCATCAACTTTTTCAAGTTTCCATAGTTTCCATAGGGATTTTCAAAAAAAACGTCAGGATTTCCATGAGGGTCTTGGCCCTTGTTCAACTCCCGGCCCTTAGAGCACCCATGCAGACATGCGTGGTTCCGCCACCAGATTCACTAGATCTACAAATCGCAAATCTTCAAACATTTGCTGAACGATTACTGTACCTGAATCTACCATTTCCATTTTTTTGCCCATGAAAAAAGATGCGAAATCTGGTTCCCATGGACAGGTACACGGAGCTCTCACAGTTGCCATCCTTCACCACAGCTGCTCATGTGGGTGAGATTGGGCTGGATGCCCTATTAAGGCGCGACTGTTGTCATCACGAGGATCTCATGGATATTTTACCTGTGGATATTCATGTGGATATGGTCAAAAACATTGTACCCCTGTAGTTCACACCAAAATAGATGGGATTTATGGATGTTCATCCCCCTATAAATGGTCATAGCCATGTGGATATCAGTTTGTTTTTTTTAAGCCCGGCTTGCCTCAATTTGTTGGTCCCGAAATGGGCTATTTTTTTTTGCCCTTTTTTTTTGCGACAAAGAATTCCCCATTTGGGAAGAGTGATGATAAACCCTGGGATTTGGGGGGGTACCATTTTTTCAAACAAGTCCAAATAGATCCCATAAAGCAAGTTATATTTGATCGGAAAAAAAAACATGGATGACTTTTTGGCTAAGGCATATTATCAAATTTACAAAGGATTTTCATGAAACAGTTCTATCAGTTGTATTTCTGAAGCCATCCTGTATCAACATTCGGGAGGAATGGAAGACGCTGCATACAACACTGAGTGAGAAGGGCTCATGTAGGTAGCTAATGGTAGCTAATGGGTTTGTGGAGATTCATGTCGAAACCATTCCATGAGCTATGGTCAATACTCATGGTTAATAACCATTAAAAACGGGGCTAGTCATTAATTATGGTTCCACTCGGGATTTATTTCATAACCATTATTTTTGGATCCTTATTATGGATGGGATGACCATCAACCATTCAAAGTGAGTATTGACCATGGCTCACATCAGAGAAACCTTTCCATCTGCGCAGTGCAGGAGCTTCCTCCAGATCTGCCGTGGTCGAGGTGCCGGGGGGGGCATGTTGGTATTTTAGAACCGGCAACCGTCAAGGGGTTCGTTACGGCAATTTTTCATGTAAAACAGGATGAGATATTTATGATTCATGATGTCTTTCCCTTAAATCCCCATTATGGTTGGTAAATGCCATGAAACATCTTTGGAAACATGGCATGTCTGCCATTTTCCATCCATTTTCCACTTCACCATGTCCCTCCATCTGCCTCACCACAATTTTCCTAGGCATTTTGCAACAGCTCAAGGTGTATCATGGACCGTTTCAAACTTTCCATTTACCCTCTGGTAAACACACAGAAAACTATGTAACATCATCATTTTTGATGGGAAAATCCACTATAAATGGCCATTTTCAATAGCAAACTGTAAACGTTTACCAGAGGGTCGCCTCTCAGATGAAAGTAGCAGCGCCCAACGTGAAGCGCTACTTGCAGCGGTGCGGGCGCAAGGAGCTCAACTAATGTCTCTGCAGAAGGCAGGAGCAGATGGTAAACGGATCGCCATATGGATGTGGGTCAAAATGGAAGACCTAGGGGACCACAGATGTTAGTCTAGTTTAGTATTCACCATCCAATTATTGGGATACCTAATTTTGACCCATACCCAAGTGAGCAGCAAAATCCTGGTTGATTAGTTGTTTTAGCCGGTTGTACTACTGAGTTTAGGGATTATTCTGATACGAGAAGCCATATCAAGCAACAAGCACAAAGGAATGACAGAGAGTTTGACAATTGCCCACATGAAATTCAATTCCCAAAGGTGTGCAGATATTGAACATTCTTGGTATTAAGCATCCACTTCTAGTGATACCCAAGTCATCCCTGATAAGAAACATGGGCTCTGTGTCTTTCAATTGGCACAAATCATAGAAAGCTACAGACCAGAAATGTCCACTGGCACGTTTTTGCATTTTCACGGCGAACTTGGTTGCAAATCTAGTTTGGTCTTTGGTTCTTTCTTGGTAGCAAACATGGACAAATTCCAACATGACGTTGTTTCTGTGCAGCACCTCACTATTTGATGTCAGGACTGGCTTTTGGAGTGGCGATGGCGGTAAATCGTTCAGTGATTTGTGTCTGAAATGCGGAGATGTCCTGTCTTCATCTCCTTACCCGTTACACCACTTGTGTTCATTTGGCAGTCCATATGGGGGTTTACATAAATGGGGATATCCCAAAATTGATGGTTATGGAAAATCGGACAATCCTATTAAGTTGGATGATTTAGGGCTAGCACCATGTTAGGAAACCTCCATATATTGGGCCCTTGTGGTGGTCGTTGTCAGGCCTTGTTCAAGGACGAACAGCACTACGAAGTGTCGAAACTCCGTGGCGCTTGCGCGTTGGAAGCTTTCCGCGCCGCCTGCGCAGGTGGAGACTTGGAGAGGATCAGCCCAGTAACTGGTAACTGGGCTTGTAACCCTATAAGTGGAATAGCCCACTTAGAGAATAGCTTTGTAAATGATGCTAGAATATGGGTATAACATGGTATAACATGAATTAAAATGAAATAACATGATGATTCTTCACAATGATAAGCCGCTTGGAAACACTGTCTTTACTACCGTTCTTCATGAAGAACGGTAGCAACCTGGATACCAGGTGCAGAACCACCACGCAGCCACAGTTTCAACTCGTGAGCTGAGATTAGGATCACCCCACCTGATGGTTAGTAACAGAGGTTATAATCCAGTTATAGGTGGAATATCCATGAATAATCCACTTAGATTTACGATCACCAGGCTTAAGATGCTTAACCACTTACTAAGTGGGATCCTCCCTAGGCTGTCAGTTGTACATTGATGCCGTTGCTCAGAACTCTGTCTCAATTTGGACATCAGTGAAGCGTATCTCTATATCTATCCAAAAACGTCTACAAGACGAACACACAGATACAGTGGGATGCATATGGCTATGGATCAATACCTATTAATACCATTTTTAGTGGGATGAACATCCATAAATCCCAGCTATTTTGATGTTCACCAGGGGTACAAAGCGGCAGGCGCCTTGTATGGCAGCACTATGGCGGGTGGAAACTATCGGGCGACATGGCAGGAGCTCTATGAGATGTCCGACAGGCTCTTGGGAAATGCGGAAACAGTTCCTTGGATGCCCAAAAAAAGCATGGCATGGCTTATATAAGGGAGAAACAGCTGAAACATCATGAAACATCCCTATTTTTATTCATTTTTCATGGAAGAATGGCTGATGCAGACCAGGAGATGTGAATACAAAAGATGAAAAACAGACCCTGACGCTGAAACTATTTGGTTTTCACATATTTGAAATGATCTCGTCTACCTTCAAGTGGTGTGGAGCGCTGCGGACAAATTTCAGGTCAGAATTGTTTTTTTAAAGTTGTGAATTTCAATCGAACACATGATGACCCAAATCTGTAGATTCTTGGCAGATTCGCCACATTCGCTGAGGAAAGCCACATGGAATTGTTCTCCATCGTTCGTCCCAAGCAGGCGACTTCAGATGAGGAGGCGCCGGCGCGAAATGTTTCGTCACGAGATGCTGAAGCAATGCTTGGTCCAAGTTGGATGTACACAACTGTATATCGTTGATACCTGTTGATACATCGTTGATACCCCACATTTTGTTGGTTTCCCATTTTGCCTCCCGACCTCAAAAAAAAGAACCGTGCCTTTTTTGACTGGACAAAGATGCGACTTAGACGAGATAGATCATTCGCTGTTGCGAGTTTTTCCGCGAAAGAACTAACCTTTCTGCTGGGAACTGCTGGGATGTGAAACCATGAAACCTTGCCATATGCAGTGGATCTTGACATTTCTTGACATGTCTTGACATATCCCACAAAACCTGGCTGTTCACGCTGGAGCACGGCGGCAGCCTTTGTGAATCAAGACATCTTGCTGGGATTCCCGTGCTATCATCAGGCATTCTGGCAAAAAATCTGGAAATCCCTTCTCTCCCCGACACATACAACAGTGCTATGCTGCTATGTAGTGCTTCTTGGGGTACTTTCTATGGATGGCGTGGTGGACGTGGGGAAATGTGGCAGTCATAGGGTTTCGGGTACCACAAACTGTCGGGCCACGGAGGAAGAGGAGGACATGGATGATCTGAAGAAATCTGAGACTTGGCGGCAATGGTGAGGCTCATCTCATAAGGCAAAGTGAAAAATCGCCTGACCCGGTCACATCAGAATGAGACCAGCCATCAGCAGCTCACAATTTTCATTTTTATGAATTTCCCATGTGTTGCGTCAATAGCATTCCATATTTGTCCTCTCACAGATCATCCTTTTCCATTCTTTTCCGACACCAGGTCAGAAGAGTTTGGGTCCTTTCACTTGGGACGAGTCACTCTGTTTTCAGCTCGGCATTTTTCCGCAGGAAGCTTCTCATGCACTCCTGGCCGGTTGCATCGATGCGCTGATGCGACACGCTGTGAGCTTGGGCGCTGGTGCGACATCTGAGAAGGATCTTTGACTTTGAAGACCATCATGGGGGACATTGGTGGGTGATATCATGGGGATACTGGGCAATTTTGGGATATAATCATGATCAGAATAATTTGATCAATGTTCTGGCTAAGTATCATAATGTTGAAGAATGTTGAAGACCTTGGAAAGCCACATCAAAAAAACGAGGGCACCATAGGCACGATGCATACGATGCACACGCTCAAGGTCTCCTTGAAACATGTGAGTTGGGACCTATGGTTGTAATACCAAGGTTGGGATTAGAGATTTGCCTGAATTGCTGGATGCGCCGCATTGTAGTGAATCATCGCATAAATCAAACGCTCCAGCAAGTGTGAGTTCAGCTCCGCTCATCCAAGTTCGACTCTAGCACCAAGCACTGTGACACATGCCTGTAGCCTCGGGACAGAATCTGTGACAGACCTGAGGCGTGACCTGTGGGATGTATTTGTAGTTTGTTAAGTCGGTTAAGTCTTGAGTGGTAAAACCCTTGTCAAACCACCTCCGTCCTTTTGCAAAACGAGCATTTTGCATTGCTGAAGGGTACTGATAAGCGGTTCGCTCACGGCCTACTCAGGAGTCCCAGCAAGTCAGAACTTTCAGTGTCTTGGCTCAAAATGGACTTTGGCTCAAAATCTTCAGAGAAATACAGAGCGATGGAGGTCTGCTTCGTAGCTACTAACAAGCTAAATCAAGCCAAAGGGACCTGTACAGGAAAAACATGTGACGAAAGGATGAGAACATTGTGTTTTTCCCCCATTTTCCCCCTTCTTTTTTTGATAGGAACTGCATACATATCAAGATATCATACATATTCATACATCATATACGCTTTTCGACCGCATAGATGCGACCGCTTGCGCAGCGACTGTTGGATGACCGGAACGTACCGGAACCCTAGGCCTGGCTGAGAAGGAGTTGCAGACCCTGAGCGAAATGTGGGCTGAAGCCGCTGAAGCCGCTGAAGGAAGTGAAAGCAAAGACGCAGCCGGAGCTGAGGCTACCGATGGTATCATTTCATCTGGAATTGCAATGGCCACGTTGTAACATCAGAATGTTGGTTTGGATTTAGGGAATCAGCCCAAACATGCACCTCTTTTATCAAGGAAATAGCTATTTTCAGGTTGGTGAATTACTATAGTTCAGCCAGAGTTCAAGAAACGTGTGATAATTTTCGCAAGTCTCTTTTGTTCAGCAAAGGCTTTTTTGTAAGCGCACTGTGCTTTTCTTTGTCGTGCGTTCTGTCATTTCCTGACGGTAAGTCGACTGGAGGGGATTGGATTTGAGAAACATTGGAAGTTGGATGCCCATTTGACAAATGCTACAGATTGCTGTAGTTTCATCATGTTTTCAGATCACACCACCATTTTTCTCATAATATGTTTTCATATTTGTCGGTCCAGGCTGGCATTGTACGATATTTTTTGTGCACGTTGTTCCACCGTTAAACGGACCAGATCACGGCAGCGCCAGCAAACTTTCCAACCGTGTACAATGAGAGTGTCTGTCCTCACATGCTGGACTATGATGCAACATGCAACAACCATAATCCGATAATCCATAAGCCTAGTGGGTGTGCCCAATATAGGTACACCTTGGGTATACCCCAAAATTGCAAGTTTCGTGGGACAATTATGATACAGGAGTGAATAAAACAATTAAAAATGGGTACAGCATTTTCTGGACAATCCCAGTTTGAAGATCTTTGATGTTTGGAAATCAGGCACAGCTGCCATGGGAGAAGCTTCGGGAGAAGGTACGACAAGATCTGCAGGTTGCTGAACAAGCGGCACAGCCGGCGTATGAGTCCCTTGGACGGCTGTGAGCTGATCGATCTGTTTGGAGCTGGTTCTTTAACCCGAAAGCAAGACATTTTTTTCTGATACCTGCAACATCCTGCAACATCCTGCAACACTTTGATATGGATGGGCCAATGGCTGCAATACTTTGATAATGGATGGGCCAATGGGTCATGACATGTCATGACCAAAGCTGGTTTATTCTGTGTTTTTGTTTGGTTGGTTTCCAAGCCCAACCATCCATCGAGGCAAGCGAGCAAGGGCTTGGAGAAGGTATCTGGGCGAAGCTAACCACATGGGAAGTGGTGATGGATGGTGATGGATGGTGATGGATGGTGATGGATGGTGATGGATGGTGATTGATGGTGGATTGTGACGCAAGAGTGCCAGCGGATTCCAGAACATGCCAGAAATTGATCGAAACAAGATGCACGGCAGAAAGTTTCAAACATATCCCAGTCGAAATAGTTGATTTATCCATTAAAAATTAAAAATGGTGGTTTTCCATAGTTTTTTGTAGGTTTACTGAAAATCATGGAAGAAAGTCCTGGATGTGAAAGTTTGTGAAAGTCCTGGCGCAGTCCGGTGCTGCTAACGCCGAAGGTGGAATTGTCGATGAGTACCACCCAGGAGCGACTGGCTAGGGCCAAAGACGAGATGCACGAGGTGGACCTGGTGATTCTGGTCATTCTGGTCATTCGAGCCCGCTGGTGTGACCAAGGGGTTAGCCATGGTTACCCTTGAAATGTTCGAAATGTTCCATGGAAAAACATTGAAAAACCATCCAAACTCCCAGGAAAAATCACCCCATGAATGGATATTCCGGATCAGGTGGAGAAGAACTTTGGGAAAACACGCCTTGAAGCCGAGAGATTGCAGCCACTTGGGCGGCCAATGGAAACTCCAAATGAGTTTGGTGAAATTGTTCAAAAACTGGAAGAGGTGGAAACCCACATTTGGAATGATTTGGATACAGCTAATTTTGAGACACCATACAGCCATGCAATGGTCGAGTTTTTGCTGAACACGGCACCACAGCCTATCCTCCTTGTACCAGCAAGCTTGTCTGGCTTGGAATAAGGTGATGAGTATGATTATGCGTAGTCGGATGGCTAGATTTGTGAACTCCCACGAATCTTCTCAATTTTGAAGCCCCAAAGGCAGATTTCTAGACCGTGGTGTCGTGAAGCCACCTTAGCCAACTGGGTTCGTTATCAACTCATCCTTTGGCACCTTTTTCGCCCACGTTCCGGCAGCAAGGTTGCTGCTGAGCAGCGTAAAGCAAAGACGCAAACAAGCGCAGAAGGGCGGCGATGCGTTTCTCATCTCAAAGGAATGCTCAACATCATGTCATCGTGATATCGGATCTACTGGTGCCAGTGAATGGACTTTGGATGTGGATTTTTGCAGCTTTTGGCCATTTGCTTTTTGAACATATTTTTTTGTTGCAGAGATGGTTTAAAAGTCAAAGATCAGCAGCCCAAACAGAGGGGGAACAACTCCCCTGTTTGAGCAAAGGGGGGAGCAACCAAAACGGGAAGCTGCAAGGTGGAACCAGCAAAAGGAGAACCAACAAACTGAATTCAAAAGAAGCGAACCATATTCAATGTTTTTTTTTTTTTTAAATCTGCTTCCTTGAATATACGTATATTTTGCTTAGGATTCCAACATTATAATTATCATCCTTATGCAGTGCTCAGGTGTGATGCCTTGGAGAAAGAAGTGACCCTGAGCTGCACCAGGTACTGGCCCCTGGCCCCATTTTTTTCAGTTGGTGGTTGTCCTCCGATGACTCCGGTTTTTTCATCAGCAATCTTAAGATATTGTACCCTCTGGTTATTTAACATAGCCATGGAAAATCACCATTTTTAATAGGTAAACCCAGGTAAACCATCTATTTCTATGGGCCATCTATACCATGGCTATGTTAAATAACCAGATATTGTAAATACATAGCTGTTTTAACCCTGATCATTCCAAAAACAGTCACAGATGAAGGGCAATCATTCGAAATATACAGTCTATAGAGTCACAGATGCTGATTATGCTGTTGTTACAGTGTTCTCACTGCTCTTCTCCTTCAATTTTGTACCATGTAACCATGAACAAGCTGGATTCTCCAGGTGGATTGTTTAATGGCTGCAATTTCTATTGAACGCCAATCCACCTGGAGAATCCAGCTTGTCCAATGGCCTTTCTAGTTTAATGGCTGCAGCTGGCCATTTCTATTGAACGCCAAGCGGGTTCCCGGAGAAATGACCTGAGATTTGGCCGAGTCATAGCATTGCACTCGTGTTTGCGCATTTTGCCCTGCCCAGGAAGCATCAATCAGAGCAACCTGGCAGAAAACAGAAGTCAGGAAGAGTGCCAGAAGCTGCTAGCGCTTGTCAAGCGCTTTACGTTTTTTTGGTGGAGTCGCAGCCCATTGGATGTCGGGGGATTTCAGCATGCACTATGGGTGGATTTGATATCACCCAACAGCAAAGAAACCAGCGGCTGTTCTGCCGAGAAAGTCATCGCTGTTTCAAACAAAAGGGGTCCCATGCAAAGGTCAGACACAATTTGGCAGGTCGAAAATGTATTGAGCTGCTGAACGAACCTTACCTCGCCAAGAAATCACCCAACTCGAACTTGAAGCCTGAAGTGAGGGTCAACAAAAGGGCCACAAAGCCGCGAAGCGAAGCACTCAATCGGGGCTTGACTTTTGAAACTTAAACACTTCAAAAGCCTGGTGTAGGCCCGTCCCAAAGGCTTCTACCTCACAAAGCCGCCTGTAAAATGTCGATACTAAGCAGGGTTGAGTGGCGGATGATGCCTAACGCTGTGAGAGAGCTAAATTGGAACTAAACAATCTATTTTCCTGATCCTTCCTAGTAATACCAATTTTGTGTAGTTGGGAGTTGGAACTACACGCGCTATGCATCTTTTAGATGTTTTACATTCGCATCCTTGCAAGGCAATGTGAAGAAATGACTGCCAACTACCAGGAATCAAGCCAACACTGTGAGGAGTTGCGGCATCGTTTGAATGAGTTCCTTGGCATAGGGTGGAGAGGTTGAACAGCTAGACACTATGGGTGACTCAGGAATGGTGTCTGTGCATATATTATATAAATTTTATACAATATAACATGAAAAATGTACGTAGTAATACATGTATACATACATGAAATATGTGATACCAAAGATAGTCTATACATGTCTATACATGTCTATACCATATATGCATCTTAAAGAGGTTTGTCTTGTGGGTGGTCACAGCGCTGTTTATTGCCTTCCACTTGGATTTCGGGATCAGTTCCGAGCTGATTTGGAAGAGGTGGGACCAGTCTTTCCTTTGGACCCCTGTTCCTTACATGTCCTTTGTATTTTTGTTTGAAAACCTGAGACATGCAGTTTTAAATAAAGCTTCAACAAACCCTCAAGAAAATTTAAACCAACCCTAAGCAAACCCTTAAAAAATTGAAATAAATCCTGAACAATCACAACGTAACTAAGTCCCCAATGAAACTTTGGGCGGCCGTCCGAAAATAGGGCCCGGTTATCACCCTGTCAGCAAAAAACATCATGATTCATGATTGAAAAACATGTCGATAACACATGCGCGTGCACATAAATATATATATATATATATATGACATATGAGATAGATAGATAGATAGATAGATAGATAGATAGATAGATAGATTTATTTATATTCTATTTATGCATGATAAACACAATTCAAAGACCCAATCGTTTCCATTTCTTAGGCTGGAGCGCCGCATCATGCGCCGCTACCGCGACGTGGCTCCTGAGGAGGTCTTGGCCTTGCGGCGCAGCGTGGCACGGCAGCTGGAGGACATCCAGCGATGCAAGGCCAAGGCACAGCGGTGACTTGGCGCAGCGGCGATGTGGGGGTTTTAATGGGTTCTAAGAAGAGTTTCACCATCAAAAAACCTGGAAAACATGGTTTTTTTACCGCTAACATGAAAATTATTCATCAAAAAATAGGAATGTTAACCACAAAAATATGAACATATGGTGTTTAATACCATGAGCACGTGAGGTTTGAGGGCAATCATGAAAATATGGCGTGTAACCATCAAAAAGACTGGTATAACCAACACACATATTGGGAATATGATGAAAATAATGGGAATATACTTCGATATCTGGTGACACAATACATGTTACATGGGGATGAATCAAAACCAATCGTACCAGATTTGAACGTCCTTGATATCTAGTGTGGGTCAATTTTTAAGGACCATTTGGGGGGAAACGTAGATCCATTTGCAAACCATTTTTGAAACCGGCCGCAACAACAGATGGAATTGCTCCACTCCTTCTTTCTTCTCGTGGTGATGCTCTCCAGTTGCCTCCTCATATTTCCTCATCCTTTGTTGCGAACAAGTTCTTAAACAACTCTTGCATGTTCCACTGACACTGAACATTTTGCTAAAAGGAAAACACACATGAAAAACATTGACAGGTAATGTGGATGATGTGTTGTTGTTCTTGTTCTTGTTCTTGTTCTTGTTGTTGTTGTTTTTTTATTCATTATTTTTGTATTTGCTTTGGTTTTCCACTGCCCCGGTGTTATGTGTTTGTCGCTCTTGCCGCGCGCCCACCCTGAGCATTAGCAGTTTCAGCGAGACAACATCCTTCAAAAGACATGGAAAACAATACCTCTTAATTAAGTTTTTGTTTCGCAGATTTTGTCGATTCCCCTTTCGGTGGAAAAAAATAACCCCTATTTGAAGCCTCATTTAGATTCATTTAGGCTCTGATACTTACTTACATGCAATCGGTGCTAATTTCAAATTTATTTTAATGGGGTTTGGGGGGGAAGTTTCTTGTTATTGGTGTTCACCATGGCGCCACGGTTTCGATCCACAACCATATCGTTTTTTCGATGATTTCTGAGATGCAAAAAACAATATGTATATATATATATATATGTGAATTCGATTCGTGTGATTTGTTTGTTTTTTTGGGACCCCAGTATTCATACATAGTGTCTCCAGTGCAGAAAAACACATGATTTCTTGACCTGGAATTGGCCCCCGTCGTTGGATCTGGGTGAACTGGGCATCAGGAATGGACACAGTGCTGGAATCTTCCAGGACCTGGAACTGCAAGATGAACCGGTAGATCAGAGTGAAAGTGATCAAAGCCGGAACGTTGATGTGCTAGGGCCTAGCTGCTAGGGTATGGATTTCAAATCATGATCAAATCGGTGGTGAGTCTTGGATAAATTTGTTCCCCTACCGGTTTTCCCCATGGGTTGGTGGGAACCTGGCCATGGCCATATGGAGGTCGCCTGGACATTTTCGAAGCGCCAGGAGCTTCGGCTTGTGCCCGACATCCGCAGACGTACGGACTCGGAGTCCAGTGAGACCGGTGGTGCTGTGGAATTATGGACCGAACTACAGAAGATCAGAGAAGATCTGATGAACGTGGCCTGATCTGCACGTCAGGGTCACGCAGCTCAAGTATATGTATAATATATAATATATAACACACAACATAGTATATATATATATGTATGTTCTTTCAGGAGTCAATGGCTAGGAAACACATTTCATTCTGGTCACTGCGACCAATTTTCAGATCATGTCTGGAGGGTGCCATTTTGGAAGCGGAAATCTTAGGGGGTATTCACGTCACTTTTTACATGCATGTATGCGCTACGAAGCTTTCGTAACGCTGCGGTTTTCTCGCCCAAAAATCATATAGGGACTAGAAATAACCGCTGGCTCAACATTTTGTGTTCCTTGGATTACTCAAAAGGACCAGAACTTGCAAGTCAATTGGGTTTCAGATGCATTATCAGGTGACTTGAGGATCCGCGTGGCTTAGGGGAGGCATGGCTTGAACTTCCAGGTCTTACGTGAAGGATTTTAGGATTCCCAAAGAGATACCCTTTCTGTGCTGTGGCTGGTCGTTTCCATACATTTGTTAAGCACATCATCACCATTCTTGAGTAAATGCTTATTCTACATATATATGTATATATATATATATATGTATTTGTCAGAGGAACATAATAATCATAACTCACTATGACTTTTTGATGGGGGGATGATACGATACAACCATTAATCACATATCATAGATGCCCAGGTGATGATGACACCCCTTCGCTTGGACGAACCAGAGCCCGAACCCTCGACGAGGCTACAGAGTCTGGCGAAACGAGCCACTTGACTAGTTGGGTTTCTGTGAAAATAGGGGACCTCTAAATCTATCGTTTTCCATAAATATGGGTATAGCTAGATGGTTTATTTCATGGAAAATTTATCTATAAATGGATGATGACTGGGGGTAGCCCTATTTTAGGAAACCTCTAAATCTATTGATCTATTGATTTCACTTTCCCATATATTTTTACGATGAAGATAATAGAATTTGGGGGTTATACACCATTTTCAGACCCAAATAGGTTGACGGTTACTCTTCAGTTCAATGAGTTCTACTTCTGTTCTACTTCTATACTACCGGAACATGACACCTAAACACTAAGGAGTCAGTGGCGGTCTCTCACAAGATGTCCCATAATTGGAGCGCTCCAGTATGTTCCCTGCAAAGTGCAACTTCGGGAATATTGTAGCCTTGCACTAGGTCACTAGATAGGTCCAGCCCTGGATTTGTTGAGCGCAGACAATGAGATATTGCCTAAGGTAAAATCCTTGCGCGAGCGCGTCACTGAATGTGCCAAGGAGGAATCTGGGCTCATTTCTTGTATTTGCAGGTGATTCTAGAGAGCTTTGATCAAACTATATAGCTGGCAAACTTCTGTTCTTGCCAAGACCTTTGTTGGTGTTTCAAGAATAATGTGGTCTTTAAAATATTTGAATAGGAAACCCGAGGCTCTTTTCACGAAAGCTAGCGTCAGCTAGCTGGAGTCTTCTTGCTTTAGCAAGTATTGGGGGGGCTGCTCAAGGACATCACGTGATTTTTCACGCGAAAGGGGGCCCCCCCCCC
>Ga0126342_10008448_pt1 | contig 18461 bp, 12 predicted proteins | sample Cyp1metagenome_FD_92528 | JGI IMG/M metagenome (GOLD analysis project Ga0126342, IMG submission 92528) | Coral microbial communities from Lord Howe Island, Old Settlement Bay, Australia - Cyphastrea 1 metagenome | ecosystem: Host-associated > Invertebrates > Cnidaria > Coral ...
CAGCTTATTACATGCTATTTTGATCTATTGCTGTGACCCTGCTGTGACGGGGTCGTAGCGACTTTTCCGCAAGGGAATTGACCACATCGCAGAAAATTGCTGTGACTTCAGCCCCCAACTGTATAAAGTTGGTTTATAAACCGATTAGCTATAGATATCTATAGATCCATCCACCCTAAACACTCATAAAACAAACGATTTGAGCCATGAGCAATGGATTTGGAGTCTACGTTCTCCTAGTAGCTGGAGCTAGCATCTTAGGCCTTGACTTCATCCATGTCCTCAAGAATCTGAAATGAGCATGAAAGTGCATCCTCAACACTCAACATAACCATATATTCTTGAAAAGTCAGATGGCAACCGCAAAGAGATAGAACAGATATGACCAGATTAGATCAGTAAGTAATCAATATGAATATCGGGACATTCTATGAACATTTACCATTCGTTACCATTCTTTACCATTCTTTGTTGCCACATGAACGTGTGCATTCCATTTTTGCATCGGTTGCATCATAAACCGAGGTTGCCTGCAGAAACAAGCACTGGCGCCTCCAGTGTTCGGCGGCCAAGGTGGTGTGTGAAATGATGGAAACTTGGGGGCGCAGTTCCGGTGAGTAAGTGGATAATTAGCTATACCCTCTGGTAAACGTTTACATATATAGCTATGGAAAATCAGCCTCTCAATAGCTAAATCATCAATGGTCCATTTTCCATAGCTATGTTAGATTACCAGAGGGTAAGTGATGTAATAAGTGGATAGTAAGTGATGTGATATATTGGTTATATAGGGTTTACATAAGCTATAGAGTGTTTTTTTTGCCACTTCCGATGCGTGGGATGCAGATCCTTAAGTAGACACCCAGTTTGGGCGTACACTTGCATTTTTTTACTACGGAAAATGATGACCACCTTGTGGATCTTGTGGTATTTTATATCTTCAGCCGTACTGGTGGTTTCAATGATGTTTCATCGTTAACTTGAAAATAGTGATGATGGTCCGAATTTGTTACCAGTCGGGTGGTATATGTCACAACTACTTACTGCTGCTAAACGCAGGGAACTTTCGGGAATGATCCCAGTCATCACTAGTAATTTCATCATCCCAACAACCCCCAGCAACCCATCCATTACCTACGTTTAGCACCAGTAAGTGGTATATGTCATAACTATCATGATCTGAAGTCCTACATGTTTTACTCAACCAACAACCAGGGATCTTATAGCCTCAGAGCACAACTTCTTCCCGTGGGCGGCATGGGCGGCTCTCAGTTGTAACACAATAGGGATGACAGATGCACCATGATCAGTTTACTGGCTCAAAAGCAAAGACATGATGTAACTATATGATATAGACTATATCTAACTATGATTTCCCGAAAGTGTACATGTAAGGTGTGACTATGATTTCCCGAAAGTCTACCTTTTTTTTAGGACCTATAGATGCTGCGTTTGAAACTCACTGCCACAGCAACACTCATTTCAAAATTGCGAAACCATGAAGATCTACACGATGCCCATCTCTCAGCCCTGCAGGCGCCCCAGTGATTTGGGGAGCTGATCACCTTTAGCCACCGCAGTTGAATACCCCAAAAAAATGGCCGAGTTTAATGGTGACATATTAGGATGGTAGAAGTTCGATGATATTTCACGGTTTTTTTTTGTGAAATACCAGGGTACTTCGATGATAAAACTCACCCCCGAAAAGAAAATCCAGGGGTCCAACTTTTTTGCACCGGCTGGGGTTGAAAATCCCTCTGGACCTCTGCACAAGCAGTGACCAAGTTTGGCGTTCTCCCCATTTATCATGGGCCCCTGTCCATTTTTTTCCCAGTGATGCTCATTGATCATGCGTAAAATCCCGAAATAGTAGCAACTGAATAGTATGTTACTCATTGATCTCCCAATGTCACTGGCTAGGGCTCCAGGTACCATAAATATGGTTAACTTGGGTTAAATATGGATCCTTCTCACCTGCGAAAAGCCTCGTTTTTCCAGCGAGGTCCAGGTTTGTGCTGGAGATGTTTTCCGTGGCTCCACTCTGTAAAAATGGCTCAAGAATGGCCCTAGCTAGGCCCTGTTGATATCACTCATCTCGTAAGGAAGGTAAGTGTGTTTTTCATTGGAACGCTGAACTATGTATTTAAGGATCACGTGATCACATGTTTTGTTTTTTTCGGATGAACGGCGATTTGGATATCACTTCATTGAAAAAAAAATACCATTTAAATCTTTACCATTGAGGAGGTAATTTGAACATTTTTCCCACAAGGATCCACGGGGTAAACTAGGCCTTTGAAAAAAAAACAGCATGTCTAGATAGTCTTCCTAGGGAAATCATGGGTGTCCACATCTGTGTTTACCCCAGTGTATATTGAATTACAACCAATTTGCTTCGTGATCCCCAATAACCCAACATTTAACACATGGCGTTGTAACCAGCTATCATTGGTCACCGAACTGGGCGCAGGTCTTTAAATCATCGTCATTATAACTTGGTTTGAACATGTTTGAACTATGGGGATATAAGAAACATATATATATATATATGGGGATTTCATTTTTGATATCATGGGTAAGTAGAAAAAAAAGAAGTGTTTGTTTCAAATCATCCCAACAAACTCAAAAAACCTATCTTAAGGTGAGATGAGTCGTCATCCCTTGGTGCCTTGGTGCGGCCAGGGCCCTGTCATGGGCCTGCATCTATGAGGGTCTGAAGGTTGAAGAGATCCAGACGATGCCCGGGAAGGAGCCTGGGGAGCCGAGACGGGAGTCCTGGAGGATGGTGGTTTAATGGGAGAGTCAGTCTGGAAAATTGGGATTTAACCAGGGAAAATGTGGATTTAACGAGGGAAAATGGGGATTTGAGTAGGGAAAATGTGGATTTAATGGGATATAATTGGAAAATTGGGGAGAATTCCCAGCTAAAAAGGAACGGGTATTTTTTCGATTTGCCACGGATCATCCCACAGCGAACAGTTGACCTGTATACAATGATATAAAATGGAAGTGTTAACCAAACACCATGCCAGTATGAAATCCACACCTCAATGGCAGGATTTGTTTAAACAAGGGCAAACTGGCAAGTGATATATTGGACCTCCAATTTGTTGTGTCTCTTTGTGACCCCAAACATTCTGACTCAAGTCGATGAAGCTATACTGAATTGATGGTCGACCAGTGCGGTATCAGCTACAAAACCCAGGGTTACTATATAGGATACTCATGCTTCAGATAACAGGTGGCCCCCTCCACAAGGATTACAGCTGGCAGCTGACGAATCTACAAGATACCCTAGGGGTTCCCAAAAATAGAACATAGGTCGTCATCAGCATAGTAGTGAATCACTTTCCTCACAATCTGTGGAGCCTACAGATAGGTAATGATAGGTATATTTAAGAATCCATTTGACACATGGCATCGCCAAAGGCTGAAACTATGCTCAAAGATGCTCAAAGTATCCAGGGCGCACGCCCCCTGACAAAGTTCATTAATTCTTCCCTACTAATCTGCGGTCCCCAGCATCGCACCATTGTCAACCACTGGGATCATTGCAAGGACACTCGTTCTCCAGAGTTCACGAAGCAAGGTTCGTTGAAGGGTGGCTTAAACGGGTAGCCACTCTGATTAAACCCGTCGCTGAATGATGGTTTTCTAACGTTTCAAACATTTCTGAGTCTCCTCCCCTAGAGTCGCAAATTGAGGGACATGACATGTTCCTTTTTTGCAGCGGGGCGGATAGGCTGAACTCACTACGTAAGCAGCAGCAATTTGTTGGTCGTACCGTACCTATTTTGGGGGGCTGTGGCTCACTGACCCAAACCACTATCAACAGTGTGCTCCAACCTACACACAAATGATTGTCACGAGGGGTGGAAAGGGGGTCCTTTTACCTCTTTGTACCCCATTGAACCATATTTGGGTATAGGTCAAAATTAGGTACCCCAATAATTGGATGGTTAATACTAAACTAGACTAACATCTGTGGTCCCCTAGGTCTTCCATTTTGACCCACATCCATTTAACCACTATCAGCGGGTGTGATCGCAGCACCCTACAAGACATTCCAAGCCGCGACGCCCGCTCTGCGTCAGGTGTGATCCCAGCTGTTCCTCGTATGGATGATGATGGCTTCATTCTGAACGAGAGCCATGCCATCATGGTATACCTTGGGGATAAGTTGCTGGGCGAAAAATCGCCATAAACCTATTGGACCCAAGGGCATTATTTTTACTTCAACCCATCTATGGACGTATGATATTGTTTATGGTGATATTGGGGATAAATGATGGTTATTGATAAATTATGGTTATTGATAACAATATTATTGATTATTGATTTATCATATAATATATAATTAATATTGGGGACAGTTATTATTGATTTATGGCATTACTTCACACCCAGCAGAAACTCAAATCGATGGGGCTGGAACTCCAATATGGCCGTGTCCATCGATGAGTTTGGAGTAGATCCAGAAGATCCCGTCCTTTGTTTTGTGAGGGTCCTTGGCAAATGATGCCATGCCAAATATGCCTTCAACCTGACTACAGACACCATATACCCTCTGGTAAACCATGGAAAAATCATGAAGAAGCTGTGGAAATCCATGGTTTTCCCGTTCCGAAATGATCATATGATCCACATTAACGACATTTCCATGACTATGTTGGTTTACTGGTGGAAATCCATAGTTTCTCGCTTGGAAAAAAGGCAGTTGTTTCTCCAGCGCTTCCAGGTTCAACTGGAAACTCTATCCCAGCGATGCCAAGACGCGCGCTAGAATCCACCAGTACATGACTCTTGGGGCTGGTTGGTGTCAGGGTGCAGCTATGGGATCGTACTGTGGTTGCGAAATCCGAATCACCAGTTGGTAGATGGTAAACATCCCATGGAATCCCACTATTTATAATGTTTCAATGCAGTTCATAGTTACCAATAGTTACCAATAGTTACCAATAGTTACCAATGGTTACCAATTGGTGCAGAATGGCTTGTCCATCCACAGTATGACTATATACTATATGTATGACTGATTTCTGATACATTCTGATACAATATTTGCAATTGACTTGATTGTACCCACATGTGGAAAGGCCCCCAGTAGACACACTACTGACTTTCCTGGCTGTTATTTAGGTAGACCCCCGAGGTGTAAATTGTTCTATAACCCATTACAACCCATAACCCCATCTTTTGCTAATTATAGATCCACTCACTATACTTGACTCTACACTATAGAAATACTATAGATATCTATAGATCCTAGTTGGCCAAGTCAATCCAAGTTACTTTTTTAAATCACATCAAATCAATTTACCTGGCCTAAACCAGGGCCCTCAGGGCCGCTGTTTTCACCCAGGAATTGGCATCATCAGAATACCCGGCGCATCACCATGGCTCTCTTTGCGCCAGTGATGCGGCCGGATCTGAAGTCCCTTGGAGATTTCGCAACTTCGGGGGCCTGAGATACGGAGTAACGTTTGGATGGCTACTTTAGGACGTACTTTATCTTTTTTTAGGTTTATATATGGTGGATACATATTTGATATATTCTATTATATTATTTCTGATATATATATATATATATATATAGAATTCTAATATAAATATATATATATACAGATGGATGTATTCTGATATATATATATACATATTAATATTATGTGTATATATACATATTATGTATATATATATATGCACATGCATATATTACGAACAAGCAAAACCTTGGAGTTTTTTGGCAGGGACTCTAAGATTTTCCATGAGAGATATAATGAAACTACTCATAACACGTTCAAGCTCATCACAGCCTATGATTGCCATGATTGCTATGAGGTACAATAAAACATTGGCCCCCCCCGTCCAAACTTCTCAGGTCGCGAAAAGAGGCAAATGTTTGTCTGGTCTCCAAATCCAGATGGTCAAAAGGCAACCCCCAAGAAAGCAGAAAAGTAGCTACTAGCAAAATTGTGGCATATATACATATATATATATATAAACTTAACCTAGCTTAGCCATTTCTATCTTTCTGGGGGTATGCTCTGACATGGACGAGACACACTCTGGGATGGACCATGTTCAAACCGAGGATTTCCGCAGAACAGACCAAGCAGTGGTCCAAGGTGCCGTGGCTGCGATTTATCGCAGCAGATGTTGTGGAAAATGGGGTACCCTCTGGTTATGTCAAAATAGCTATTGAATATGGCCATTTATAGGTTGATATACCCATTAAAAATGGTGATTTTCCATAGTTATGTTAGTTTACCAGAGGGTATAGCTCCAGATGATCAGATGGCTATGGCTTTCCATAGGACACTATAATGGAAAATGATGATAAACGAGTGGATGCAATGGGACATGCAATCGGAAAGACAAACCTGTTTTCCTTGGTTGCTAGTAGTTGCTAGTGAGATAGGTGGTGGGATTTGTATGCGACCATCGAGAAATCTGGATTTGAAATAATTGCAAGTACAGATGGTACCCCTTGGAAGGTACTCAGGTACTCCCTCTGGAAATTCACGAAGTAAAGGTTTCCTAAATTGGTGCACCCCAAATTCATGGAAAAAGACACGGGTCACTTGTTAAAAGGGAAGCCACGTCGTCAGCCCTGAGGAAATTTTGAGCACCTTGCGATCCCTTGAGCGATGGCTGAACGAGAGCCCGTGGCTCTGTGGTACAAGTCCAACTGTGGCGGATTTGTCTTGCTACCTGGCTAATGTTTTGTCATGTTTGTAGGTGTGTGCGTGTGCTAGTTTGATACATTTTGATAGCAATATGATGCAATATCCGCAATAGTTGATGATGTCTCAGAACAAGAAAGAAAACGTGTGCTTGTTCTTTGCAAGAACGAGAACGTCTCTGGCTTCAACACTGTTCGTCCGGGCAATGAAGAATCCCTTAAATCGGTGGATGATCGTCCTTTTAAACTCACTATCAGCCTGGAAGATAAATCAAGGATAGTTGAATCATCATTGTTGCTGCCTCAACATATCTGAACATCATCGTTTGTGGTTGAAGCATTGTTTGGTGCTTTAGACTTTCATAATTGCCATGCCCCAAATGTGCAAAAAACAATGCATTTCAGAGGATTTCAGAGTCTTCCACCTTTCTTTGCCAGGGTTTATGTCAGTTGGATCACCAGGTTTTCCCCCAAAGGCCGCCACTGGCCCAAGGCTACTGCGAAGTGGCTCAGTGCTTGGATAAGTTCACAGGCCGACAGTGAAGATCTCAGTGGAAACGGGTGGTTCCATGTTTTGGGCCTGAAAAATTAAGACAACTAAGGGAACATCCCATTCCATCTGACAAAAACCTCAGGTTCCCTAGCTATGGAAAATCACCATGTTGTATAGGTAAACCAACTATAAATCGCCCATTTTCCATAGCTATGTTAGTTTACCAGAGGGTAGTTGATATGATCCCAATTGACTTCCAAGAATTGGCATGGCAAAGATGGGTTGAACCAACCGGAAAATGCTGGTATCTCTATCTCAATTAAGATGCTCTCAGCATTTTGAACACTGTAATACGACTCAAACTATGATGACATGCATTACCCGGCCTGGTAAACCAACAGTTTGCTATGGAAAATTGCCATTTATAGTGGATTTTCTCATTAACAATGGTGATTTTCCATAGTTATGTTAGTTTACCAGAGGGTAAAGGATACACAGAGGATAATCTCATTCTGTCCGGGAGGGATGCAGCTACATGATGCTACCATTTAAGTGGTTCATGTGCGAAGCTTCATGGACTGTCACCAGCCAAACCTCATCTTTTATGTTTGTGGTGCGATGCATCAAACTCTTACCCGGCCTGGTAAACTAACACTTTGCTATGGAAAATCACCATGTTGAATAGGTAACTCAACTAGAAATAGGCCATTTTCCAGTTCGCAAACTGTTAGTTTCCTGGATGGTAAACGGTGTTTAACATTGAACGTTTCTGGAGGTCTCAGTTTTTTGGGGTCTGGAAAGCTGACCCGGCAGGACTCTTCGAATTGAATGGAATCGATCTGAAGGGCTATCCAAAGCTGATGCAATGGACGCTTGGATAGAAAACGATCAAGATTTACCCTCTGGTAATTTAACATAGCTATAGAAAATCACAATTTTTAAAAGGTAAACCATCTATAAATGGACCATTTTCCATAGCTATGTTGAATTACCAGAGGGTATCAGCCTGCTTGGAGGCTTCAAAACAAAGAACCTCACCTCATCAACCTGGTCTAAGTCTATGCTGTTCCCATATTGAATATGGAGGGATGAAGACCCTGCTACAGCAACGTTTTTTTGGGTTGAAAGGTCACCAGGTTTGTTTTTGTCACCAAATTGCCATGTTTGATTGGATGAAGTTATCATGTTGATTGGATGAATCTCCACAGTGGTTGGTGAAGATCCATAGTTTTTTTGATTTTGCTTGGGGGAAATCTCTATGTTCACCATGCACTCTGAGTAAAACATGGTGTGTCCTCCACTCTGTTGCGGAACATGTGATATTTCTTGCTGGCAGTTTTCAAATATCCAACAACAGGATTTGATCTACAAAGTGGGGAATGCACTTATACATATAACTGCCTTATAAGGGGTTACACCCCGATTGGTGATGTCAAGGTCTGCTACATTCTATATAGCTGGTGATTACCCCATACAGGTATAATATCACTTAAGCCTGGGGATATGATTGGTGGTTTAACGACTTCTGAATTCATTACCCATAGGATCCATGGTGCTGCCATATATGGTAACATTTACCATCACCATACCCCCAATGTTAGCATATATACCAGCACCATGGATCCTATGGGTAACAAAAGGCGCCCCTCAATATCAACTAGCTCCTGTTTTGCCTACCTATCATCCCCACCTTCACCAGTCAACACTTGGAGGATTGTCCCCATCATGAAGTGGTTAGAAACCTTAGGTGAAACTCTTTTTTAAAACTATATATATATATTGATATTGATATATCGATATATTAAATATGTATATATATATATATATTGTTGGTATATTAAATACTGGTATGTATATATATATATATATAATGATGGGATTCTCTACAGTTTATAGGAGGGACTCCTCATCCCCGTTAAAAAAATGAAAACGATATCCCAATCAGGGACTCTGTTACACGGATCCAAAACATGTCACGATCCTTTCGTTGGACTTTGCCAGAATCATCCAGTCATTAAGTCATTCTCCAAAAAACGCTGCGATTAATGTGGTAAAACCATTTGAAACCAACAAATCTACCATTCCGCAACATTCTTCTCCTACATTGATATTGATTATTGGATTTATCGTCCAGAAATCAAACGTGGCTAACTGGAAATCCCCTGTTTGTAGAAGATTTTCGCAGCTTTTTGCAGGGATTTTCCAGCCACCATTACCAGAGGCAGAGGATTGACCAACGTTTCCCGTTAGGATGTTTCACGCCTGCAAAGAGCCCATCGAGATTTTTGTTGACCAGTCACCACAGTTATGGCCGTTGACCAATTATAAATGGTTATAACTTGTTATTTCTCTGGGATTATGCATTCCAAATATGGGGTTTTGTTTGTACTTATACCCTCTGGTAAAATAAAATTGCTATTGAAAATGATCATTTATAGTGAGTTTTCCCATTGAAAATGGTGATTTTCCATAGTTATGTGACAGTTTACCAGAGGGTAACTGGTATATTTTGGGCCCCTTTAGCAGTCATCAAAAGTCCTGATCCCAGAGGTTGAACGCCTGCGAAGAGCTCCCTGGTTTCGAAGAAGCTCACGCCGCCCTGAAGAAGTTTTCGCCTGCCATTCGAGGCTTTCAGAACGATGCAAGACTTGATGTGGATCCTTTTGGCAAAATCCTTCAGTTTTTTGGTTTTTTCGAGACAGCTTGGGATGGTAACGAAAATAGCTACAAGGTGGTGCCCCATAGTTAGATAAGTTGGTTTATAACTCCCATACCTATGGTTTATGGCAGATATAACGAACTAGTTAATGGGGTTTATAAACCAACTTATAACTGGGGGGCACCATCCTGTATGAACCGTCCACAAATATCAGAGGAGACATGTAACCAATGAATTGGATGGATTTGAAGTTGTCCCCAATGGATGGATACCCCAAAATTACGGTCATATACAGCCGGAAAATGATGTTTTAGATGTTTTAAACAACCGGACTTGAGGCTGCTATACCCCGTACCCGAGGTTCTATCCCGAAATGTGAGTATAATATATTAAGGTGTCTCCTGCCAGTTTCCCCTCGGACAATTCTATTAAATAAGACTCTTAAAAATTATTGATCTTTGAGGCTAAAGTACGACAATTCAATATTGAAGATCTAAAACTTCAAGCTGTTCAGACCCCTCTAGGCTGACATGTGTCATGAAAGATCATGACGGTGGGTATTTTTTCATGACTAGTTCAATGTGCTCGTCTTCAATTCCAGATGAGTACTGTACCAGACTTCATTCTCAACCAACAAGTAGCAAACAGGTTGCTAAAACGCGACCTGAATGATTGACATTTGCATTTATCAGCAAAAAAGGTTCAAATCTAATCAATCACTATGTGTTTCAAGCCGAGCTGTGCCATTTTTTAAGCATCTAAAATCCATGTCACTGCAGGGAGTGTCGCCATGAAACCTCGACGGGTTGCGGCTTGGTCGCCTTGCGTTGCGAGGCAAGGCGGAGAAAGCGAAGGCAAAGCTGTGAGGCCACGAGCCACGGCAAAGTCAAGCTATGATTTCACTTTTCGGATGGAACAGCCATGGGCCATGGTCATTTGAAAATCTGAGGGGATGCAGCAACGGGTTTTGGATCCATGGGGTCCCCTGATTGACCGCTTTTTTTAGGATTACAACCTAATCATCACAAATTGTCGAACTGCACCCCCAAGCGTGGTCATTTGAATATCAGATGGTGTGGTGTTGACTTTAGTGAATGCTGTGATTCTGACAAAAAACACGATTAAAATCGAGAAAAAAACACGTTCCGTTGGCTTGCGGGTATGGGTCAAACTTATCACCCAAGATGAACGGTTTTGAATCTATAGAAATGACATGAAATGACAATTTTTGGCGAGTCCATCGCTATCGAAATTTTGACCCATCCCCAGATGCTGAATTTCGGTCAAATTTGAAGATTTGACATTGGATTAAGGGAAAATTGAAAGCGGAAAGCGCCATATTTTATGGGAAAATCTATGGTTTCCGGTTAAAATTTTCCCTGAAACCAATCCATTGAATTTGACATTGGTCTGATTTCAGTACCTGGACACCTCCCAAGTTTTGATCCTTTTGGTTCGCCCATGCACAAGACCGGGCTTCCCGCTCGTGTGGGAGAGTGTCAGAAGGAAAAAGAAGAGCTGTGATTGGCTACCCTGTGGGTTTTGAAAGGGCGTATTCTACTCGTATTTACAACGATTTACCACAGTGTATGCTATTTCCCTGCATTTACTTCCAAAATAATTGACGTGTAGGTACGGGACACTAAAAATGGATGATACGGAATATGCATATGTAGCAATCCATGGTAAACCCGATCATGAGTGTTTTTATTTTTTTAATAATTTGCCACAAATGGATAAATTGGTTGTTTATATAATATATATATATCCATTTCGGGTTTCGGCCTGGTGAGATAAGCAATCAATCGGTGCTTGGTGATATCAGAAATTTTGAGGGTTGGATTTCGATGCCGAAGTTTGACCGCATGCACCAGCTACTTGAGACTGGATGCCACTTAGCGCTTGCGGAAGCAAGGATTTCTGGGCTTGTTTGGGAAGGCTGAAATAGGCTGAACATTCTCAAAATCACTAGTTCACTAATTAGTTCTACTATCCATATAATATGTTTTCATAGATTCCTATTACCATAATTACACAGCCATCACCATCACAAAAAATCCTACTACTTCAGAGTAGTATTAGTCCATATTAGTACTATCACCATCATCATCATCCTCCCGTGGCGCGCCAAGCGCGGCGCTCAGTCTGTTCTCCAGAGCGGCTGCACGTCGGGCGGCCTCGTTGATGGGACAGGTCCATCAGGTTTGCTGCGATTTCAAAGGGTCATCTAATGCGGTAAAGCCAATGCCATAAACCTGCCATTTGAGGATGATATTTGGGTTTGTCTGAAAATAGTGTACCCATGGTTAATGATCATTATCCCTAATAAATGGCTATAATTGGAGGTATACCCCATTTCCAGACATACCCATTTACCACCAATTTCTGGTAATATGGGGGATGGTTTATAAATGATGGCTATGTAGATTGATCAATGGGATGTAAACATCAAAAGCCAGGGCATCACCAACAACATCATGGGGAAAACAGGAGGAAAACATAGGCTAACGAAAAAAGCAATATGGAATGTGGGTGTGTTTGGCCATGCAGCGATTTTTTCCAGGCAAAAAAACAAGAAAAACATCAATGTCAGACCAACCCAAGTCTGGCTATGGAGATGCTCTAAAGTCCTTGGATTTCTTTCGGGGTGCCCCAAAAGATAGACTATGTTTAAGACTAACAACAACAAAATTCTGGAAACTTAGCCAAATTCTTCGAAACTTGCCAACCTCCAAAATCATGGAACGGGTGAAGACGATCGGAAAACTCAGATCAAACATTTCCCAGTTCTTGTGAAACAAAAAGAGACCGTCCGACCGTCCGCAACGACCCTTCGCCACGAGCCTCAGGTCCGCACAGGTGGGGGCTGGATGATCGAAGAATGGGGGGAAATTCCAGATGTCCCTGGTGATTTCTTCAAGGAAGCCTTGATAAAAACCCTGTGTTCAGATAATTTTTGGGACTGGTAAAAGTTGACGCATGTTGATGCTGTTTTTTGGGGGTAGATTGAGTAGATTGTAGAATAATCATGAATAATCTATTCATTTTGGGTGTGTAAACCCCGCTGCGAGGAGGGTGAACCACATACTGTCAAGCAATTCTTCGAATTCTTCATGTTCCTCCTGATGATCTTGCTGGCACTGTAAATGGTGAGTGAATTTCCTTGGCCTCAAGGCTATCCTGAAATCCTGAATCTTAATCTGAAACATCTGAAGTAGGTTCATCCAGAGCTCTGTTAAACTTGGATAAAATGGCGAAACTCCAACCGAAAGCTCCTACGTATTTGCCTCGTGCAGCACAAAATAGCGATCTTCCGGTGAAGAGCCGCTGGATTGGTTTCTTTAGAGGACCATGAGATCTTCAAGGCTGCGCAGGTCATCAGCAAAGCCGGGAGAACATTCCGAGAAAGAAAAGTACAGACTAGCCTGATGACAGAGCCGGTGTGGTTCGCAGTTTTTGAAACGCAAATCGGAGGTGGTTTTTTCAGCCCTGGGGTTCCATGTCCGATGCACGTTGGTGATGGGTTTAGCACCGCCAGTCAAATGGACCAGATGCGGATGTTTCCATGTCGTTTCCTACAGCAGAACTGTTAGACCAGATGCAATGAACATGTAAACCAATTGAGATCAATTGAACGAGAAACATGGTTTGCTCCAACCAGAAGATGTTTCCTCCAAATTTAGGACTGTGGCCCGTTGCCAAATTTAGGACGCTCCAAAATGAAGATCCCCAACATTGGTGGGTCCCCGTTGTTCCAAACGTTTGGCTGGTTGATGGTTTCAGACGTATCTTTTTTCCATTTCAACTATTAGCAAATTCTTGGCTACAAACATGGGATGGTTGACAACCAGCTAATAGTTGATGTTCTGGAACAAAGATCCCTCTATTATCAACATTTATCAACTATTAGCTGGTTGTTCCATGATCAACTATTACCTGCGCATTGATGATGGTCCCAGTTGACTTCCAAGTTTACTCCTGAAATCCCGCAACTTGGCATGTTGTCCTATGAAAACTCAACAGGGTCCTTCTAAATTCGCTGCTTCATCATGTTAACATCAATTTACCCTCAAAACTCTGTCATTCTTATTCCTGCAGGATTTGATAGCTTTTCCCAAGCTTTTTGAAGCAACTCATGTCTTATTTCAATCAACCAAAACGCACCAGGCGGACCCCCGCGAAGCGCGGCCTGCAGAAGCTCCGCGCGTGGGCGGCGTGTCCGAAAAGATCTCCACGCCGGTGACGACAGGCAGAGTGATTCCTCAACAGGTTGGTGCAATGTGGGAGTTCATGGAGGATTATGTGTTGATTTAATGGGATATATCACCAACTTAATATGATTTGTTTGTTGCGGATTAACCATAGGGTTTAATGGATTGATATACAGATGGATTTAGTGGAATATATTGGGATATACTGGGATATATACCAACTTGATATGATATTTGAATTTGAATGGGGTGTACTCCCAACATGGCCGCTTCAATGGGAACATGATGATCAACGTTGATCAACCATAAATTTTTGGGGTGCTTAGGGGTACCTTATTTTCAGACAAATCCTTTGTTTCAAATATAGGATTATGATGGATTATGCAGACATTGTGTACAGCCAGAATGCATGTTATAGCCAAACGCAATGCACAACTAGATTTTTCTGGTGTTCTTGGTGGAAGATGCCTGGACCAACACCACATGACTTCACACAATGTTGCCAACTTTTAGCAACAGATCAACCCATATCCTGCAAAGATTGCAGGGGGTTCAGGCTGGTTGCATCCATATATTGGAAGTCCAGTGGCCAAACAGTTGATCAAAATCAAAAGAAACAAAAACTCTTATCGTTCTTGGCGTTGTTGTTGAGGATTTCCCTTCAAACTCTGATATGGGGGGTAATATCATGTAATATCAACAAGAAAAGGGGTGCATATGTCATCATATCTCCACAATTCATACCCTCTGGTTATTTAACAGTTCGCCATGGAAAATCCCAACCATAAATGGAGGAGTTTTAATAGGAAAGTCATCTATTTCTATGGGCCATCTATACCATGGCTGTGTTAAATAACCAGATGGTAATTTGGCATCCCGGATGACCCACCATTTTTTTTTCTGACTGTTATCCCAAAATTTCATGGTTTAATCATCCTAAACCTCCATCTTGATGGTCATAGCATATCATATAATATCATGTCATATAATATATCCTATATAGTATATATTATATCATATACCATATACCATATATATCATATATCATATACCGATACCATATACCATATATCAATATTATATATATCATATGTCGTATCATGCCACCACAGTCAATACTGCGAATACTGTGGTTAGTTTCCGTGTTCATACCACATGGATGGATTACGAATTCCTCTTTTATGTTTTGATTTTTGATCCAGGTTAATCCCCTATTCTATTTTAACTTGAGTAGTGTTTTAGTAATATTCTATTGCTCCCCTATTCTATGTTCATGATATGTCCCTTGAGGGCTAATTGTCCAGTCGGCTTGATGGTTTATCCCCTATTCTCTGGAAAATCAGCCCCCCACAAAACTCCACGGTTCGCGTTCGCGATGTTCGAGGGCCTAGTCCCTGCGGGCCCTGCGCTTCTTCGAGTTCCTCCAGGCGGTTGGGCAGTTCCCATCCCGTCGGAGTTGGTTTATTGCGATGTCTCAAAAATCCGAATGCGCTTCATTTTGGATTGTGCTTTTTTTTCCCAAAAAAATATTGAGGACAACACCATACAAGACCCAAATACTTTGGTAAGATCATGTCAGTCGTGTGACTTTCGTCCAAATAGGTATCTCCCATGTGGGGTCCAAAAATAGGCGGTTTACATGTTGACCCCAATTGACGGCCAACAAAGCTGTAAGCCGCTGAATTACGATGTTCCCGCCGTTTTCGCACTATTTTTCGGATCTCCAAGATTTTGAAACATCCATTGCCAGTCCTTTTCCTTTCCTTTCCCTTTTCGTTTCCTTCTCCTTTCCTTTTCCGCTTCCTTTTCCTTTTCCTTTCCTTTGCCTTTGCCTTTTGTTTTCCTTTTTCCTTTTTCCTTTCCCTTTTCTTTTCCTTTTCCGTTCCTTTTCCCCTCCTCTTTTTCACAAAGCCATGGATAGTGATAGGGCCGATAGGGCCCCTCCTCTGAAAAGCGATACCCTTTTTTCGGGAACTTGGCGAAGACAACGAGTTTTGACAACCGGTCATATGAATATTGAATATGCTATTATGTTATATTATATTGTATATTATTATATTATTTTATTTACTATGTTTTATATTACATTTTGGAGATTTAGGGTTGGATCTGACCACCTTTGAGATGCGAGGTGCATCAAGTTGTGAGGACAATCTCCACGTTTTGTCCGTGTCAAGTGAGATGCCAATGCCTCATCGTGAGGCGACTTGATCGGGTGAATGGATTGGAGCTTTCTTGTCTGAGCCCCTCACGGTGCAAGTGGCTGATACGGTCCATGCCAATGATGATTACAACACTCAGCCAGGAACTTGGCTCTACATGATGCCATTGCTAACGAATGGTAACTCTGGCGTTCCATCTATTGGAAGCGGAGGCGGAGTTGGTGATCATTGGAAAGACAGGAGTTATTTGCCCAACCGGAGCCCATGCGGTAACTATCACCTTGAAGCCCAAAGGTCTGCGCGATAAAGTGCTGTGTGATCAGGTGAGATCAATGGCGGCGCGTCCGCATCTCAACTCACTCAAGGGATTGACCATTCGGCTGTGATGGTCATCTGATTTCCTCTTCGCTTGAATTCAATGATGTATAGCGACTTTAATGCATGCTGTGCACTGTACCTGCCTGAGGTGTAGGGTTAGTCGACCCTAAGATTCTTAGGTGTTGTGAGGTAACTGTGAGTTGGTCGTGGATAAATAGTCCATGTGTTCCGACCATTCAGCTGGGTCTGTAGCCACTTTGGACGTCTTGTCCAACGGTTTCGACGAAAGCTGCTCGTGCTCCCGGACCTAAATCCAATGGCTGATCCTCCATGCAATGTGGTTTCTTGGAGGTACAATTGCAGTATGACACCTCTATGAGTGTGTGACTGATCCCATGTGGTTGTTTTAAGCTGAATAATATCACTGGAACAGAATTCCAATACTTTTCTGGTTGGTGGCTTGGAACATTTGGATTATTTTTCCATATATTGGGAATGTCATCATCCCAACTGACGAACTCATATTTTTCTATTTTTCAGAGGGGTAGGTATACCACTAACAATCAGGACTCGGTAAATGTCTTACCCTGTTGGACGTGCATTGTGACTGGATCGTGACTGGGTAACTGGGGTTTCTTCACCCGTTTATTTCTAGGGGATACCTCTGGTAAACTAACATAACTATGGAAAATCACCATTTTTAATGGGAACATCTACTATAAATGGCTATGTTCGATCAATAGCTTTTTGTATGTTTACCAGAGGGATAACCCACAAATCATCGGGGACTTACGATCACCAGGATTATTCACACTAAGTGGGATAGTCTTCCAAGAAAATCCGAAAAGAAATCTGAAAAATCCCTTGACCCATGAAGTCTCATGAAAAATCCCATGAAATCCCATTCCCATGACGGATCCATGGTGCTGCTATATATGGTAACATGGATCCCATCAATATACCCCAGTCATGTTAGCATATATACCAGCACCATGGATCCGTCATGGGATTAGATCTCGAGTAACTCACTGGAGACCATCTCCTTTCGAGGATCGGTGCCGATGTCGATGACGTGAGCTCAGCTCACCCGAGTCACGTCACGTCTCGTCAGGTCGATCACCCCGTTGGGCACGCCTGCATCAACGCCCTTGCAGGCGTGGTTGAAATTGGAGATCTAGAGTTGAGATCCAAAAGACCAGCTACAAAATTATTTTATTGATTATTTTCTTTTATGTTTTGTTTTTATGAATATTTATGATTTTTAGGATATGATTTGAACAAATGGTGAAAAATGGATATGATGTTTTATGATTTTTCTGTTTTTGTTTAATGATGTGTTTATGTTTTTTTTGTGATTTTGTTTATGATGTTTTTTTTATTTATGTTTTTTGTTGTTGTTTCACATTTATATATTTTTTTTATGTGTGTGTGTTTTTTTTAAGGAGTTTTTTATAGTTTTCAAGATGTTTTTTATGTTTTTTTTGATTTTTTGTTGTTTATGAGTTTTTATATTTCTTAAGAATTTTATAATTTTCTTATGTTTTTTTTGTTTTTTTATGGTTGTTTATGATTTTTTGTGTTATTATGTTCTTCACTATTGGGATGCTACGCCAGGATTTGGCCAGTAATGGTTCTAGGCCCAAAGGCCTGTGGTAAGAAATTTTGTTTGATGTAAAGTCTATAGAAACCAAACGCCATCATGTTCCTAAAAAAAACAGTTCAGAGTTTTGTTCAGGGGTCCAGCTTTGTGCTGGGCAAAGTGCATCATCAGTTCAAAATGTGTGACCTATCCTAAGGCTAGTTTCTTTTCTCGGTTTCCGCTTCTTTGCTGCCGGAGCCTAAGGCCTCAGGTCCGAGATTCTAGAGCCTCAAGCCTGGAGCCTAAGGCCTCAGGTCCGAGATTCTAGAGCCTCAAGCCTGGAGCCTAAGGCCTCAG
>Ga0126342_10008449_pt1 | contig 18460 bp, 16 predicted proteins | sample Cyp1metagenome_FD_92528 | JGI IMG/M metagenome (GOLD analysis project Ga0126342, IMG submission 92528) | Coral microbial communities from Lord Howe Island, Old Settlement Bay, Australia - Cyphastrea 1 metagenome | ecosystem: Host-associated > Invertebrates > Cnidaria > Coral ...
CCCACTTACTAAGTGGGATGAGCCACCAAGTATAATGTATATATATACGCGTATGTATACAAATGGATATAGTACGGATATGTAATGGAAGATATAATGGAAAACAACATGATGATCTGTATATATATATATAGATACGATCAATAATATCTTTTTTGGGTCTGATACAAAACTCATACACTCGTTGTCAACATACATGAACACTATAAACATGTATATCGATGTTCTCTGTATACATGATTATATACATATATTTGGTTCAAAACCACGTCTGTCTGAAAGTGAATGTTACTTTTTTTTTAATACAAGGTGATTCGAAATCGCTAAGTTGGTTTAGTATGTGGAACTAGGGTTTTATGTGATTATAATTGTACTGAGGAGGGTATATAAACCAACTTACAACTTACGGGGGCACCACCTGAATTGAAGGATGATGACCTGCACCTCATTCAGCACAGGTAAGTACCAAGTACATAGTGTATATGGATGTATATGATATATCCACAAGTCACCAAACGGGAAATACACTCAAGTACCTGGGTAGTAACCATACCAGAATTGGCACCGCCTTTAATTTGCACCCATTGGAGTATTGATAGCTGCGATTGATGTTGGCCCCTAGGTTCTGGATAATTGCAAGGTTGCCATTCTAGCAAATGAAATCACTTTTTGGACTGTGACGACTGTGACCCTCTAACTAATCAACCGGGGTTTATCAGTCCAAGGTTGGCATGAGACATGATAAAATCTCACTGTCTGCTTGCTCTACGAACATATTCAGTAAATATCAACTAAGCGGCGATATTCTTTTTTTTGAGGCACCTTGATACACATAAAAACAAATCGAAGCACCAAAAAAAAGTGCCATGATCAAAACACAGATAAACACAGTATATATTATATGGTCAATGCTTTATATCATATAATTCTGGTTGATGGTTGTTATGGTTGTTATGCTTGTTATGGGATGACCATGGTTTATATGTTTATGGTCATCCCAAGACGGATTTCTTCAAAAAATGGCTATATCAATGCCCGTTTGTTTTTTTATCATATGGAATGATCAATAGCCCCAATATAGGTATTATATAGCTATCAATCCCAAATTTCCATCATATATGACGGATCATACCCCAATATGGGTTGGAAAACCAGAGTTTTTGAGACATGGCGCAGCGCGCATGTAAACAGCACTTGCACTTGGACAGATCATGCATTCCTTGAACCCCCTCAATACATAGCCGCGGCAGACATCATCACGCGCTCATCATCAGAAAACATCTGTCGAAGGTACCAGGACGACTAAAGGTGCTGTGTCTAGCAGTACAAGGCTGTGCCCCCTAAAGTTGTGGCCCTTAACCGGGCCTCAAATGGGACAATAACTCCTGCAAACTAAGGTTATATGTAACTTAAATGGGGTTATAAGCCAGTTATAACGGTTAGCCGGGCTAACTGTATTTCTAAGTTCGCTTTGAAAACCAATAAAACAGTCACTATTATAGTATCAATAAACTCTAGTTCATGTGGTTGTAAATCAACGTAGCGAACCCAACTGGTTCATCACCAAAATCCCAGTCACAATCACCATAACTTGTTTCTGGCAACCGGATGGATCCCAGTCGTTTTCCCCACGGCTAAAATGTTCAAATCTTAGACAGATCCGCAGCACCAATCAAGATGATTCTAGCTTTCTCTCATTCAATGGATTGGTTTAAGGGAAAATCTACAGGACACCATAGATTTTCCCAGTAAATATGGGCTTTTCCTGTAAGATTTCCCTCCAATCCATTGGCTCATTCAATGCAAACCGTTTTTTTTCGCAGACCCATCCAATTTACAAGGGTTTAGCCATACATTGGTTGGTCACATCACCAAATTTGGCGCCTCTGTAAGCGAGCTCGCGTTCTAAGTTGAGATATAAGTGGCTTAACTATAATTTATGGTAGATATAACTATAGTTAAACCATAGTTATAAGTGGTTTAATCATAGTTAAACCACTATAAACCATAGTTAAACCACTATAAACCATAGTTAAAGCAACGTTGGTTTTCATGGGGTGAATCATTCAACCAACGTTCACATCATTGGGCACCGTCCTGTAGGATTTCCACACCTGGAGGACGGGGGTGCTACACAGCTTTGCAGTTCCTCACGCTGCACCGGTAGTTTGTCAACCATGGTCAAGTTACATGGGACCAAAATGAGAGGTACCCCAAAAACAGATAGAAATGATATGTACCACTATTTTAGTGGGATTGTACTTGTTCTATGATTTTATATGTTGCCTTTTTATCCCCATATGGTCATGGAGGTTTCCGAAAATTGGGGGGTAGCCCCAGTCATCATCCAGTCGTCATGATTGACCATGACGACTCGTATAGCTCAACCCATGGTGACTTGGGGGATCCTCCATCTTAAAGAAACCATCATATGGGGGTATGGTCGGGGGGAGATTAAACTACAGCCAACCAGTTAACGTGGCGATGGGGATATATAATTACAGTACTGGGATATGTGACCACTAATATGATCCCATTAGATCTTATATATATATATATCCCAGTAATATGTAATATATAGATTGCTGATCATATTAGTCTATATATTACAGTAATGGGATATGATATGATATGATATATTGGTCTGTCTAGAAATTGGATAGTGTACCCCAATAACCCCTTTAGATTGCCGTTTTGATAGGGAACATGATGAATTTTACAACAGGGTTTAGAGGAGTTTTGGGCACCTTATTTTCAGACAAATCAAGTCATGGAGCTTTGCCAACGTCATGGGGGTAAATCATCCAGTCGTCATGGCTAGCAGGGTCGACTTCGTGTTGGTCTGGGCTTATTCGCCTACCACGGATAAAGAGGGGAAATTCGCCTTGGTCGAATCTGGATCTCTGGTGGAGTTTGTGCCTGCAACAGCCGGATCACGAAAACTATATATATATATTATATACGTATAATTTCCGATATGTATGTATATTATTTATCTTATTATATGTATAATATCCTTAAAATCAGTTTTGTTGTCTTCCTGAAATGGCGGGGTAAATTAAAAAAAGTCTGGCCAAACAGCCATTGCTGCGGTCCACAGGACGTCCTCGAGCCAACAGTGCAAATGCTGGACGGAGTCAACGGAAAACTGGAGAAGCTGATTGTCCTCGACCAGTTGTCATAGCGATGTTTATCGTGAGGTTGAGAGTCTATGTATATGTCTCATCCCACGAATCGCAAGTGGGTTAGTTCACCCCAGTTGTAAATGGGATAAGTAGGGTTAATCCACTTAGAACTGGGGTTATAACCCACTTACGATTCGTGGGATGAGCCACCAAGTATGTATATGTACCAGTATGGTAAAATCCAACTAATTATCACATTACCTATATGATATCTCATAAGGTGAATGGGTTCGTATCATTATTTATTTAACATACCTATTTCGAATGGTTAAATCCAACACGGCACATTCCGCATCCCACCAAAGAGAGCTTTTCCTACTGCGGATGGAGGTTTCCTGTAGGTCTTCTCTTTCACCAAGTCTGGAGTGATTTTTGCACCCTCCACGTGCACTTTATGCATCGCTATTGACCGTGTTTTATCGTAATTTTAATGACAAATAACGGGATTTCACGGGGTGCTGCCCTCCAGAACAAACTCACTTAGCAGATGATGAACAACACAACATCCAGGGCTATGACCAAGGTCTCAAAACAGGCTAAAAGCCTCCGGAAAAATCACAAGTTGCTACGTAAAATTCCATATTTAGTTTGCTGATTTTCAAAGAAACCTTCATTTCGTTCCCGAGTGGTCCGCCACGTTTGATCAATGGGAATTTCAGGAACCTAAATTGGAGGTACCTACCATATATAAGGCCTATATAAGGCCTATGTAAGGGGATATCCCCATAAAATATGGCCTTGTATGGTACTAACGTACCTCCATTTTAGGATCCTGGAATTCCCATTGATGATACCGGAGGGATCCGGAGGGTATGTGTTTTTACAGTAGCAGCTTTGCGTTGCTCAACTTGACGCCGTGTGGCCGTGCTTACCCCCAGATTGTCAGGAATCAGAATACAAACCAGTGATGGCATTCCAAGGTGGTGGTAATCACCCACTAATTCAGGGACACATGAAACGGAACGTCACCTTATTAGATTGAACCATAATATTATCTATTCTCATCTATTCATTGTTTTTCCGCGGATAGTAAAAACATGTGAAACAATATGAAACAAAAACAAACTCTTGATACAAATGGGCGTGTGCAAAAATGAGGTACCGTCCTGTTCTATGGCAATTTCTTAGAACATGATGATTAACCAATCATATGGTGAGAGCAAACTGTTTCTTCGCTGACACAGCTAGCAAAGCATTAGATATGGTTCTGGGTCAAAATGCCCCTGCTGCTCACATCGCAAAAGCTGAGGTACCCTCTGAAAATTTAACATAGCTGACATTGAAAATGGTCCAGTCGAAATAGTGGATTTTCCCATTACAAGCATGGTGGATCTTTCCATCGTTTTCTGTATGTTTACCAGGCCGGGTATATCCCATTAAGATCCCATTGAATCACTCTAAAATCCCATTAAATCACTTTAAAATACCTTTAATATCCCATTATCCCAACACGCGATAGGTTTTCTAGGCCTCAAAAAATTGATTCTGGAGATCATCATCCCAGAGAAGCAAAAAAGTAAAGTAGCAACCACTATTTAGAAATCAACCAATTATAGATAATATATATATATATATGGCATGTATGTTATTTATATATCCATGGCATATCTATAACTATATGGGGATTGTAAACAAATGCCATATCCCATCTTATCCAGGATGGTGCTGGTATATATATATATATATGGCATGTATGTTATATATATATATGGCATATCTATGACTATATCATTGTATATACAGTATATACAGAGTCATTGAAGTAAATATAAACACATGCCATATCCCATCTTCTCCAGGATGGTGCTGGTATATATATACACCTCCAAGTAGCTACAAAAATCGGTCAACGATATCCCCATCATATCCCCATTCTATCCCATACCATGAAAAATCCTTAAGTTTATTCATTGAGTCCATGTACATTTACGTGTATATATATATATATATCTGGGTAAATTATAATATTTCACTAGCCTGAATAGTTCGGCCATTTGGGGATGATTTCCCTCCTAAACCATGATTCCAGTGAGGGAGAACAGTGAGGTCGTGATGAAATTTACCCAGATATATATATATAGATAGATATATACATATATATTCCCACTATAAACAACATAATATTCCTAGATATTCCTAGTAGGGTTGGTTTCATACCATGGTTAAATCCAACTGACATTGGTTAAACTCGGGTGACATCCCGGAATCCCCAGGGCCCCAGTCCCCATTCATTTTCAGCCAGGGACCGCAGTAAGCAGCTCGAAGCCAACGGGCGCCACAGATAGAAGTCCTGGACGCCCAAGCGGAACCAGGTACCAAAAAAAAACCGAGAGAGGTCAGGTAAGCCGACTACAGGCTGATGGCCCGAGTTAAACCAGTTATAAGTACTTAATGAAATAACCTCATTTATGGTTTATGTATAATCCCATAGAAATAGCCAGTTACTAGTATAACTAATAATAGCCATGGCCATGAGTATAAGATATATATATATAGATCTGGGTAAATTATAATATTTCACTAACCTGAATTAAGGCCATTTGGGGATGATTTCCCTTCGAAACCATGATTCTAGGTTTTGGGAGAACAGGGTTCGGTGTGATGAAATTTACCCAGCTAGATGTGTAAGCCATAAGAAATCTTAAATTTCACGTGAATGGCCCGTCTTGAAGCGTGAATGACAGCAGGATTCAGGATGGTTGATTTCACCCGGACTGGGGGATGTGGGGATCCTGTCCCCTGAATGGCCATAACCTATGATTCACGTCTGGTAATTTGAGTATTTGAATGTATTTGACCATTAACAATAGGGATGATACCCTTCACATTTTTCATGGAAATTTCATGAGTTGCAACAGTTGTTGGTGAATCCAATCTCATAAATCCGTATGAATGTTGGATGGCAAAGAGCTGTCATAACCACCATTGAACGTGATTGGACACATTTCTTTAACTAGCACGTTATCCAGACATATTGCTAGATGAATCCTTGGTTGGTGACATTTTGATGTTTGCCAGGGAAGGCCCAGGGAAAGTAATCAACCTTGGCAATTGGAAATCCCTATGAATGAAGGTATCGTTCGCTGGCAAAATCATCGACCTACCAGCAAATCCCATGCTTCATCATCGGTTGACCTATAACCATCTATAACCAACTTACGAAGCAAAAAGTGAGGCGAGTTCCTGTGGGCCCAGCTTGGTGAAACGAAGTTCCACACGGGGCTTCCTGCCTGCCATTACTGCCATGACACGACATGCGCAGCATCCCGTTGACAAGGCCACTGCGGGATACCGCGTGCTTAGATCACCAGTTGGGACACGGTACAATGCAGCTACAAGATATGTATTTTTTTGGCTTTTAAAACAGGTTAGGCCATCCGTTCCACTGGATTACTAATAATTATCATCATATTTTCGCATATTTTCACAAAAGTCGTACTCCATCATTTTTCCATCACTTCATGGCACCATTTCGATATCTTCCATCATGTTCATGTTCCCACGACTTTCCCATTCTTTTCACGATCTTCAATAACCATAGAAATAACGAGCTCTTCAATGACCATAAAAAATGGGCAGCCCATCCACTGGATTTTCATTGACACTTCATAATTTTCCGATTAATAAGTTCATGATCTTCAACTGGGATTTGCTTAATGAACCCCCCCAAAAATGAAACATGTTCCCTGAATCGATTCCCAATCATAAACAATCATCGACAAACCGCAAATGCAGCTCGAACTTGCATAAAGAATTAGCTGCATCCACATTATCATCATTGTCCCATGAACATGGTCATTTTGAATTTTCGAATGGGAAAACATGGTTTAAACATCAGCGAGTTTGGTAAAAACAAACTCCCAAAAAACCCTGTGATTTTCCCGTTCCATCGGGTTTTCCCACAAAAAATGGCCATGGCTAGGCTAGTTATAACTGGTTACCCTCTGGTAATTTGTTACAGTTCGCAATTGAACATACCCCATTGAAATAGTTGATTTACCTATTCAAAATGCTGATTTTCGTTAAACGTTTACCAGAGGCTATTTCGACGGGATTATACATAAACCATAAATGGGGTTATACTCTTGGTACTTATAACTGGTATAACTCGGGTCATCAGCCTGTGATTTACCAATGTTCCCCAAGGTCTGACCAATTTTTTCCGGTGCGCGCGTCGTATTGGGACGATCATGGTTTTTTTGTGCAACAAGGATGGTGTCAGATGACATCCTGCAGGGGAAGTATCGGGAATTCTATGAAACACAACGTCATTGGTTTTTAATCATATAATTTCCATATGCAAATCCCATTTTAATGTAACTACCCTCTGGTAAACATACAAAAAGCTATTGAAAATGGCCATTTATAGTTGATTTACCCATTAAAAATGCTGATTCTCCATAGTTATGCTAGTTTACCAGAGGGTACATGTTATTGTTTCTTTTAAATGGGATTAGAATTACCAGAGTATATTGTGGCATGTTTTGCGTTGAAATTGAAGGCCATTTTGACCAATTCTTTTTGGGGGTAGCTTTCATTACTTGGATGTGCATCCCACTTAGGATGTGGTTTATTCCATGTATAGTCCATATTTCATCCCATATTTCATCCCATATTTCATCCCATATTTCATCCCATATTTCATCCATAGGGGATATTCCATGAGAATCTAACTAATGGGATAATGGAATATCCCCTATGGATTATAATGGAATATCCCCTTTGGGTTATAATAGGATAATAAATGTAGTGGGATATAACCTCATTACAATGATATCCCCGCAGAATATCACTATAAATGGCTTAATTATACAGTATACACATTTACTATATTTTAAATATCCCCCTTATATAAGCCATTTACTAAGTGGGCCCCCTTGTGTAACATCTCAGGCGATCAGTGAAACCCTCCAAGCTGGAGAAATCCAAGCGGCCGAGGCCCGAGGACCACAAACGTGATGTTATTCCCAATATATTCCAATTACCCTTTGGTAAATTAACATAGACCCTGCCAAATAGGGGTTGGAAGACTAGTTTCCACTATAAATTGGTCATTTTCAGGGTCGAACTGTTAATTTACCAGAGGGTATATCCCCCATGATATTCCCATGATCAATGGCCATATCAGGTACCTAACTTGGAGGTACATACCATATGTAAGCTGGTTGGTGGTTTTAACCATCTTGAAAAATATTGAAAAATATTAGTCAGTTGGGATGCTTATTCCCAATACCATTCCATTCCATGAAACACTAACAATGGTTGATAATGGTTGATAGGTATCCCAACCATCATGTTTTATAGATGTATAATATCTGGTTGGTGGTTGACCTACCCCTCTGAAACATATGAGTTCGTCAGTTGGGATGATGACATTCCCAATATATGAAAAGGTCAAATGCTCCAAACCACCAACCAGTTACTAGTTCGATACATCTACCATAGTTGCCATAGTTAACCTAGTGAACTAAAATGAACTAAACCAACTTTGCGATTTTTTTCGTGAAAAATCCCAATAAAATTCACTCAGATCCCATGAAACCACCACTAGGTTAGCTATGGTAAGCATGGGCCGTTTTATGTATCAAACCGTAGGAAACTGTCCATCCACTTACCCAGTTCTCCCGATCCTTTCGCAATGGTGGAACTCTTCTCTGCATCAAATGCCACGATCATTGCAGCATTCAACTCCTTAGGACGGAGGCAGACTGCAACACATTTTGGATTGTGTTATTGATTATTGACCATCATTATTAACAGGAATTATTGAGTATTTAACTGTATTAACAATTATTAAGTATTTAATTGTATTAACAATTATTAACAGGTGTTAACTTATGATCAGGATCATTATTAACAATTATTAACAGGTATTAACTTATTGGGTATTTAACTGTATAAACTGTATCATTATTAACAGGAATTATTGACCATCATTTCTTATTATTTCCCCTCAATAGTTCCCATGGCTTCCAATATTTTTGCAGCTACTTCCATAAGGCTTCCAAGTCGTCATAGGGGTACCCCCAAGTTCTCATCCAGTCGTAACTGGGATGACCATGAACTGCATGAACTAGTATAGGTTGACCCATGACTTGGGGATCCACCATTTTAGGACGCCATCAAATAGATTGATGTTCCTGAAAGACACATTGCGTTTTTTTTGTACAAACATGGTGCTCTTCATCAATGAAAACAGTGTTTTTGCTCAGTAAACATGTTTTAGCCCAGTTAAACTTGGTGTTTGATGAGCGAAACCAATATCACACAATATCACTCAAATAGGCAAATGGGTTGATATATATAACAACTGTTGAATTTACCAGCGTGTTGCTACTTTGAACATTTATATGGTATATCAAATATAGTATATATGTTTATCATTGGATCATCGTATCAGTATGTTCCACTTCGACAATATCATGATATCAACTTATTACCTATTCATAGCGTATTGTTCTGGGTAAATTATAAATCACAAACCTGAAATAAGACCCTTGAGTCAGTGGCCATTTCAGGAACCTAAATTGGAGGTACCCACCATATATAAGGCCTATATAAGGCCTATGTAAGGGAACGGAATATCCCATTGATTGAGGGATTGTTACCTTTCCTAAGCATCGATGTCTCAGTGAGGTCACCATTTGCTAAAAACCCAGGTTGGATCGTTCACGATTTGACGATGGAATGTACCTGTTGTACCTGTCGGCAGGAAGTAGTTTCACTAGCCACAACTCGCCAAGCTGGGGTGAAATCCTATCTGCGAGTCAAATCCCAGTGAATGAGGGCAGCTCTGCAGGAAAAAAACATGTATTATTTGAGTGCGGTGTGTACAGTTTGGAGCGATGCTGGTGGCGCTCAGGGTGCTGCTGCAGGTGCTGCCTACCGGAGTTCAACCGATCTCTGGCGCCCAAAGGCAAGCTAGATCCGCAATTTGCATCATTTTCATATGGCCAAAGTCCAAAGGACTATCAGTTTCTTCCCGTGTTTGGTGTGACGTCTACTTTTTGACAACCCACTGGGTGCCTGTGATCGAAACCATGACGGCAAAAATAGGGACCATCGACACCATAGCAGCAACCTCATGGTACCTTCCGAACTGCTGGCGACCAGTCGCCATGAAAGCCACTCGTGGAGAGCCGAATACCGCACACAAACGGCACGGCGCAAGGTCCACGATGTGAGCACAACAGAAGTGCCTTTGCAGCCACGTTATGATTTGTTGGTGTTTACTACGTTCAATTACTATGCGGGCCAGATTTCCTTAGTATAACTTCTGACAATCTGACAATGGACATATCACAAGGCGTTTTGGAAGTTGGGAAGCCAAATAAATAGTTCTGGTCAAAAACAACATACTGCACCATGTACTGACTGGAGCAGCAACAAATTATATTACTACATATGAACATTCACTTTAACCACTATATATACACATGTCCCATCCGAAAAACGACTGAGGATATACCACATAATACCTTAACAAGTGGTGTTGACCCACCTATTTGGGATACCATTGTTGGGGGGCCCACCTGCGCATGATTCATCTCTATGAATCCCAACATGAAAGCCCTGCAAGCATCAAGATAGTTCTTCTTAACACACATATTGCCGAAATTCATGCAAAACCAATATCCAACCAATATCCAACCAATGCACCCTGGAAGTACCGTGGTTACTTGATATGGTGCATTGGTTGGATATCCCAGTGAAAAATATCCAGAATCCCATCAAGGAAACCACTCAACATTGCCAGTTTTAGATACCCTGTAAAAAATAACTTCTCTGCTGGTTACTAGATATTCTTATTAAATCACATTAATACCAAAAGACTACAGGATTAAAGTATCCATGTAAGATTGACCTAGATATTGCCAAAATCATGGAAGATTAAACAGGAATGTTTCCAACACCAGGGGTACAAGGGGGTGTATATAATTGGGCAAGGGGTAAAATGGCAAAAACATATATCCTTTGTGGCTATCAATTCACCTTTACAGTAACGGGCGGCAGAAACCTTGATTCCCAGTACATGTCCATCATATATGCATCATCTTCTGATCATGTACATGTTCCTTATATCAACTCAATCATTGTTTGCTCTTTACTTCGTATTCATGTGACATTCCCATCACATGGGTCTGAACAATGTGAAAAAAAGGGTATACTCCCAAGTGGCACTCTAGGAAACTTATGATAATCCATGAATTCTTGGGGTGTTCCCTTAAATTGTAAGACACATACATAGGATTTTAGGGCTACCTCATAGGCATGGCCCATATAGTAACCCCCAAATAGAAACCTGTTTGTTCCCATTGTTTTTTTTAAGTATTTGATATACCATGGTCAACCCATCATTTTCACATATTACTTAATCCACATTAACCAATCATAAACCAACCAGTACTCAATTACAGTAATCAGCCCCTTTTGAATAATACAATTGGGATATCATAATGGTAATTCTATGAGTATTATGGCAATAATGTGGGTAAACAAAAATAAACCAGCCCCCAGTCATCACCAGAAATATATGCTATAAAACATTCCCACATGGGTGGGCAACCTGGCATTGTTTTACCCACATAAAAATCATAGTTATCTTCCCATCATCTCCCAGCGCGTCTCCACCCTCTCCACGAAACACCGCTCAAGTAGCCCAGCTGTGCTCTGGTTTCAGGCCTCGTCCAGGACGGATGTTCCCGGAGATCCCTGGAATCTTACAAAAAAATCAATGGGATTATGGGATTAAAATAATAATAGTAATTATATATAATAGTATTGACTAATTAAATATTAGTATTAAAATAATAACAATGGTGATTCAATGGTAATTCAGTGGTAATCTTACAATTACAATATAATGGGATTAGAATAACAATAATGATATTATTATGTCCGCATATATATATACACACACGTATGGATTATAAATTTGTAAAAGTACAACAGTGATCATAATAATATAATCCATTGGATGGTTGTTACCAATATGTGCAATTAATGGGATTACAATGTTAATTCTCCCTAGAGCAGGAGTGCACCCAGCGTGGGAAGGCTTTGCCAAAGTCAAGCGAACACAAAGATGCTCAAGACATCAGCCCCCGACCACCGCAGATCCAGGAGGGAAGAATGTTTTCAATCCAACCCAGCACCGAAGCAGTTTTCAACCCAGCACCGAAGCGAACATTTGATGATAGGACGAAGCTTGGAGGCTGGCATCACCAACGTACCCTCATGATCGACCAAGTGTAGACAATGATTGCGCCCACGCCAGAATCAGCAGCAGCGCAAACAGCAAGCCGCAGCAAGCCGCACAGCAGCCGCGCTGCCATGGGGGGCAACAACCTGAGAAGAGCTACCTTACCTTAGTCAGTTCACTGGCACGCAGGTCAGCCCGCGTGGAGGCAAACAACCTGTAGATGGTTCGAGTTGAGGGTCAACTAATGAAGGCCAAGCAAGTCTGGCCTCCAATTCGTTTCTGGCCTCACAATGTGAGGGTCTGTGTGGATTGTCAGTGCAGTTCCAAACATCGCTGCGGAATGCCAGTTTGGATTTGATCACATTGGGGGGAAACAAAATCTCCCCTGAGAGAGGCCAAGAGGTGAGCATCCAGCGGTGAAGATGTGGATATGTAATTATTATATGACCTAAATAGATAAATAAATACATGAATAAGTTAATTAATTAATTACTTACTTAATTAATTAATTAATAATACATATGCTGTAATGTATATATACATCTTAATTAATTAATATATATGTATATTCAAAAAAATGCTGTAATTTCCATTGATAGCTAGCCTATAACGTACGTGCAAATTCAAATACATATTATATATATACATCTATATACGCGAATAGAATCCATATACGTGATGTAGTGTGTAGCCTCATCCCTCCCCTTATATTGAACACGCCCAAAAACTGTGGTTTAGTTAGTACTGGGATGGGATTATATATATACAATATGAGGCCCCCAAGATAGCGTTCAGGTGGTGCCAATAACTCCAATAACTATGGTTTATGGTACTTATAACCAGAGTTACTGGGGCTTATAAACCAACTTATAACTGGGAGGCCTCACATTGTACAATATGTATAATTATATAAATCTATCTATCTATCTATCCATCTATCTATCCATCTATCTATCTACATAATATGCACAGTACACATTGCACATATCAATATATCCCTTCAGTATGTTGTATGGGGATGTGACCCAAGGCGATGTCAGAAACAAAGATTTCTGTCTGACCAACACATAATGTGCAAGTCTGGCGGCCAGCAATCATGCGGTGGGAAATCATAGAGCGTAACCAGAAGGATTGGGCTTGTCTAAAAATAGTGTTATCATGTGTTATCCTTAATTTTATCCACTGGTTATCATTATCCCTATGAAGTAGCCATAATTGGGAGTGTACCCGATTTTCAGACACTCCTAATTGGAAAACGTGTGGGACATGTAGGCTTGGCTATTTTGGGGGTATACACCAAATGAGATACATAATATAATCATTAATCTTACAGTAAGCTATTCTGTGGGTATGATTAACATGTATGAACCCACACGAAGATGTTTTTCTGAAAGAAAATCGCTGTCAGTATCCGGCTTTACTGTGGTGCCCCCTAGACGTAAGTTGGTCGTACCACCATAAACATCCATAAACCCTAGTAAAACCACCATAAACCTCCATAAACCCTAGTAAATCTAGGCAAATAAACCAACTTAGAGAGCTACGGGGCAGTAAATTCCTGTCTTCCCATCACCGCTCCGTCAGATCCACCGATCAGAGTGCGCCTTCTGCGTAGTCGCGCACGCGTGAGAAAGCCAGCAGGCGATTGGGACGAGCGAGAACACCTTGGGTTTTCAGGCTCAAAACGACCTGATTTCATGCAAATATCATCTGGTTGGTGGTTGACCTACCCCTCTGAAAAATATGAGTTCGTCAGTTGGGAGGATGACATTCCCAACTGAATGGAAAGTCATAAAAGTCATGTTCCAAACCACCACCCAGCCATTGTGCAGTCCACGAAACAGATTGTACTGCCATGCAGTGGCCTACTAAGTCAGTTTATTTGCCCAGATTTACTGGGGTTTATGGTGATGAAAGAGCCTTTTGTTACATGGGGCCATGATGCCAACAAACACATGATTAAATCAAGTTGACATTTTAACATCATTTCAACTTCATATATATATATATATATGTATATATACATACACATATATATATACACATACATACATACATACATACATACATACATACATACATACATACATACATACGTACATATATATATATATATGTATACATAAATGCATCATTTCTGAAGGGGGGGGTGGGGGGCACCATCCTCTACCCTTCAATCACTAGCCAAGACACAAAAGAGACGCCTCCAACAAGAGCCTCGGTCGGAGCGGCGCAGCGGCGCAGGCCCCGGAGCACAGGATAACCAATCTGAATACCTCGAACTGTACTACTGGTTGGTGGTTGAGCCACCCCTCTGAAAAATATGAGTTCGTCAGTTGGGGTTATGACATTCCCAACATACGGAAAAGTCATCCAAATGTTCCAAACCACCAACCAGTTCTGTTGGGTAACTCCGATTTTCGCAAACATTTCCAGTCTATAGATGTTTAACAGCTTTAACATCTACCATCTGGTTTTGACTAAGAGCTTGCCATGGAAAATCACCATGCTATTAATAGGTAAACCATCTGGTTATTTAACATAGCCATGGAAAATTCATTAAAAACGGAGGTTTCTAGCTGGGAAAATCATCTAATTTCTATGGGCCATCTTTACCATGGCTATGTTAGTCATAACCAGAGGGTAATGTCAGTGATGAGGTGGTGCCGAATTCAAGGAGGAATTCTGTCGAAAAATCCGTCGATAAAACCATCCGTTTTCGAAGATCTACAAGGGGCTTGGCTCTACGAGGTGAGAAAAACCCAATAGAGTTGGTTATAATCCAAAGTTGGTTGATGGGTGATAGATGGATGATTAGATGGGTGATGGATGGGCCAGCGAAATCCTGCACCAGTTGAAGACGGTAGTTTGTTCCATTATTTATAGGGTTCCAACCATCCGTTTGGGGGTGAAGGATTTCTTCCATCCACAGTATCAGTTGGTTTATAAATGTTGATTTCTATCCCATTTATTGGGTTGAATTATAAGCCAAGTTAAAGGTTGGCTTATGGTTATAAGATGGTTTCCATAGTCAAGGGGGTACACCAATAGCTGGATGTTGCATTTCACGGAAAATCCAGGCACAAATGGATGCTGTGCAGTGGGGGTACACCCATGTATGGAAAAATCTATAAGCTCCATTAACTATAGTTATGTTATGTTATGTTATAGACCCTCCTCGTAATTTAACATAGCTATTGAAAATAAACCATTTGTAGTTGATTTACCTATTCAAACTAGTGATTTTCTAGATAGAGTTATGTTATGTTATGTTGGTTTGCCAGAGGGTAACCCATATTCTCAAATGTTAACCAAATTGTGAAAAACATGGTGAACCAATCCCAATTGGGGGCCTTCGGGGCGCGGGATTGGGGTTTTTGTTTTTTTGTTTTGATGCGTATGACCATGGTTTAAGTCGCAATCCGTAAAGTTGGGAGATGAGCCCTATAGCTATGGTGATATATCCACTGAATTCATTCTTTTTTCCACTTATAACTGGAACTGCATGTCCAAGTGATGCTATGACTGACCCACTGCTACCGCCCCAAGCCCATCAGCCAAGCAGCTCAGAAAACCCCAGCCCACGTAGTGAGAAACGAATCCTCACAAGGTGTAGGAAGTGTTACATGGCTGTTTGATGGTGATTGTTTGGGGGCGATATTAATCAACGCTAAGAACAGTCCATGAAATATGGTTGTTTATATGGGGTTGTTTAATGGTGTTTAATGGTGTTTTGATGGTGTAGAGCTGCAGAAAACTCAAGGTATTTTGTTTATTTCCAATATTTTCTGACTCTGACTTTGAACTGACACAGTACAACATGTTCCTCCTTCACATGTTTTTCTTGTGGTCTCATTACCCTCTGGTAAACTAACGTAACTATGGAAAATCACCATTTTTAAAGGGAAATTCCACTATAAATCACAATTTTCAATAGTTTTTTGTATGTTTACCAGAGGGTATGCCAAAAATCCATCCCATGGTTTACACATCTTTACACATCAGGCCCATGATGTTCCCATGTTTTTTTTTCGCGACCGGGTACATGGAGCCACAAGTTGAATCCGTGGTACAAAATCATCAAATCTTTACTGGGTAAATCATGGTTTTCAATATTTGTCTGGTTGGTGGTTGTGGATAATCTCAGTGGGGAGGGACCCCTGCAATCCAAAGGGGAAGTCGTGTTATGTTGTGTTCAACAAACTGTTGTAAGATGTTATCAGTTGGTTTCCAATCTCCTTAAACAAACTAGTCTGGTTGGTGGTTTTGAGCCACTCCTCTGACAAATGATGGAGTGAAAGTCAGTTGGGATGATGACATTCCTAATATATGGGAAAATAAAACAGGTTCCAAAACACCAACCAGTTGTAATGTTGAACCACCAAAAAAATAACATGATTCCGGGACTCTTCACAAGCTGGGAACGCAACCTAAACACTGGACACGAGGACGATTTTATCTATCTTGGGATTATTGTATTTGATGGCGCACAATTGCAACTTCACCTATGTCCAGCAGGTTGACATGCACAAAACACTGAGATTTGGAACAAATAATGCGCATAGGTTTGCCGCACACATAATGCAGTTCACCTTGGACATGCAACTTCAATGCGTCACTGATTTTGCAAAAAACCTAAGGAACACAGCTGCAACATTCCTTTTTAAATGATGTTCGTAAAGTGCTTGTGTACTATCGTAGCACATTCCTGGCTCCATCGTCCAGCGTGATCCTCCTGATTGGTTGGTCTAAGAGCCAGCTACGTATTTCAAACAAACATATCCAACATATAAAACAGTTTGGAACTGGCTCACAACACCTTACAACCCTCTACAAGTGGGATATTTGTAGGATACACCGCAACATCATTTAGCCGAACCCATTTCAAGGCTTGCGTTCCTTATTCTTGGTGTACTGCAACTACTAGCGCCAATAGTTAACACAATATCCTCTGGGGAGGGACAATATCCCCTACGATCACTTGTGGTTTAGCTGTAGTGTCAATAGAATTTGCTACTATCAATTCCAATTTTTCTTCAACTTCTGGATCAGTGGTGGACTATCACTAGTACGGTACATCAAGTGGTTCACTGCTCACTTTCAGGGGAATATACACACCAACAACTACCAGCAAATTATAAATCAGTGAATGGTGGTTCAGTACCGATTTTTACAAGCTGGGATTGCTCCAATTATAAGTTTATAAACCCCCAAAAGACAATAGTATTACGCATGCAGCTTCGGTAATAGCTCGTGGTCTCAACGAAACCCTGTGGCACCGGACCTTCGTAGTGGGGATCTCCTCCTCCCAAAACCACTTCCGTCACTTTGGTCAAACTCACATCACCTTCCTCCGCTCCCAAGCCAGTACGCGCAGCCAACCTCCTTGTGAGCTCTTCCTGCTGCCACTTTGGCAAGCTGAGCGCTTTTTGAACCAAGGCACGTGCTCCGGGCTCAAGTATGAGGAGCTTGCCACCGAAGTCCAACAACTCTTCCCCGGCGAGCGCGGTGTCAATGTCGGTCAACGCCAGCACCACGCCCTCCACCGGCTCTCCCATGGCAGCGGGGCAAGGAACTAGGTGTTGAGTGACGAAATGCTCGGCATGCCAACCGTTCAGGCACAACATCCACATTCCCGGGTGTTTTCGTGCGAGGGCGTGACGGGTTTATGTTGCTGCCATGGAAATTTGTATAGTGAGTGTCGTCGTTTCTCGCAACGTCCTTACCCCCAGTGCCCATGTAGAAGTAGACGTAATAGTAGAAGTAAAAAAAAACTAGCAGTAGCAGTAGCAGCAGCAGTAGCAGTGGCAGTAGCATTTAGTAGTAGTAGCAGCAGCAGTAGCAATTAGTAGTAGTAGTAGTAGTAGTAGTGGTAGTAGTAGTAGTAGTAGAAGTAGTGGTAATAGTAGTGGTAATAGTAGTAGTAGGAGTAGGAGTAGGAGTAGGAGTAGGAGTAGGAGTAGGAGTCGTAGTCGTCGTAGTCGTCGTAGTCGTCGTAGTCGTCGTAGTGGTCGTGGTAGTCGTGGTAGTGGTGGTAGTGGTGGTAGTGGTAGTAGTAGTAGTAGTAGTAGTA
>Ga0126342_10008450_pt1 | contig 18459 bp, 12 predicted proteins | sample Cyp1metagenome_FD_92528 | JGI IMG/M metagenome (GOLD analysis project Ga0126342, IMG submission 92528) | Coral microbial communities from Lord Howe Island, Old Settlement Bay, Australia - Cyphastrea 1 metagenome | ecosystem: Host-associated > Invertebrates > Cnidaria > Coral ...
TGTGTTGCTCTGGAACGTTTGCCGTCTGCGATGGCTGATCCTGCTGCCGAAGAAGAGGTCAAGCGTCTCACGAGTACGCTCTGTAATCTGAGCTACGTGCCAGATAAGGGGAGGGTACACAGATGCAGTTTTCCTTCAGATGATGTTGCATGCAAACTTGTCAACTTCACGCAAACAGCTTCCACATTTGTAGCAAAAGTAGGCATGTATCATAGAAAAACAAATAAATGCGCACGCAAACTCACAAATTGGCAGACAAAAGGTCAAAGCCATACTTGCTCGAAGCCATGTACTTTAGAGAAAACGACGACGCCACAGTCGCTATGCTGCTTTAGAAAAACACACTGCGCTTGGACACCACTTGATGAAATCATACAAAATATTTAAAAAAAACACAATCACATAATATAACCAAAAAACACATTGTAGAACTTAGCACACTTACAACCCAACTTAAGATGAACTTAACAACCTTCTTTTTTATAAGTTCGCTAAGTTCATGTTAACCAACTTATAACTTCCTAAGTCACCCGGGGCCATCCGAGCTATAGTATATATATATATAGGGGATGTTCAATTGCCGCATTTGATTCCCGGGGGGTAATATGAGTGTGTTCTGAGAATGCTGGGAATAATGGAACAATCCTACTAGGGAGAATTCTGGGGATTTCAATTTCCTGGGAATGAGTAGGGATTTGCTCCCAACAACGAAGCCTGATTTCAATGCTGGAGATATAGCGAAGTTGCATCATATATATATATGTCTATAATATATATAGTAAGTAGCCAGCAGATAGAATAACAAGCTGGCTTTTGTTTTTAATAACTAGCCAACATCAACCTATTGGGTAAAGAATTTGCAGATATGATATTATAATATTTTGTTTTCTGGTGCTATGGTTTTTACAAGGGTTGTGGTTATTTTGGATGAATTTCAATGTGGAGTTTCCTTAAGATTGTGTGCCAGCTCTGTTGGCATGCAGAAATGTGTCAATTAGTTGCAGTAAATCACACACATAATCATTGAAATTGTTCATTTTAGCCTGAATTAGTTGCAGGAAATGGTACACACATATAATCATTGAAAATTGTTCATTTTAACTTGATTTAGTTGCAGGAATGATGGGACATTGTTCATTTCAACCTATTGGGTAAGAATAATATTCTATATCTCCTATTCTATTTGTTGACCTGGCAATCCTGAATTTTCTATTTGCTGGTTACTTACTATATATGTATGTATTTAAATAGCTTGTATTGACAACAAAGAACTTCGCCGGAAATTATGGTGAATATTGATTGGGAATACGTCTTCAATTTGATGGCATACATCTTATGTGGGAGCATTATTTTTTGTGATGTCAGATGTGAATTACCTAGGTGGATGGCTGTGGCTTCAACATTGGGATCCACTGCCACCCTCAAGTCAGTGGTGAACCCATGCACCATTCATTCACCGTGAATCTTGGTGGTGCATCCCACGAATCGTAAATGGGTTATCCCCCAGATATAGATGGAATATCCCCACTGATATATGGGATGAAATATGGGTATGTAATATAATATATGGGTTATAAACCACTTCTTAAATGGGATGCACATCCAAGTGCCACTGCCACTACCATCATCGGTATTATCCGTGTATCCCCAAGGTCAGTCAGTTTTGTGACCCAGCCGCCATGTCCAAGGCAGGAACTTGAGACTTGCAAGGCACAGGCAGCGCAGGCAGCCAGCGACTTCAAGGAACGTCGCTCGGTCAATATTTTTGAAGGGGTTGGTCGGCCTGAAAACTGTGGAAAGCACCTCAAAGTCACGCAGATTCCGTCAGTTTGGGGCTGGTTTTCGATAGTTTGCATAGCCTTCTGGCCAAGGTTTAGATGTAGTCAAGTTATGTCAAATCGCTGAACGATGGGGCAAACCAACCTCCATTGTGAGTCAGTCATTTCTAACACTTCAGCTTAGTTCAAGCCGTTTTTCAGAGTTTTGACCTGCCCCAATTCCCAATTCACCTTGGCTAAAGTGTCCTGATTGTTTTTGATGATTCTTGCCATGGAATGGACTGGTGAAGATGGGCAGAATCTGCAGAATTGGCACTCTGAGGCATTCAGGCCTTGGAAGCGGAACTCCGCTCTTTCACTCTGTGACTGGATTGCAATGGATGGGCGAAAGTTTCAAAATCCTTTTGCAGCAATTCTGCACTCTACACTCTGGGCTTCAAGACGCGTTCAGTGTCATGTTTATGTGATATGATTTCTTTTCATTCAAATCATGTGTATCTATATATATATATATACACATGTGTCAGGAAGTCTCATCCACGAAAGGTTTGAAGTTGGAATTAGGGTACCAGGACCACTAGTTTAGGATTTGATTTTGACAAACATTGGCAGGCTCTGGGGGGTTGCTATAGTCGATCATGGCCTGTCTGACACAACTGCACGGGTTATACTCCCGCCAGGTCTGTGGATTTGCCGTCTTCGGAGAAAACTCTGGAGCTCCAAGAGCAAATCGATAAGTTGGAGGGTGCCATGGCGAACACCTCTTCTGCGAACAATGAGGAAACACCAACAATGTTTGATGGCATTTTATGATATTTTATGTGATACAACAAACGCCACGATATGTGGGTTTGGAAATGGTAGAGTCGCTATCAAATTCAAAGGAACAAATGATTATTATTTTTGGGGTACCCCATTTTCAGACAAACCTATGCACCCTGAAGCCGTACAAAGAGATATGGAAAACCATTGAGTGTTCCGAGGACAAATGCGACATGATTCACAAATGGCGGCGTCTTACTCAAGGGATTTCTTAAAGTTGGGACCCCCAAAGCATCCAAGTTACTCGTCATTTTGAATAGGGAAACCAACTGTTTCGAGGCATTCCAAGTTTGAAATTACCAGGATGCAGATACTATACTCCCCCCCCCAGAAACGTATCCCCCAACAAGTGCTTTAAGGCCTTCTGAAGCGGTTTTTTGATCACCACACCATAAACTCCATAAACCCCTGTATTTATACAATCCTTTTGTTAGTGTAGTTTTGGGTTGGCAACAGAGTTCATGATGCCTGGGGATTGATGATGATTGATGCCCAATCTGGTTGGTGGTTTGGAACATGTTTTATTTTTCCATCTATTGGGAATAATAATCCCAACTGACGAACTCCATCATTTTCAGAGGGGTAGGTCAACCACCAACCAGTAATAGTTATCAACCATCATTAACCATATCATAACCATATAATAACCATATAATAACCGTATAATAACCATATAATAACCATATAATAACCATTAATAATCATTAATAATCATTATTAATCATTAATAATCATTAATAATCATTAATAATCATTAATAATCATTAATATATATATAACAATACCTTTCGTTTTGGGCTTTCCACCTTCCCATGCTCCACGGCCCGAGGCGAAGCCGGCGACCTCCGGCGGCGCCTGGGCGCGGCGGAGCAGCGCTTCAGCGCGGAGCAGCACCGGCGCCAAACGGCGGAGGCACGGACGCAGGACATGGAGGCGCCGCTGCCTGGGGCTTTGGAGGATGGTTTGGGAACTACCCTCTGGTAAACGTTTACATAGCTATTGAAAATGGCCATAGAAATAGTGGATTTTCCCATTGAAAATGGTGATTTTCCACAGTTATGTTAGTTTACCAGAGGGTACCCTCTGGTAAACGTTTACATAACTATGGTGATTTGAATGGGTAAATCCACTATTTCTATGGCCATTTTCAATAGCGAACTGTTTGTTTACCAGAGGGTATAGGAACTGGTTACCCTCTGGTAAACTATATAACATGACTATGGAAAATCAATATGAAAATTACCATCTTTAGTAGGTAAATCATTCTGTATATCTATAATGTGGGTAAAACGGGCACAATAAAACAAGGTACCCTCTGGTAAACTAACAGTTTGCTATTGAAAATGGCCATTTATGGTTGATTAGTTGATTGACCTAGTAAAAATGGTGATGTTCCATAGTTATGTTAGTTTACCAGCGGGCCATGTGGGTAAAACAATGCTATAAACCACCCATGACTGGGAATGGTAAACATCCCACCTAATTATTTATGGTGAAATTGGGGATAGCTTATTGTTTTACCAGCATTAATTAGGAACTGGTTAGTCACTGAGGTTACTTATGACGACCCGGTTTTTGCTTTTCCTGACCTTGCACCTCTGACAGCGAGGGATCAGCCACTGAATCACACCACTTAGCAACTGAGGTTAGTTATAAGCCATAAATGGGAGAAGTATGTATAAATATGTATAAATCTATGAAATGGTGATCTACGAAGGGTTTTTCCCAGTGGGCTGATCCTCCAAGCAGTTAGATCCATGGATGGCATGGAAACTTCACGGGGATTTTACCATTTTTTTGGTGGGAAAATATAGACAGTAATTGTTGCAACTAATGGTGAATCAATGGGTATTCAGCTAACAAAAAAAAATATGGACAGAGAGAAACTAAAATGATCCAAATGGAGGTGCTTTGCAATGTAGGGCCATACTTTGTGGGGATATGTCCTTACATGCCTCTAAGTCAGGTACCTGAAATATTCACTGAATCATGAATGAGTTTAATGATTAATGAGATTTCACCATCAAAAAAACATGGGGAGTGCATTCTGAAAACAAGGGTTTGTCCCAAAGGCCACAGTGCGCAGTGGGAATACAACCAACTCGAGTCAGGTGAATCGGGGGCATTGGGGCCGGGGGGGTAAGGCACGCCTTACTGACCTGGAAGAAGTGCCTTGGCACGCTGAGTTCACCGGGGAGCACCTGATTTTCAAACAGACGTGTGCGACACACTGCGACACATTCCAAGATGTAAAAGGTGTGTAAATATCATATTCTCTCGGTGATGGAACTCAGCATTGTCAGCGCGAACCCTGTCCTACACTGTCCTACACATGATTCTTATTTTGGCAGTCCCCTTTCTTGAGCACCGTTCATTTTCAGGAGATGCTGCATATATCCAGCCAGGAAACTTCTGATGTTCCTAAATATAGTCGAGTGCAATCATGTCATGGTCTTTCAAATCATATCATGAAAAGATCGATGATTTCTGATGTTATGCCATTACAATCATATAGTATATAAACATATAAACACACACACAATTGTGTACATAAGAGTATGGTAGTCAGCATATCTAAATTATGTCTAATGTGACTTCCCAACCTCCCACCCTGCCGAACCATGCCACGGATGCGCCTGCCTTAAGGTGCGCAGCATGACACGGCTGCAGGGCCAACTGGAAGCGGCCATGGTCAAAGCCAGTCGCGAAGCGCAAGCCAAAAACGTGGGGCTCCCCAGCAAGACGATGGAAAGGGTCCAAAAGGAAGTTGTTTTATATAGCTGTTTATTCACCAAAGTCATGATAGAGAACATGAAATAATCTGGATTTATGAAGGCTGGATTAGTTGGGTGCACATGAGCCAATTCATAATTTGCAGCTCAACTTTTGGTAGAGCGTACGTGTACATATAATTATTGAGCGGTATATATATATAATTCTAAAATATATATATATATGCATGCATACAGTATTTATTTATTGAACCTCGGGTAAAGATTGCAGTGATATCAGGGAATACAATAGCCATGAAATAATCATGATAACTATAAATATCGACAAACAATCAATAACCAATTACCAATCATCAATAAAACAATCTTAATGATGGCCACCACATACATATCATTTAGATACAAACATGTCTCTCAACAGCCGACGTGGCACCGTCAGATGGCGCAACGTCAGCTGGTGGCGGCGCTGAAGGCCGCGACGGCCGCGGGCGCCAAGATCAAAGCGGCCGAGGCCTGGATGGAGAATCCAGGACCCGATGAATCTCGCTGGACGAAATCCACTGGGAATCTATAGGAAAAAAAATTGATGGGACATGTGGTTTTTAATAATGATTTTCCCAATGGAATTCAATAGAAAATCCAACCTCTAGATTTTTGCCAATGCGATTTAATGGGAATCTTAGAGACTTAATGGGAGGAGGTGTTTTTTTCATGTTTTCTAGCGGATGGAGAATCCTAAATAGAGATGAGTTGGGATGATTTTTTTGGCCGCATTTTTCCTATAAAAAGTCACTAAACATTGGAACTTGATGGGATTTGTGAAATATTTATCTTTGGGGGGTACCTTCGGCAAATCCAAGTGTTTTGGCTTGCCCGAACTAAACATGATGTGTTCTTTTCTTTAATTGAGGAACTAAACATGGAGGTTTCGAAATAGCTGCGAAAATCATCGAAGAAGAAATGGTCGATGTTCCAGCAAACCATGTTGTTGTTTTTTTTGTGTTTTCCTATTGGGTCATCCAGACATGATGAGTCGACTACTGAGAATACATTATATACACTAAATATGTATTTATATGCACGTGTACAATATATAATAAATAAATAGATAAATAAATAAATATATATATATATACAGTATACATATATCTCTTCGACAAATCTAAGGACTCGAAGCATACTGAGCGAATTGCCCATTGACCTGTGGAATCCTGCGGAATCCTGTGGAATCCGAAGAGGAGTTGTGATGATTCAAGTGGATGAAGAAACACAAACAAATAACAGTGATATCCTGTGGATGCCTGTGGATAATGTTATTTTTGTTGCAAATAAATGATGATTTTGACATAGTAAACAAACGATAAAACGATTATATTTATTGAAATTCTTTGGTGCCCTGACATCCTTGTGGAAATGATGTGATTTTTATTGCGAGGTTTTGTAGTTATGAAACCCACGTAAAGACATTACAGCATTGGCCCCCGATTCAGTTGTTGATAGTTTTGGTATGTTTACATGGCACTAGGATTTAACTGAGTCATTTGGGATGATCTTGAGGTGATATGAAGGATAAAGACATTACCCTCTGGTTATTTAACATAGCCATGGAAAATGGCCCATTTATAGATGGTTTACCTATTAAAAATTGTGATTTTCCATGGCTATGTTAGTCATAACCAGAGGGTATTTGATGTTTGTCCGGGATTTCGGATAAGGTATGATGAGGTGAATGAAGAGTGATGAACACTACTGATAGTTTTTGATTGTGTGTTGGTTCCTTGTTTTTTGTTACATATGACATATAGATATCATCATTTTGATTGGCAATGCATGGCATGCTATTATTAAATGAGTTTGCTGACGGTTTTTCTTACATATCAGATTTGATTATATATATATATTTATTTATTTATTTATTTATGTGGTGATTTTGTTGTGGTCCAACTGGCAGAGATTTGTTTGGTTCGTTTGGGCTAGAATAATTGGATATGTGGTATAGTGTTTTTTGCACAAGACATATTTAACTATATACATTCGGATCTCACACAGGTTGCGGGCATTTGTTTCATGGATGATTGTGAACAGCAGCCGTCGCCGACGATCTCTTGCACGGCAGCTACGCATCTCGCGGTCAACGTGTGAAGGCAGCTGGTGCTAGGCAGGAAATCACTAAGCGCCAGCTGGTCAACCTTCCATGTTTGCAAAAGGCCTATAGTATTTATAGGCCATCGATTTCATTGATTGTGGTGTGATCCTTGTGACCACGACAAAAAACCGCTTCAGAGGACGTAAGAGTCACCCTGAACGTTCAGGTTTTTAAGTCCTAGATTGAGAATTCATTGCAACTGCATGGCTAAGCCATTGTGGGTTTGCTCCAATTGTGCATGATGACCGCGCAAAAAAAGATGGTGGAACGGCAGCCATGATGCATGAACTGAGAAAAGGGAGGCTACGGGCCTATGCGATCTATGCAAAGCATGCGCATGCATGCGCCGTATCAACCTCCAGGATTTCGGGTGATCTTTGCATCAAGACTCATCCAATTCCAGTCTCAAACTCCCCCAAGGCCGAAGGCCTAAAAGGGATTGCCAGATGTGGGTTTCTCTGAAAATAGGGCACCACATGGCACCAAAACCACTGGACCTTTCGCCACTCTGCTGAACTTGTCGAGAGGTCGATTTTTTCGGAGAATTTCCCATTGGTTTATCATGATTTTTCCATTCAATATGTATTATGACATTTATGTGTATTTGTATATATGGAAACATCACGTTTATTTTTTTACATTTATTATTCCCCTTAACAACATTCCCATGAATTGAAACATTTCTGTGGAAAAAACAGCAATCCTGGAATAGCTGAGCGGCCAGGCATCCAGTGGACTACTATTTGGAACAATGTCCAGGACCCAGTTAGACCCTTCAAGCGCCTCAATTAGTCGGATCCTACGGCTTGTAACTGGTTAGCAACCATAAATATAAGCTATTTACATGTAACATGCTCACCCATTTAGGGGACTTACCAGAGTTCCTAGCCAGGATCCTCCAAGCACTGTTTGTGCCTTTGAGCTGGTCAAGTGTGACGTTTCTATAGCAAGAGTGGTCGGCTTGTTGTCTGTTGCTTTGAAGGCGACATGTCTAATCACCTTTAACACAAAATTAAGTGTATATTATATATATATGCCCATCATTTCTGGTTACAGGATGTTCCTTCTCTCTCTCTCTCTAAGTTTAATTCATACCACTGTTTGTTTCTCCGAGCCATTGCAGTTAAATAAATCGAAACAATATGTCCAGATGTAGTGAAAATGGTCATTTTACTACTTTCTTTGCCCCGTTTTCCCATTGTCTTTGGGGTGGAGCAACCCTACATTTGGGGTCTCAACAGCAGCCTTCTTTAGGCATTACCGACTGGGTTGGGCACTCGGGCGTTTCAAACATCAGTGTGTCTGAACATTAAGGGATACCATTAATTCATGGCCATAATGACAAACCAGAGAAACCCTAATAAACATTGATAAACCCTTATTAATGATATACAATGGATTTGTGATAATTTGTATGGGTCATAATCCGTCGTTCCATATTTTGGATGAACATCCGCCTGCGATTCTTGGACCTTCACCACTGGGACTAAGGACCACTACCAAAAGATGTTCAAAGAACAAGGCTGTGACCGTGAGTAACTCGTGCCATCAGTCAGTTGGGTTTAGAGATGGCTTCAGGTCGGGGCTAGGGCTTATTCAGGATGACCTCATGGCCCCGCAGCCGAGGCCGTGGTAATAGAGGTATTTCGGTATTCAATGTTTCTGGACATTCATCATTGTTTGGTGATAGTGTACTTACCGTACCATTCGTGGTCATGCTGTTTGATATTTATATGGGGATACTGGTAGGACGAAACCGATGATTCCATAATTCTATGTTTTTGGTGATTAATTATTTGCATGCCTGGCGTCCAAATGTTGATGTGAGAGAGAGAGAGAGAGTAGTGTTTTGATTCATGTCCACACTGTTCCTCTTATGTGCATAAAATATGTGTACATAATATATATATATATATATATATTGCCGAGCCGTATGGTCCGATACAGAAAAACATTGGTGATTGCTAGCCTTTTCCCTGCTGGCGTGGCTGGGTCAGACACTTCCCTTCCACCAATCTGTTTGGCGGTTGGGTTGGCTATGCCACTGCCTATGTAAAGAGGTGACCGGACACCGGCTTCACCGGCTGGACCGGATCCTGGGAGGTCAAATTCTGACCCGCTCCGAGGTATGTCCCTTACCCATACAATCGGCAGATGATTGAGGCTCAGGGTGGCAGGGGAGATCAACGGCTGGAAATGGCTGGAAGATAACGATCTCATTTTGGTAGGTGAATCTGTCAATGATCTTGTTTTTCCTGGTAGGCAGCCCAGTTTGATTTAGGCGATTGCTACGCAGCAGTGCCACGTTTTAACTCCTGGTCTACATGTGTTCTGCATGACGGAACTTTGGCACAAGGCAACAAGAGTCTAGTCAGCGTGATGCAATGCAGAGCGGGCTGGGAAAAGCGGGGGTGATTTGTAGAGTCCGTGCTCGGATGATTCTATAAATCAACAATTAACACATAATATTAATCTGGTTGGTGGTTTGGAACATTTGTTATTTTCCATAATATATGGGATAATCATGGATAATCCTTCCCATTGACTAATATGTTTCAAGATGGTTAAAACCACCAACCACTATTAATCACTATTAATAATCCGATTTTGCTTATGCCGCCTTTGAAGGTCTAAGGTTTACAGTTTACAGTAATTAACCTGGTTATCCCAGGGTTATCCTGGTTACCATGTACTCTCCCAGGATGGTCCAAGTACGCCCAGGGATACTTCAAGGAGTACTGCTCTCTCACCGGCCTTTCTGTCGGCAGCCCCTGGCATAACCCCTGTGGCATCGATGACCAGGCAAAAAAAACGCAGTTCATTGGAAGAAGATGTTCTGATAACATGGTGTAAACCATGGTGAAATCATGATTAAACATGATGTTTAAAATGGTTGAGATGGTGAACAATGTGGACCATAATGTATAAACATTATACACATGTGGTTTTGATATGGTTCATAATGGTTAAGAATTGGTCAATACTGGTTAATATTTGTATGTTGATGAGTGTTTATTGTTGTTGTTGTTGTTGTTGCTGTTGTCGTCGTCGTCGTCGTGGTTGTTGTTGTTGTTGTTGTTGTTGTTCTTTTTGTTGTTGTTGTTGTTGTTGTTGTCGTTGTCGCTGTCGTTGTTGTGGTTGTGGTTGTTGTTGTTGTTGTCGTTGTCGCTGTCGTTGTTGTGGTTGTGGTTGTTGTTGTTGTTGTTGTTGTTGGTGTTGTTGCTGCTGCTGTTGTTGTTGTTGCTGTTGTTGTTGTTGTTGTTGGTGTTGTTGTTGTTGTTGTTGTTGTTGTTGTTGTTGTTGTTGTTGTTGTTGGTGTCGTTTTTCGTCGTTGTCGTTGTTGTTTTCGGTTGCTGCTGCTGTTGTTGTTGTTGTTGTCGTTGTTGTGTTGTTGTTTTTAAAGAATATAACATAATGGTGTTCTTCAAAGATATCTGATAAATGACCTCCAATCCAGTGCCACATTTCAGTGACCACCCATAGTTCGTCCATCTCTATGATTCGTCAGTTCATACCCTTGTTGTTTAAATCTCCATGGGGGGGTTCGTTATAAACTATAAACTGTTAAAGATATCCAATCTGGTTTGTTGTTTGGAACATTTTTTATTTTCCATAATATATGGTAATATGTTTGAAGATGGTTGAAACCACCAACCAGCAATTATTCATCCATTATTGCAGTGTTTTTCGCATTACCAACCAGTATCAACCGTTGTTATCCATGGGTAATCATGGTGAACTATTCTTAAACATGATTTTATAACCATTTTTTAACATCATTAACCATTATTGAAACCATTTATTGAAACCATCCATGGCCAAAAACTATTCATTACTGTGTATGCCCTCCATTCTTAACCATCATCATCAAGTACTATTAAAAACTATTATCAAAACCATTACTAAACATTATAAACCATACATCATGATACTCACATGATATCCACCAACAATTATTAACTACTCTTAACCATCATTAACGCCATCAGTTTAGGCATAACTCATCTATTCTTTAAACCACTATTAAAACAATCAGTGGCATCATTGACCATGTATTAAAGAGTAACATGTATTAACCATGCTTTACCACGCGTATCTCCAAGCCGCACGAGGTCACCGCGGACGGCCCTCCAGCTGATGCGCCAGGGCCCATGGCGCGAACGTCTAACTCGGTGGAATGCGCTCCTCTTCGTGGGATTTAATGGTGATTTAACCAAGAAAAATGGTGATTAATGGTTATATTTTACGGGTGTTGATATGTGTTGATAATGGTCATCCTCATAATCATGTAGTGGTTTCAAGACATGTTGCTTTTAGTGGTCTTAATTTATGATTCATGTGGGTAAAGCAATAATTAAACCACCCATGACTGGTGAAATGGTAAGTTTATACCACCTACAAAAATGGTAATGACTTGGGGATGGTTTATTGTTGTTTTACCTACATTATATAGGATGTTTACTGAATGGTTTTCAACGGTTTTGAACAGCATGGCGTTTAATTTCTTTTAAACGGTTCTAGCGTCTGGATCATGGTGATTATGTAAATGTGAAATTAAGGTGGCACAGCCAATTTTCAGACATGTGAATTGGAAAACAGGGATGAGAACATTTATTTGGAAAAGTAATATATATATATAATCCAAATGGGTCCAAATGGTAATTTTTAGAGGGATTATGATGATTTAAGATCAAACAAGGATAGGCAAACATGAAACTTGTGGTATACCATGGCATCAAGCAATCCTACATATAACGTATATAAACTATTTTCACATTCCGGGGCAAAACCTGTCACACAACGGTTAACAAATTCCAGGTAAACGTGGAAAGGCTCCCACAAAAGGAAGAGTAATGTTCATGCTTTGAATCTACCTGTATGATTTTACGTTTACCCATGCCCACAAAATCAGCTGCGTGATTTGATGCGGCATGGGACACACAGTGACATGGCAGAATCATACATAATCCACAGCTTGTCATCGAAGGGGAGCCAAGGCCCGAGCTGAAAGATTGCTTGGAAAATGTCTTGGGTGCTTTGCCGGTGGGGGAGCTGAGTTTCAGCGCCAGCTCAGCAGAACTCAAAGTAGCATATGAACTAACTGCATCTAATTGCATCTAATTGCAATGGATGAAACCTACAGGTCTTCATTTACTGGATGCCCATTCAGACGGCTTTCATGTTGGCTATATCATCAATGTTTTTTGGACGATATCCCTATATTTATCGAGGATGTACCCTCTGGTACTTGAACAGTTTGCCATGGAACGCGACCATTTTTACTCGGCATTCTGTTGAGATTCTTCGGATTTCCCCCATCCAAATCCCACCGAAGGCATGGGCAGAAGATCGGCGGAATCTGGAAGGAATGGAGCAAAGCCTGCGGAAGGCGTGTCGCGAAATAAAGCGGGGCTGGTGGCAGATGATTCGGCTCACCAGATTTGATATATGATGAACTAGACCATGTTCAAGGGTGATGTTTTATATATATATATTGTTACATTATTGATACTATATTGAGATATATTGAGCATTTTTGTTGTTTAGCCAAAACAGATGTTATTAGATATTGTTCCTGATTAATGGTACTGTAGGTTGGTTGATGTTGATCGCTTACCATTTGGTTATTTAACGTAGCTATGGAAAGTCACCAGGTTTAATAGGCAAATTATCATATCATCTATAAGTGAGCAATTTTTCATAGCTACGTTGAATAACCTAAAGCGTATTTGTTTGCCATTTCGGATGCTAGCAAAATAGACCACGATGATTTAAATCTAAGGTTAGTGATAATGCTGGCATCAGGGTGGCAATGGTCAAACTTCAATGCTATCAGATGATGGCCATGGAGTGAGACATTTCATTGCTCACTTGATGGTGGTTCAGTGGTTCATGTTCATCCCAGTAGATTATAACCACTCAGAACTTTGGATATAACCTGCTTAGAAAGTCAAAATGAGCCACCACCCATTGGTTTCTCTTGCAGCCGTTCCAGGACAAGGGTTGGTGGTCCTGCTCTTAATGTTTTTGCAACCGCTGGGTGAGCGGCGGCGTTGCGGACACCAAAATCTGTGCTAGTTCAATGTTGCTGGATTTCAGAGCAGCTTCTTGTTTTCCAAAAAGGGATGATGAGGCCCAGTGATTTTCTGGCTGATGGTTTATTGTTATTGGCAAGCTTTAAGTATGCGGTTGCATGTTTAGTTTTAACCACCAAGTAGCAATTTCTTGGCGAATCTCCAATTTTTGGCAGGTGGTTTCTACCACAAATCATTAATTCTTCTTTGAAGCCATTAATTCCATCATGTTTTGCTGGTAGAAACCATATGCTTAGCTCCCTAAAGGAGTTTCTCTTGTAGCAACCTGTTTCTAGGACACGTTTTCAACCCTGCACATTCCTAGTTGTAGGGCGAACCGAATGGTTGGCCAAAAGCCCGATTGTTCCTATGGAAATGCTACCTCAACCACCAATCAATGGATTGGTTTGTGAGTGAACATAAATCTAATCTACAGGAAAATTGTGTTTTTACCCTGAAATATTATGAAATATTAAGGTTGCCTGCGGAGTTCCCCAACAAACCAATCCAACATGTTAACATGTTGTAAGTTGTTTTCAAATTGCTATGATTACAACCCCTAAAGGGCAGCGATGGAGAATCACCAATGATATGTATATATATAGAGAGAGAGGGAGTAATAGGTAAATAACGTCATCGAACTAAATGGCAATGTTCAATATCTATGTTAGTTTCCTTGAGGGTAGTTAGCATGTTTTTTCGTTTGTTCAAAAACTGGTCAAACAAACCCACCTATAGCAGTGCTTGTAACCATCATGTAGCGCCATCCAAAAAGATTGATTTTTTCCAGGATGGCAACTCGATGAAACTTTACCTTAATTTCCAGGGGTCCAGCTTTTACATCTTTTTTGTTGTTGTTACTATCATCAGAATCACACGCCCATATTATTCCCATTAAATTCCATTAAAACCCATTTAACCTCATGAAGTTCCATCAAACCATTATATTCCCACTAAATCCCCATTGAATCCAACTAAACCCCATAAAACCCAATGCAATCCAATTATATAAATTCCATTAAATCCCATTGAATTCCATTAAATCCCATTATATCCCATTATATTCTTGCTAAATCCCATGAAGTCCAATTAAATCCCATGAAGCCCCATTAAGCCCAATTAAATCCCATCATATTGCGATAATATCCCATGAAGTCCCACTAAAATCCCATTGAAGTTTTAAACCATTGGGGACTATCATTTGCCCAAACCTATGATATTCCCACTAACACCCATTCAACCCAATATTAAAAATGCCATGAAGTCCCATCATATTCCCATCATGCACCCGGGCCCCATGACCTTGTCGTCTCACCAAGGTCCCAGCGCTCCAATGGCCAGGAGCTCTTCCGCCAAAGCGAGGCCCAGTGACGCGATCGGGGCCGAGTCTCGGGGCCGTTGTGGCGTTGAGCTAAGGAGATCCGGGGATGGAGCCAGAAACATGGTGATTTAACAGGGTTTAATGGGGATTTCATGGGGATTTCATGGTGATTTGGTGGGAATCTAGGTGGATGATATGGGAATGGTAGTACCCTAGGGGAAACATATAAAGATGTGGAATACCCATGGCTTCCCCAGGAAAATGATCAACCTTGGCTGAACCTTCGTGGGCCATGGCTTCCATAGCTATGTTAAATTACCAGAGGGTAGGATTAACGGCGATAAATTATGGCGATAAATGATACTGTAGGGATGTAATAGGACATACTGGATATCTGATGGGGATGCACTAGGATATGAGCAGCATCATTGGCTGTGCTGAACGCAATGCTGCTTGCATTGTACAATGGGTACAAATGATGAGCCTGTAGGTAGGTTTGTGGTGATCGTCATGTCCCACGCATCAGCTGCTACTTGATGCTCTCAAGTGTCACTGATGCTTTTGTCAGTTCGCATTTCAGGAACCTAAATCGGATGTACCTACCATATATAGGCTTATAATATAAGGTCTATGTAAGGGCGTTGTGAGGGGATATATATATATATATAATGATATATATACCTCCAAAATATTGACTTATGCGGTACAGTACCTTCAGTTTAGGTACCTGAAATGGCCATGGATTTTGCGTATCCTTAACCGATTTGGCCCCGAATCCTGAGTTGCCACATCATCCGGGCTATGTCCATATCGCAACAAGTTCGTCGTCTTTTTCTGCCTGTATGGAATGGTAGCCGTATTGAAACCTGTGATGCATGTGATTCAATGCAAAAATGTGTGTTTCTGATTTTCTTCAGCCTTCTATTAATAAAGAGGTAAGATATCGGCCAACCAAAGGCTATATAGGTTTCCTACACACGCAAGTACCATATCTACAGTCCATTTTCTGGGTAATTTTTATGTTTGATCACTACGTCCCAATTATTGTTTGCATACTCCTGGATCTTCCAAATCCAAAACGTTTCCAGTGAACTTTCTAGGAGAATCTAGGAGATTCAGTAAATTTCACTGGCTTGTCGGCTTGTCCATGGAAGTCTGTAAGGCCAAAACTTTGTTTTTTTCTACATTGGCGTGATGTTGACATTTGTTGCGGGATTCTTTAGCAAATTGACATTTGTTTTTTCCTGAGCATTCTGTGTTTACGTTACCCATTTTCAATATTCCGTAAATTTCAGTGCTTGCGTCAAATTTTCCTTGGTTTGTGAAGGTTCAGGTATTGAGCACATGAGATCCAGCAAGCCCCAAAAAGATAAACATGTATACAATAATATCACATAATACCAACTTGTTAGTATAGCACTTGTTTGTTCTATATTGTTTGCTGCGGTGCTATACATTTAGAGTCCGTCCTTGTTTTTGCGGCATCCCAACGCCAGCTTTCCGAAGAGCATCGACATCTCGCGATCGGCAACTGAGCCGCGAATAGCCCGGCCAGACCCACAGAGATGGTACTTCATAGCTATGGAAGATCAATAATGTACAACGTTTACCATAGTAACATAGTAAGTATAATTATATAATCTATAAACATCAATATAATCAATGGTGACGAATATGATAAAAATCATTTATAAGATCTACAAATGAGCCATGGCTTCCATAGCGTTAAATCGTTAAATTACCACATTGGGTATTTGGTTTGGGTCAGTTGACGTAAGCTGTTCTGCATGTTTGTATTTTATTTTCGAGGTCCAAGAAATGTGTCACATATCCGAATGGCTCGGACAAGAACTACTAGCTGAACATACGTAGAAATGCTGAACAAGATTTTGAGCACATTGGAACCGTGTTTCTTTTTTGTCTGTTTCAAATGTGTGCGTCCATTTGAATCTTTTGACGTGTCTACTGTCTACATGAATGATTGAAACTAGTTGCAACTCACCCATATTGTTGCAAGAGTTTTTCAACCGAGTGCGCATGCCACAGCTTGGAATTCATTTTTTTGTTCATGAGTTCAATACCTCCGTGTGGTTGAGACCTGCTTGGTGATCTTGTTTTCAATCTTAAAATTTTAGTCCAGCCCGGTGCTCGGGGGAGGACGATGTACAAAGAGGCCGTAGCCATCGATCAAGATTCAAACCCATGATTTCATAACGGAGAAATTCGGCCAGCCAAAAACGAAAAGATGCAACCGCCTGCGGCAGTCATTCTATCACCCGGCTGATTGGAGAGAAACTTCACAGGACACCGTTTTATTTGCATGCTTTTGCCATCAAATATTAGGGTTGAGAAAGGGATGTGGGTCACTCTCAATTCAGGATTGTGCGATATTCGTTCTGCGTAAGATCCAAAAGTTGGAGTCGCAGCATCAACGTTCCACTTGGCTTCAACCTGGGATCACAGCTTGGCCGCAGCCATATGAGATCCGGTAGTGCCATAGCCGGTGGGCAATCACGATGTCCATCTCCTTACTATGCCTCTTGGCCGATGTTTGCCTCACAAGGTCCATCACTATGACTTCTTCCTTTTTGGCATGTTGTTAGGCCAAATTTCCTGCAACATGAAGTTAGAGTGACATTTTATGAATGTTCATTTTTGTTCAAGTGTTGCCAAGTTCATACCGATGAACATGCATGTTTGTGTAAGTGCTCACAAGGGCAACATGTTCATTTGTCAAATGCAAAAAACTGGCGAGATTTTGTTGGCGATTTTTTGCTGGCGAAGCTTTGCCGGCGAAGTTTGCGGCGAAGTTTCTGAGTAAGTATGTAGTGTGAGTATACGGCGAAGTTTGCGGCGAAGAATTGGCAAATTTTTATGTGCTTTTCTTTTCCTCTTTAAAAAACCCACCGAAATTTCACAACAAACTTTACCATGCACCAAGGCCCCAAACCCCAAAGAATCCACCAGGCGGCAAAATTTTCTCCACCAAATATATTCAATTAAATCCTTCCTACAAATTTCAATGAGACCTGAAGATATTGGCCAAAATGCAGGATGATGTTTGCAGATTAGGAATTGGCGGGGTCATACTACCATTTATTGGCCACTTGGGCTTTTCCAGACAGGGCAGCTAAGATTACCATAAGATTACCAAGAGGCCACAGCCAGTGAAATATCCATGCGGTCCATACGGTCCATGCCCATGTTGTTTGGCCAACATTCATTGGTCACCCCATGGTTTGATCCGGGCGGGTCAGAGGTACTGGCAGCCCTTTTGGCACCAATCTCAGCACGGTGAATTGACTGGCTGTTCTTGCTGGTAAGTGTAGTCGGACCATCTAGTGATATAGTTATGATTAATTAATGATATAAAACAGGGTTGGAGGAAACAACATTTTATGAACAGGAATCAAAGCCAATCAAGCAGATCTATCTTTGAAATACATCTGAAGATTGTACATCGCTTCCTCAATATTTTTCCAAGTATCTTTCCAACCATGGCAAGGTAGCTGACGGGGTTCTACACATAAAAGTATTAGTGAGGGATTTTGGAATTTCTATGTATGGATTGATGGACATATCCTAA
>Ga0126342_10008451_pt1 | contig 18458 bp, 13 predicted proteins | sample Cyp1metagenome_FD_92528 | JGI IMG/M metagenome (GOLD analysis project Ga0126342, IMG submission 92528) | Coral microbial communities from Lord Howe Island, Old Settlement Bay, Australia - Cyphastrea 1 metagenome | ecosystem: Host-associated > Invertebrates > Cnidaria > Coral ...
ATCATCATCTGTCAGTATTAGAATCATTATCATCATCATCATCATCTGTCAGTATTAGAATCATTATCATCATCATCATCATCATCTGTCAGTATTAGAATCATTATCATCATCATCATCATCTGTCAGTATTAGAATCATTATCATTATTAGTCTTACCATTATATATATATACTAATATTATCAGTATTACTATCTGGATGGTGATCTCTATCTGCGCTGAGCTTTCGGGCCATGAAAAGATCAACGACAGCACCACGCCCACAGTGATCTCGGCGGAGTGGCCTCAGTTTGTGGATAACGTCAAAGATATCCCAGGGAAAATGTATAGTAAGCCCCCAACAAGGATAGAACATACATTTATGATTGATGATGATTTATCTCTGTCTTACTGTAGGCTTGGATTTTTCTATCGTTTAAAACGAGGGGTTTTTCTTTAAGGCTTGCTCGAAAAAAAACCTGGGATTGGGGTGAATTCATGCGAAAATATGTCGTTTCCAAGGACTGCAATATGGCAAAATTACACATACAATAGCATAAACTCAAATTTTCAATAAAATCTTGATTTCACGGCTTCGGCATCAGCATACAATAATCCGCTATCATTGAGAACGACCCCTTGAACAAGATGGAAATCACACCATTTCTGCCGCAAAAATGCAGGATGCCCATGATCCCAAAAACTGATAGAGGAAAATCTGAACGCCAGAATTGCATAGCAAAAAAAAACACACACAGCGAAATCCCATTGATTTCCTATCAACACTCCTCCATGATTTCGAAAATCCATGGATTTTCCCGATGTTTTCCACTCAAATCCTCTGAACTTGTCCCTTCCACAGCCATCACCACCCCAGCCCCAGCCCCACATCGTTCGATCAGCGCCAGACACAAGGCCGTGGTGCTGCGATTGCGCCGCTCCGAGTGGATCGCCGAGGGGCGGAAGAGACTGCGGAGGCGGCGAAGTCCCATGGGGAGACTGCGCCATGAGGAAAGCCAGGTGGAAAAGTGTACCCTCTGGTAATTTAACACAGCTATGGAAAATCACCATTTTTAATGGGAAGACTCAAAATTAATGGCCATTTTCAATAGCTATGTTAGTTTACCAGAGGGTAACTAGCCCAAGTTGTGGTCAGATGGATGATGACTATGATGACATATGATGACTATGTCAGATTTTAGATCTGAACTATTTTCATTAATCTGTTCGAACTGTTGATATTGATTTCCCCAAAGATATGAGATATGTCCAAACATGTCCAAACAGTTGGGGGGGATCAGTGATTGGATCTATCCAGAGGATCAGTTGAGAAACCCTCAAAGTCCCATGGTTTGAGACCTAAAATTTTCCCCAGCATTTGATGGCCACTTTGGGTAAGCCCCGTTGAGGATACACCAATGTCTTGATGGAGGTGACATGACTTGGGCTTTCCAAGTCATGGTTTCCATAAGATGGACATCTGTAAGATTTGGTGAGAAACAATGATCAACACCAGCAACTCAACGTTTGATAAGAGACTATATGATCATATTTCCACATTTATGCTTTCCTATTAAATACCCCCAATCGAAACCGAAACCCTGGCCCAGTATCGGATCTTTTCAGTTCGGGCCCAACAAAAATGGGGTTCATATTGGGGGAAAGGGATGGAAAGGGATCATCTGAAAAACTATGAGACCAATTGGAGGTTTCCCAAAATTGTGCATCGTCGTCACCATAGGTTTCAATTTCTTACGTCTACTCAGTGAGGGTCATGGTCTGACTGGATTTGAGGAAACCCCCATGACAGGATTGAATGGCAGATCGAACTATAACGTGATATGATGGAGGGAAATAAAGGGCTAACAAAGGGTGAATAGTTGCCATGCAAATTGTGACATAATAACTGGGGAGGCGTACCATCTGTAAATACATCCGGATGACATCAGCATGGTTCTTGGCTTCTACCCTCCCCTTCAGCGTGGCCTCTGCATTTCCTTTCTCTCAGCAGCTACCTGGAAGGATAGCGAGATACACGAATCGCCCGGCGCGATAGGAAGCCAGTGAAGCTTGGTATACTCCACCAAATTTGGGGTTGAAATTTGGGGGCAGAACATGAGTGCAAAACTCTGGCGGACGGATCGAAAACCTGTCCCACGAGGAACTAAGCAGCACAGTGGCCCAAACACTATGGGAATCACCATCACGGGTAGATTTGTTCTCTCAAGTCATAGATTCCTTCATCAACTGGAAATGGCCATGAACAGAATTAAAAACATACATATTACATGATATCACACATAAAGACATGTATATAATTGAATATACATAGATTTTGAGGGAAACTCATGTGGGGGATTTAATCAGAACTAGAACCTATGAAATATGAAATTCGAAGGATTTTTTCACATACAAAACTTTCTACCCCAACTTGACGGGTTCAGGGCGGTGATTTTTTCATGGTTTGGATGGAACATCCATCGACACCTATGGCTGTGAAAACCCTTGGCTTTTCCCAGGGACCTGTGCAAGTCGCTTTTGGTCTTCTTGCTCTTTCTGCAGCTGCCTGCCACGAAACCAGTGGAGATTTTTAAATTTAGCACAGGGAAATTCGGAAATGGCAAAGACAGGGGATTTTCCTGTGATTCTTTGATGATTTTTTAAATGTCTAATCATGAAATTTTCGGTGATTCCATATGATTCCATATGATTCCATATCCCATAGGATCCATGTATGGTATATATATATACTAACATGACTGGGGTATATTGATGGGATCCATGTTACCATATATAGCATACATGGATCCTATTGGATATGATTCCATATGTGTATGATCGATTGTTTCACTGGCGGCATGCAGCAGTCAAATTCGGTCGACGCACTCTGGGTGGCCAACGCAGTCTGTTCGGTCTCCACACTCAGCAGGCGTTGTGTCCTTGGTGACTTTTCGATTGGGTCGGTGGATCTGTTAAAGGTGACCTTCGATGACTTAAAGGGAAGCTTCACAGGAAACCCATGGTTTTTTGAATTGTTGGTATCATGAAATGTAGGCCTTTCCGAAGTAAATTCCCTAAACCAATGGTTACCCTCTCGTAATTGAACAGTTTGCGAAAATCACCATGGAAATGATAGGTAAATTAGCGAACTAAATAAATATGCCATGTTCCAAAGCTACTATATTAATTTACCGGAGGGTAATCATTGATTGGGGGTTCCGGTGAAAATTGACCCATCATCCACAGATCTTGAGGATGTTGATGATAATTTACCAGGAAATGGGTGATGAATCATTCAAAAAAAAATGTAATTGTTGGTAAAACCCATAAGGTCATACCATATCGAAAACATTTGAAATCATACCCAAATAAGGGGTGTTCTGTCTGTTTTGGGGTTTACCGCACTGCAATCGATTTAATGTGTCTTATCTAACTATGGTTTATTCGAATAACCATTGGCTAACATCGATGTTAGTATGGAAATAGCACGACATTTACCGTTTTTTTGCAGGTATTGAAACAACATGAAACAACCACGCCATTCACTGGCAATCAAACAAGGGAATGGACCATCCCCTACAAATGTCCCATTTTCCCCGAAACTTTGTAGCGGATTTCCCAGCCATGGGTTGATTTCTTGGGAAGGCTAATCCATTGGTAAACAGTCCCAAAAAACGATGGAAAATCATCATGTTTAATGGGTAAATCAACTGTAAAGTGCCATTTTCAATAGCTATGTTAAATTACCAGAAGGTGTATATATATATATATTAGTGATTAGTTTCATTGATATATATATATATATATTATATATATATATTGCCATGTCTATGGCCATTTTCAAGAAGGGAAATCCATCAGTGCTTGATATCAGACACGGCAACCGCTCGGCCACCCAACTGGCTTCGTGGAATGGATTCCTGACAGGACGACAGGGTGGGGTAGTGTTTATGCTATACAGAAGATGTATACAGAGACTATTACTATAGAATGTAGATATACTGTAGTATAATATAATAATATGTATATATCTCTATATATATATAGTCATATGATATCTATAGATATCTATAGTGTATCTATAGTGTGTATTTAATTTAATGTATCTAAAGTGTATCTATAGTGTGTATATATATAGTATATATATATATTTTGTATTGCTAAAAACAAAGGAATTTGAACCCCCCCTCGGTTGGGATAAGGGTCCCCGAACTAACTTACTATGCCATCATCACATGCATAATCTGTGAACTATATCCATCTTGCTAGTGGTCGAAAACCACATTAAAAAAAAACAAAACACACATGTGGGTTTGTCCAAAAATAGGCTACCCCAATGGATCATGTTCAATATATGCCCCATTGAAATGGTCATTTGAAGGGTATATACTATATATATATACATATAATTATGTATATATATATATATATATATATATATTAGATGATACTAGATGTATTCTATAGATACATGATACTACACCGTGTAATACCATGTAATACCTCCAATTCTCTCTGAAAGGCTGTACCTTTTCTGGACCAAAAAACACGCACGGTAGGCCTGTCGTGTGGAGTCGCGTGGCATACCTGGCATGCTGATGGAAGTCAAGTCCATCGTATCCTGCGCGGCTGTGGAAATCCAGTCGTGGATTGACCTGCTGGAAAATGATTATTTCACCAAGAAACATGGGAATTTCATGGGATTTACAGCTGATTTATAGCTGATTTATCTGATTTTATGATAGAAAAATATATTGGTTCTCAATCCGTATAGGATTGGGTTTACCACAAAAAGGTCATCCTACCTGAAGTTGTTCTCAGCAATGTGGCAGACCCAATCCCATAGGCTCCTCTAGTAAGACTAGATTTCCTGACATGGATGATGTTTATATTTGTTTATAGCAAATGTCATATATCCCTGCGGGGCGGACGTTCGCCCAAAGTTTCATTGGGGGTTTAGTTACGTTGCGATTTGTTCAGGATATATTTCAGATTGTTTTAGGGTTTGCTTAGGGTTGGTTTAGTTTTTCTTTAGGGTTTGTTTAGGGTTTATTTAGTTAATTTTCGTACTATTTAGGGTTGTTTTAGGGTTTGCTCACGGTTGTTTTAGTGTCTAGGGTTATATATTTAGTTTTGATTTAGGGTTGGTTTAGGGTTTGTTTAGGGTTTATTTAGGGTTAGATTATTTTGGTGTTCTTTCAAAGTCTTGCGGTTTATTGAGGTCTCAATTAACGGCTCGAAACACTGCAAATTACGGAGGATATCTATAAGATACACTTCAAAAGGTGATTTTGGCACCGTCTCAGGTAAGCGCAAAATGCCATGAGACGCAGGTAATATCAATATTTTGAATGCTCGCAGTGTGCGAAAAACACGCATGGAAACAACACAGCAGATTGCAGTCCCGCATGGAATTCGGTGGATTTCGGGCAGACGTCAGCCCCGAAGCGATTTGTTGATAGTAAATCCGCCTTAATCACCTGATGATTTCGACAAGCCCATCTGGTTGTGTCCTGGTGTCGGAAAAAGGTGTCCCAAAAAATCGATTAATCATCAGTTTCCCCATTAAAAGACATGGGTCTGACTGAACATAAGGCAATTACACCAAATCCTTTTTTTGAACATCATTTTACCCAACGCATAAGATGTTCCATGTATCGAATAGTTGTTAAATTTTACTAATTAACCCTAAACATCCCTAAACAAAATCGTCATTATGGGAAAGATATACCATACATGGAACCTATAGAGCACTTGATTTAGCATCATTTTGGGAGTAGTTCCGCCAATTGTGGGTTAGTATTCTTAAACTTTTAGGTTTCTGACCTGGATCTGGTGATTCGTCAGAGTTTCTGACCTGGATCTCGAAGCTGTTGCTTCTCTCGTTCTTCACTCGCCTTCCAGGACCTCAAAAAGACCAACCGAGTCAGCCATAATCAGAAGATGGTGGGATCTAAATCCATGGGGAGATATTAGTTGTAGGAATATCCTCCATTTATTTAGTTTCAATACAGTTGCAGATTGTAAAATGGTGCACATATGTTGGATGCGGTATGAACCACACGAGTTGGAGCAAAACTACAGTACTATTCCATCAACATCCATTGGACCCAGGCTCAAAAGAGTCTCAGCCTGATTCTGAACAAGAAAGATCCATTCACGGCTGGTGTGTGCTTTATTCATATGCCCCAACGCATACCTGATAACCAACAGTTAACAACCATAAGCAACCATAACCAACAGTAAAACAGTTAACCATGGTCGAACAGTTAACAACAGTAAGCAAACATAACCAACCACAACCAACAGTTAACCCCCTAGCTGCCACGGTCGAAGGAAACCCTTCTTCGTTGCAACATGGTAAAATCTGATCTTTGGAACTCATCAAGGCCCCAAACAAATCCCGGCCTGAATCAGGGAGTTAAACAAAAAGAAGAGGCTCAGCCAATCTTCTTAAACCTCCGTTCGAACCCAGAAAAAATAGATAAACAAAATATAGTGTTTTACCCCATCACTTTAATACTTTTTGCATTTGTTGGGGGTCTATGGAGGGTCTTTTTGTATCTTGCATTTTGGTGCTTCACAACCCATCCACCAACCCCCAAAACCCCCTTCCTCCCCTTAGTTGCCAGGTCTCCGGACCGTTCCTGGCACTGCTGTAGAAGAAGAGGAAGCGAGTCATTGGGGCGACCTCATCCGCCAAGCGTTGAAGGCGGGAACAGGTCAAGGGTTGATGCCATTTCTGGTTGGTGGTTTTAACATTTTAACCCTCTGAAAAATGATGGAGTGAGTTCGGACCAGTTGGGATGATTCCATTCCCAACCGGATGGAAAGTCAATCCAAATTCCATGGTTCCAAACCACCAACCAGATTTTGTTTGCCCAATTTTGGGGATCGATGCTTTCCCATGTTCTTTTAGCCAGCTGAAGAGATGTTCTATCGAAAATCTGGTCCTACTCGTTTGAGAGGTAAATTTTGGAAGTGGCTATATCATTGGATTGCTTCAAGCCAAAATTTATATACATAATTTCACAGGAACCCCCGAACCCCCCTGCATTTCATGGGGGAAAAAAAACATGGAAAACCATGGTTTCTGCTCAAGATTTTCCCATCTAAACGAATCCATTGTCACCACGTCTGGCCTTGACCCGGCCTTGCTGTTTGGGGTTCCACACCAAGGTTGTCACCAGCACTACGAGACACCACAGCTGCAGCACCGCCGACTGGCAAAGGAGGCCAGTCGGCTTTGAAATCCGAATTCACCTGGATTTTCCAATGATTTTACATGAATTTATATAATGTTCTATGTTCATGGTTTAGTCTAGTAGGAGCTCTCAGAAACACCAGTACCAAGCCCATAGATTGACCAACAACTTTCAGGAGAATCTTCTCTTTCAGCTCATTGTCTCTCCAATTTCAGTAGTTGCAGAAACAAAACCAACCATGGAGGATGTTTGGGGATCGCGTATGATCTTGTTTTCGATTGGTTAAACATAAAAACAACAACACACATATGGGGGATTTAACATGATTCAATATGATTCAATTATATACAACAAAAGCCACATGGGGGGATTTGAACGTTGCTTAACGTTAATTTAACGGTGATTTCACCATCAGTGAGGATGTCGTGCCGATTTCAAGCTGCGTCCGGACTCGCAGGACGCCTGAGGGATCAATGGTCTACACAAGAAGAAGGCCAGCAGAGAAAACCTGGCCAGGCACAAGCAAATATGGACAACACATGATAAAACTGGGGATATGTTGAGTGCATAAATATTATTCCTCGCTGCAGAGAGAGTCCTCTACGTTCAACATCTCAGCCCGGGTTAGGCAGAAATGGTTGAGCTGTTGAGTGCATAAATAAAACACATGTGTGGGATGAAACAAGAGTCTTAAATGATGTCAACTGATGTCAACTGATGTCAACTGATGCCTGGGACAATCTTACCAAACAATCATCAAACATGGCGCGACATCAGGATGGAGACTCTCCATTGATCTTCCAAAACATGGTCCGATGTTTGAGATGAAGTCATGGTCATCGAAAGTAACATGACAGAATGATCAGATGATCATGAACATCATATATGATAGTGTAGTTACTACATATATATAATGTTACTATAATGTAGTTACTAAGACTGGTTGAACAACACTGGTTGCTGGTTGACCTATCCCTCTGAAAAAATATGAGTTCGTCAGTTGGGATCATGAGAGTCCCAATGGAAAGTCATAAAAATCCTGTTCCAAACCACCAACCAGTGATATCATGATAGATGATAATGTACGGGTATAGCATGGTATAGTAACTACAGTCTGTTTTTATTTTTTTCAGAATTAGGGGAACTCAAATCGTGGTCCATTTCTAGTGGTAGGCCATACCCAAATGGGGGTCTCAAGCCCCCAGACCCTCCAGAACAGGCTGCTGCCAGTGCCATTCGAAGGCTACAAGTGAAGACACACCTGAGACAGATCCAACATGGCCACTTGATGCTTCAGCCAGCCCAAAAAAGTCCAAGACTACCCAAACCATCCCAAACAAAGTTCAAAACTGCAATTGCAAAAGTCTAAACCTGGTTTTGGGCTGTTTTGGGGCTATCCTTCAAGCCCCAAATAAACAGCCCCATGTTTCATTCCGCAGAACAACTTCGGTTGTTGGACACAGCTGAGCTGCCAACGTCCAGGCCGCCAACATGCCCACGAAGATGGCCGCAACGTGTCCAGTCGCCACCTCGATCAATTCCGCAGGGTGATCTTGGTGTTTACCTATTAAAAATGGTGGATCTTTCCATGGCTATGTTAGTCATAACCAGAGGGTATACTTTGGTTTATGATATATAGAAGTATATAGTTACTGGAATTTTTTAAAACCAATGTCATAACTGGTTGGTGGTTTGAACCCCTCTGAAAAATTATGGAGTGAAAGTCAGTTGGGATGATGACATTCCCAACTGAATGGAAAGTCAATCCAAATTCCATGGTTCCAAACCACCAACCAGATTTGGGGATGACGACTGAAAAATCACAAGTCATCTCTGGTCGTGCAGGTTGACGTCTCACGGAACAACAACAACAACAACAACAACAACAACAACCAAAAAAAAATCTGGTGAAAGTGGGGATGGTGCAGGGTTTAGGGTTTACCATGTTCTGTGGGTGGAAGGTGGAAGCCTTGACCAAAAACTGAGTAAAGCCCGCCCTCCTAGATGCTTGATCCAAATCTGTGTCGCCAATTGCCAATAGTTCAATCTGATTCTTTTCTGCATAGCCAAGCCGTATTTTTGTGTGAATCAACTTTTAAACATCTTGTTTCAAGTAATTCAACCATTGTTCAACCAATGTTCAACCAATTTTGTTGGTCAACCCCCACAAAACACGTGTTTTTTGTTGAATGGCAACGTTTAACCCACAGATTGGTAAACCCAAACCAGGTGGTTAAACCCAACGGATCACAGATTGGTAAACCCATCAACTATACCAAATGGCACAAACCCACAGGAAACAAAAACGTCTTTTTGCCTCAAGGAGGTGACGTTCTTCTGCCTGGCAGTAGAACTTTTTTGAGGAAACTCTGGGGAATCACTAACGTTTTTGTTGAACAGAAGCCTCAAAACTATGGGGATATATGGGGATACAATAGCTATTGTTTATAGTTGATTAAACACTGTTGATAGATAGTTGGTACATGTTGGTACACTATTGATATACTGTCGCTTTCGTTTACCCTCTGGCACCTTTACATTTTGCGATGGAAAATCAACCATGTTTATAGGTCCATCATCGAACTAACTGGGCCAACAACAAGTGGGAACCATCAATACTTGACAAGCATTAACTAACCAAAATATGGATCCAACCCAACAGCATGTTGGTAAAACTAACCAGATACAGCCGAAATATTTGATATTGATAGCCATATTAAATTACGGGTAACAACAATACTTACCTCAGAAGGTGTAATTGAATAACTTGTGATCGACAAACTATTTATAGTGTTTGATATATATATATTGTTTTTTGACCACCTTGACATGATTATTTTACAATTCCGTGGCTGTTGGTGTTTTATGGTGATCCACCCCACAAAAAAGATAGTTAGATAACCCTCGTCGTAGGAAATGACTTCTATTTTTTGGACCCCCCATAGTACGGAACGCTACAATGTGGGGGCACCCAGTTATAAGTTTGTTTATAAATACCATTAACTATAGCTATAAGTATCATAAACCTATATCATATAGTATGTCCACCAACTTACCGATTTCGTAAACGGGAGGCCAGCCCAAAACTATGGGATCATCACCCCACTAGGGATATGGCACTGGGGCTGTATGCTGTATGTTGTTTTCATCTTGGAAATTGTCATATATATATGTATATATATTTATATTTGATTTGCCCATTAAAAATTGTGATTTTCCATAGTTATGTTAGTTTACCAGAGGGTAAATTGATTGACATCGATTGAATATCTATGATTGGAGTTTTAGCAGTAGACGGGTTCTTCGTCCATTGGTGCGGTATCTACTACCGGTCTGGTTGGAATAGCTGGTGAGGCAACACATAATATTTATGGTAGCGAGAACTTGTGGTGTTGCGGTGCACAAACCATAGGATAATGACCAGCAAAAAGTAGATATACCCTCCGGTAATCAAACATAGCATGTCTTGGTCTGATTTAGGCGCAGACTTTTTGTGCTCACTTGAACCAAGGAACGCATATGTGGGCATTTACTTGTACTGACGCTGATTTCACGAGATACGCTCGGAGATGTTTAGAGGTTTTGCTTCAAAGCGCGCCAAGTGGAAAATTCCAAGAGTGGTGCTTCAAAATGCCCATTTGGAAGATTTTTTGTAGACTCAAAAGGCCATTCTCGGGTAGAGTCCATGGTTTTTGAAACAACTGAGCATTTCTGCTGGTGCTTTTCTGGTGCTCCAACGTCATCATCCCATTACCCGGTTCGTCGCGAAAACCTAAAGTTTAGCACCAAAATAAATTGTTGGGATCATCTGCCAATCTTTGTTGGATCGTGTTAGTTGAAAAAACCGTTGGCAAATGTCATCGCTGGTTGGTGGTTGACTAACCCTACCCCTCTGAAAAACATGCTAACTATAGATATATTCACATGGGATTCACATGGATTAACTATAGATATAGAATGATATCATATATAACTGATTGATGGTTGACCTACCCCTCTGAAAAATGATGGAGTGAAAGTCAGTTAGGGATGATGACATTCCCTTTTCTGAATGGAAAGTCAATCCAAATTCCATGGTTCCAAACCACCAATCAGAACAACATCAGTTTCCGCCATCAACATCCTACAAACATGTCTGGGCTATTCTCTCCATCCTTTTGTAGGCAACTGCTCGAGACAGTTTTCACGTTTCTGAGCTTTGACATTCACTTTGGCAGGTAAGGCAGGTATGTGCCCCGTCAGGCTGCTTTTGCTGGTGATACTGCCTCTGGACGTTGGAAGTATATTCACACACACAGTGAGTCAAACTGGTGGATGTACATCTCTGATTGGAACCTTGTACATCTCCAAGTGGTGAATATATCCCAAAAAGGTTGCAAAAAAAACAATCTCCCATGATTAGTCACAACCGATCGCTTGATGATATCATGTTGGAGTCCTTCCTGTACCAACGCGTTGCGATCTTGGTTGGTTCTATGAAGATGTTTCGTTGGTTCTGTACCAAAACACTTTCCCGGGAAAGTTTCCTCGTTTAGTTTGGTCATATGTGAATGTTGGGTGGTCAAATTAAATGTGTTGCCCTGAAAGTCAAATCGCTCATTGTACCCACCGGAGTAATCCCAAATTACCCCAGGGGTAACATGACTGGGCCTTTCTGGGCGCGTAAAATCATCGTGACCCATGTTTTCTTGGTCATTAATATCCCTATTATGCTATTCCCATAGGATCCATGGTGCTGCTATATATGGTAACATGGATCCCATCAATATACCCCCTTTATGTTAGCATATATACCAGCACCATGGATCCTATGGGTTATGCTATTTGTATCAGTAAAGCTCCAGGATTATGTCGGTCATTCGCGGATGGGTCAAAACCTTTAGGAACACCAGGTGAAAACCATGGGGAAATCACCATCCATTCACCAACGGCCAGGGCCGTAGCTGACCCAGCCGGGTCAGCTTCCCCAGCCGTGGCCATATCCCTTAAAGATCGGTGGCATCCTGGAGACCTCACCTCACTAAGACTCGAATCTTCGAAAGCCAACCATGCTCTGGAACTCCATGGAGCCATTTTCCTGGCACCAAATGATCCATAGATCGGATGTCTTTTTGGGATATTTGAGCTATTTAAACCGTTATTTTTTATGGTGATAAAAAGGGATTCTCATTCCAGAAATCAGACATGTGGATATAATGGGGATGTAAATATAGGGATCTATGACAGGTATGACAGGATCTACAAGTAACAATATGATGTTGTGTCTGAAATTGGTCGATTACCAATGTAGGTGCAGTGATTAACCACTGAATCTCGGGGTGCCTTCTGCGATTTCACAGCATGTTTCTAGCGATTTGACTCTTTGGATGTTTCCTTTCATGGCTGCTCTTTTGGGATGTGGCTATACCATACCACAGACCATTCAAGTCACAAAGATCTTATGGCTACTGGCACCGCTATGGTCGAAGAGCTCATATTATTATAATATATTATTATATATATATCATACGTGTGTATGTGTATATATATATAATTATATAAATATATGGCAGCTTCAATTAAATATACGGATTTTTAAATATACGAACTGGTATTTTAGACAACCTCCGGGAAGCTTTTCCTTGGCCCGGCCATTTAAACATACCGGATTCCAATTTCTTTACACATACGTTTAAATATACGGATGGAACTGGTGTTTCATACTACCTCCGGTGCCGGGGTTGATTCGATTCCCCTTACATCCAGTGAGATCACTGGTACGTGAGGTCATAGTCATCCATGAAGATGTCCGAAATGTCATGGGAGAAAACTTCCAAATCATCCATACTATCTACATATACACACACCCTCTGGTAATTTGTTACAGAGCTATTGAACATGGCAATTTACAGTTGATTTACCCATTAATAGCATGGTGATTTTCCATCGTTATCTTAGTTTAACAGAGGGTGTATATCCATTTCATATATGTTCATATGGATCCATGAAATCAACCGTCCAGCTATTGCAATTCTTGAAATACCCCCATGCATCTCCCCACCAAGCCCTCACCCAAGGCCGTAACCTGAGCCTCAGGTAGCGTTGCCAGCCTGTGTCAGCGATACTATGAGACCCGGATCGAGGTATGCAAGATTAACCGTTGGCAAAAATAGGATTCACCAACAGCAAAAATGGTGGTATGATGTTATACTGGTTGGTGGTTGACCTACCCGTCTGAAAAATATGAAAGTCAGTTGGGATTATGACATTCCCAAAAAACAAAGGGAAAAATAAAATTCATGTTCCAAACCACCAACCAGTATATATTAGATAATCAAACATAGCCATGGACAATCTTCTATGTGTAGATGATTTTCCGAATTTCCCGGCAAGACCTCCATTCATAGTGGATTTTCAATTGCCATCTTTGATTACCGGAGGGCCGGAGGGAATATTTCTTGTACCCCCTTTGGCAATCAAACAATGGCCTGTTTGAAGATGATTTACCTATTATTTCAATGGTATTTTTCGCAGTGGCTATCCTAGATAGTCTTAGATTATTGGAGAGTATCCAAATGCAGAAAAAATGGCTGGCAAACCATGGCACAAAACACATTTTGTCATTTGCCAATTGCCTATAGTACTATAGATTACTCAAATGGTGGTTGATGGGGAAAATACATAATGCTAAGAACAAAACAAAATTCCCCAAACAGATTCCCTAGTTATAACTAGGTTATAACCCTAGCCATGGTGGATTCTCTATAAATTCCCTATGGATTCCCTATGGTTTTCCTATGAATTCCCTGAAAAACAAAGCGGTCGTTTTCCGCAACGCCGCCCAAGCCGCTGATCGCCTGTGACCAGCTCCGAAGTTGTCAGGTCGTTTTTCAAGACCCGTAGCCGCGCCACGGTGCCCGCGAGATCTGGGGACAAAGACCAGCCGAGAACGGGATAGCTTGGGGATATCATACCATCTAATCATAATAGGGATATATATATATATAATTATATATATAATTATATATATATATATTATATATACATATGTTATTATATATCATAAATCATATATATATAATGGCTGAAATATAAACTAACTCCACTAACCTTCAATAGCTGTTATCATACGGCCAATTGAGGAATGCGTTCCCTTACACCATTATTTCAGTGGCACGACGTGAGGTCATGAAAAAAATCATAGCATACAATGGAAAATCTCATGGTCGGTCCTGTTCTTCCCCATGTTTTCTTCAAATTTCCATATCTTTCTTGCAAGGATTTGTACGGTTATAGTAATATAGCTTTTTTATGGGGATGGGTCAAAACCCTATCCCCCTGGTGAACCCCAAAATAGCTGGTAAATGGATGTTCATCCCACTAAAAATGTATCTATAGGTATTGACCCATACCCATATACCATCCTTATTGGAAACACTTGCCTTTTTCGAAGGTGAAACCCCAATTTGCGCCCGAGAGTACCAGGCGCGCCTCCACTGGGTGAGCGCCAGAAATACTGAACGCAGCGCCGGTTTATTGGGCAATGAAATGCTGGGTTTCCAATCCCCCTTTCGCAGAGATCTTCTTGCATATACATAAGTATATATATATTTTTTTAATTTATATATATATATATAATTTCTATATACACACTATGTAGTAATCCCTTCCCCCTATTACTAAACCCCCCAAAAAAATAAAAACTAGGGTCCATCTCCAATTTTGGAAAATTTCAGAATGGCCAATTTGACTTTTAATTGATCCCCTTTAGACAACAATTTAAAAGTAAAGCTACCATTTGTGGGTTTCGCCCCCTGATAATAAAAACTAGTCAACCCCGGGGTGTTTATTATTGGGGTCCGTCCGAAAATTGTTAGTTTTTGACATTAGGTTTTAAAATTATTATTAGGTCCCGCTTCGAAAACCAATTTTTGGCAATATTTTAATTGCGTTATAAAAGGAAAATTAATTGATTTTGAAATCGAAAAAATAGTTTTTATTATTAAGGTTCTGAATTTATGAATAGGGTCCGCTTCGAAATCCAATTCTTGGCAATATTTTAATTGCGTTATAAAAGAAAATTTAACTGATTTTGAAATCGGAAAAAATAGTTTTTATTATTAAGGTTTTAAATTTCTTAATAGGGTTCCCTAATAATAAATATACTCCCCTAATAATAAAAACTACCTGAAGTGTTTATTATTTGGAGGGGTTAGTATTAGGGGGAAGGGATTAGTATATACAACATATAGTGGACATCAACTGTATCTCAATGACGATCAGAAATCATGGAAGCTCATCCCAGCCGTCCTTCTCCTTGCTGTCCACAGCAAAAGTCTCCAAGCGATCTGGAAAATCGGTCAGCCTGGAACCGCAACGGCTTCCCCAACAGCTTCCCCAGGGGGGTGAACCACCAGGGATGTGGATGTCATGGTGAACCAGCGATCGAAATCCAGCTGGGTCATGCCAACTCGATGTGGAAAATCTGGCGATCTTCTGGAACAAAAATGAAGGAAGTGTCCGAAGAGTCTCATGTTGAAAGATGGCAATAGGAAGTTTGTTTCACAGCAAACCACCACGACACTCAAAGAACGTTTTATTCTGACTCAACTTTTCCGGTGCCACATATCCGGTTCTGGATACATCCAAAGTTCTGGGTAGGAAGGCTGGATTAGGACAGGATCAGGGCATCGATTGGATGGATGTTGAATTCTATTTTCTGGATGTGACCTTCCATTTTTGAATTCAGATGGAAAACTCCAATTTGCAGCTTTTATCTCTTAGTTGAGTCCCCAAAATATTGACATAACTCCATTGACATAACTCTATCTTCCTAGAAACATAGTAATCCAATCATATGTAATAGATAATCCATTGGCCAGATCTTCCTCTATATTGACATAACTCCATTACACTAATCCAACGTGCCGTTTTGCCCACCACAACTCCACCACTCCAAATCCAGATGGTTGATCAATGCTGATCATATTTTTCCTGTGGGGTGGGACATATGTATATATATATATATATGTATATATATATATATATTATAAATTATTAAAATACATATGTTATGTTATGCTATGCCATGTTATGTTATGTTATGTTCTGTTACGTTATGATATGTTCTGTTCTGTTATGTTATGTTATGTTATGTATGTTATGTATGTATGTATGTATGTTTATATATATATATATATATATTTATCCATCATCTTTAGACAAAGCCATATCTCCACAGCACCGGTGCCCTTTCTCTTTGCATCCGCACGCCACGGGAAACCTCTCCCCACGGCTCTCCAGCCATTGCCTTGAGTGTCTCAGGTGCCAGGATGGCACCACATTTGAAGAATGGCCAGGGCCTAGTGTAGAAAAAACTATGGTTATTGACACTATGGTTATTAACTATGGTTATAACTGATACAACATTAATATTTAATTAATGTTGGGCTTTTTAAAACTCATCCCATCTCCTGCCATTTTTGCTAGAATAGCCAGGCTGATTTCCGGATTCCTTCTCTGCGTGTGGTCAAGCCATCTCCGAAATACCGGTCAATGCAAATCACCAAATGTGTTCAGATCCAATAGCCGACACTCAAGCCACATTTCAAAGCCTTCAACCAACAATGAATGTTCAGGTGACCTGCAATCTATTGTTGATTCATGGGTGAACATTGTTGGTTGATGTCCATCAAATGACCAACAATGAAACATGCACAAAGGATTTTAAGATGGTTTTTCCAGGCCAAGTACAAAGGTGACCTGCAATCTCTAGGCTCCGGCGCCGCCAAATGCTTTATTTTGCTTTTAGGCGATGGTAAACCACAGGTCATTGGGGATGGTTTCCGTATTGGATTTACCTTCTGGTAATTTAACATAGCTATTGAAAATGGCCATAGAAATAGTAAGTTTTCCCATTAAAAATTGTTATTTTCCATAGTTCTGTAAACGTTTACCAGAGGGTACCACATGTTGCCCAAATCCATTGATTAATCATCATTCTTCCTATTGTGAAAAACGGCCATGAGTGCCAAAAAAAAAAAACATCTGTGGAGAAGCAATTGAGTGGTAGTGCCCCTGTAATTGTATTTTGGAAGTACAGATGATTGGGTAAGCTTACTAAAGTTACTATTGTTGGGAATGGCTACTAATTAAAAAAATCTTAATTCATGTGGTAAGCCCAAAATTAAAGTGAAACCATCCGAAACAGGGGCATAGCCAAGAATAATTATCGGTTCGGCTTGGTAAACATTATCGGGTTTACCACATGGCTACTACTGATGGCTACAAGTGAGTACTGCGGATTGATGAACTACCTTCTGGTTATTAAACGTAGCTATGAGACATGAACCATTTATACATGATGTATAGATGATAAACATTATGATTTATATTATAGAAAATTTATAGATGATTTCTATATGATTCATGATTATGTACGATGGTAAACATGCTGAATTATAGATGATTATGCTGATTTACATTTATAAAAATGATGATTTATACATGATAAACCAGATCAACAACAAAACAGTGAACATCTTCGACTTTTCCCTGTCTCCTCAACCTTGGGCGAGGCACTGAAAATCTAGGGCGAAACACCGGCGCGAGATGATCCTTGGTGCAGTTCCGACTTCAACCGTTCTGTGGATGGTTGTGAAATCCTATAAATAATGGTATAAACTCTATAAACAATGGGTTGATAGGAGGTTTATAGGAGGTAAACATCTCATGATTCAAAAAGGCTTTCAACCATCCAAGCTGGTGGTGCAGGATTTCCGAACCACCATACTTCAAGTTGTAACAACTTAACAACAACCAAAAGATGGGGAGAATCATTCGGAACGAGTTTCTCCAAACATGGGTATATCACCCATAGGATCCATGTATGGTATATATGCTAACATTTGGGGTATATTGATGGTAAATGCTACCATATATAACATACATGGATCCTATGGGTCATGGTAGACCCCCAACAAAAATTGCAAAAAAATCATGGGGCGATGAGAAATCACTGGACTGGATCCGGAGGAAACCAATTTTTCAACCCACCCTTAGGGCAAAAGCTGTTTGAAACCATCAACGAGCAACATAAGGCAAAAATGGAGATGGTTTATTATCGCTTACCACAAGCAATAAGATTCTTGCAACAGAGATGGTACCTATCTCAGAGGTGCTCCCAGACCCCTAGTCACGTAGTGGGTTTTCCAAGATTTGGTTTTGGAACACATGGTTCATATAGAGATACCGTTGTAATCTATAATATTAATATTCATATTAGTATTAATATA
>Ga0126342_10008452_pt1:0-10000 | contig 18456 bp, 10 predicted proteins | sample Cyp1metagenome_FD_92528 | JGI IMG/M metagenome (GOLD analysis project Ga0126342, IMG submission 92528) | Coral microbial communities from Lord Howe Island, Old Settlement Bay, Australia - Cyphastrea 1 metagenome | ecosystem: Host-associated > Invertebrates > Cnidaria > Coral ...
TAGATAGCTAGATAGCTAGATAGCTAGATAGCTAGATAGCTAGATAGCTAGATAGCTAGATAGCTAGATAGCTAGATAGCTAGATAGCTAGATAGATAGATAGATAGACAGCGACAACTACAACTACCACCGCGCTACACGCTACTACTACAAATGCAAATAAATTACGCTGATTGCACTGGACCTCAACAATTACATCTAATTGCACTACACTACACTAATTACATCTAATTACATCTAATTACACTACACTACACTACACTACACTACACTACACTACACTACACTACACTACACTACACTACACTACACTACACTATTACACTACAACTACAACAACAACTACTACCACACCTACAACTACAATTACAACTAAACCACATTGCACTACACTACACTACTTACACTGCAGAACCCTACAACTACAAATACACATACAACTACACTACTTTACACTACATACACTTGACTATACTACACTATACCGCACTACAATGCACAGCACTACAGTACACTACACTACACTACAGCAATTACACCACACCACAACTAAAACTGCAACCGCGACTACACTACACTAGTTACTCTACACCACAGCTACAACCACAACTGCGCTACACCACACTGCATCCAGCAGTTGTGGTGAGGTGACCGCGGCAAACATTGCAACCATTGGAAAAAAAAACTCCAACCACCTTGCGGTCCATCAGTGGATTCGCTCTGCCATCTGTGATTCACAACCAACCTCTCCTATAGGTTTCCTATTTTTGAAACTTCCGCCACCGCCTTGTGCGGTACTACTGGTATAAATGTATGTACTGTAACGTGCAAATAACCTTTATTCCCAAAAAACACTGATTCCTCCCACAGCCGTAGCAGTGCCCCATTTGAGACTCATATCCCCCGCAAAATTTTGGTCGATTGTAGTATCAGGCTGTGCTTACCTGAGATCATGATCTAAGCTAAACAGCAAAAAACTGGTATTTAAAGGGATGAATGTGATGTAAAACAACCAAATAGAATCACACTAAACGCATTTTTTGTGGTTTTGGGTTCCGAAAGACATCCCAGAGCCAGTTGAAACCACGACGCTTCTTACTTGGCAAGTCGAACAGGTCGAAGAATTGAGTGTTGTCTGAGGAGGATGTAGGGATGGGTGACCTGAAATCGAAGATGCACATATGAAATGCGGATGAAAAAAAAAACATATTTGGCCCTACTCAGACTGACGCCTTTCTTTAGAGGCACACCCAAGCATTTCGGTATCACTCGGACATGGTAATGGGATCCAAATGCCATGGCCGCATGCCACCCTTGCAGCTGTTTGGCAAAGGAAAATTAAGTGAAACTGAAAGCCTTATGGAGAAACCAGTTCGCACATAGTGATTGAAATGTGCATGCTGAGTCCCCGCACCTGGGATGATACTAATGAATACTAATGACACTTTCCATCACCATCACCAGAAAGGATTGTGGCCTCTCAATGATCATCCATGACTGGGAGCTGAATATCAAAGCACCAGTCTCTCCAAATCATGACATACTACATTTGTTTTTCCGTTTCCCACTTCGAAATTCCAAAAAAAAACTGGAAAAATGTGATGTTCAATGTGTTTCCTTAGCACGTTGGGGTTTCCATAGCCATGGGGGTAGAATGGATGGTTTATGGAAAATCCAATGAACATGGATCTGGTACCCCAATTGTAGGAAACCTCCATATCTTCAAAGAGAAATCAATTTTTGGAGCGGGTGATTCCGGCAGTTCCATGACTGCCATGGCGGCGACCGTCGAGGTGGAGGGACTGGTTTCGTCAATCGTTGAAAGAAAAATCCACAGGTCTTCCATAGTTTGGCATGTTTACCTAAGTGTTCCATACTTTTCCATGGTTTCCATGTTTTTATGGTTTCCAATAGTTTTCCATGGTTTTCATAGTTTTTCCATGGTTTTCCCTATGTGTTCATGGGTTTCCCATGTTTGTCTATGGTTTTCCATAGCTTTCCATGGCCTTCCAATGTTTTTTTTCATGGGTCCGATGTGTTTCATGGTTTTCCATAGTTTTCCATGGAAAAAATGTTTTATCATGGGTCTCCCATTTTGTGTTCCTACCTTTTTTTTCCATGGGTATCCCCGGTATCCCCACATTTTTCCATGGTTTTATTTTCCTGTGTGTTTTTCCCATCAAACAGAGAGGGTTGCTGGAAATTTCCCCTAAACCATTTCCTCGGTATAGGATTCCTTTACGAAACACACATTTATCATGTATGATCGTGTATGCATACTGGGTTACGATGAACATATTTACCAAAGTGAAGGGTTGTCTGCAAGGGCTCTCTACTTCTGTTGAAATTGAGTTGCGACTTGGAAAGCGATATTTCATATCCTCTCCACAAGACGATAACGTGTGTAACATTGTAATATTCAAAAGCTGGATAGACGATAAACAAAAAAAATGGACCTGTTGCCACATGATGGTCAGCCAGTGGATTTGTGGGGTTACATGCTTTCAGACAAGCCCGATATATGTATATATGTTTATTTACATATATTTATATATATATATATATAAATTTACAATTAGTATGTTTATATATACATAAACTATATGTATACATATGTTTATATATATATATTTATTTAAATATATATATATATATGTGGTTTATATATATATGTATGGGTTTGTGATGTATATATATATTGAACGGTAAACATTGTCTAAATTTACAAAGCATGCATGTTTAGCAGCTCGGAACAATGCGACAAATGCAACTTTAAGATCGGCGTACGGCATTTTTTGTGCCTGTGTACTCTTGCGTGATAAATCTTGGAAGGAGGACCAGCAGGGCAGCCATAATATTACACATGAGCCGCTGACCATGTTACACCGGTTGTTTTACCGGGGGCCGGGGATGGACAACTGTTGGTTTTTCTTTCTCAAGAATTATCAGCATACGGAATGCGAGTAAAGCAGACTATGCCCAGTACGTAGCTACTAAACGGTGGGGGGTATTGTCAATACCAATTTCATTTGCACAGTCACGAGTTGCCATTGGCCGACTCTACCGCAGTATATGTTTAGTCACCTACCGTTGAAAGTTTGGTCGCTGAATTTCAGAGTGGCTACACACTAGTCTTGGATGAATTCGATTGTAGGGATCTATAGGTCTGTAGGGCAGTAGGGCGTTTGTTGGACATGCTTTCTGCTTTTGTATTGTAGCCATGATCGTGAACATGCACATACCTTAAATGCAATATTGGCAATTAATTCTATTATTTGAATACAAAATGAGAACTAGTTCATTGGAGAATTTGGGTTTTCTCTATTGCAGGAAACCAGCATTGATTTGAAGCTGGCAGCTAAGTGATGTTTTCCAGTTTTCGCGGGGTTACACCTTCCTCACTGGAACCCAGGTGTTCAGATTGGGCCTGGTCTCTGTGGATTCCTGGGTGTGTTTTTTGCTGATTCGCGGTTTCAAAGATGTTGAGTTTCATGGGCGTTTCGTCCCTTGACAATCATTCATCACCAGACACGTACCAAGAGTTTGAACCCAGGTGGCTCTGCAACTATGGCATGTCTTAGGGCTTCCTGGTGGGTTACCATAGTTTCCTGTAGATTGTCCCTTCATGTTTTATATATTTTCCGTCGCTTGAACCATGGCAAACCCTTGCAGTTGCTGCACTTGTTGGATGCGGAAGAACGCCGACTCTTGCAGATGGCAGACGATTCGTGCCACCTGGCGCGGAAGCAGACCAAGCCGATCACAGCTGGGAACCAAATGGGATCCCAAGCAAATTCAGGGAAACAAATCGGAACATCGAAGTAGGTCCTGATCCCCAACATGAACGGACAATGTGGGTGGAGACAATCATTGAACATGTATCATTGGCACGGACAGCACTTCATTGAATGGGACGATAGGTCCTTCAACACCCCGAAATCTTTTGAGATATTTTCCAGGGGCGGACATCATAGAAGATCACTGTGCCAAGTAAACTTTGGTTGCGTCCATACAATTTAATACTATTTAATTTGAAACATATTGTAAATTAATTTAATGTAACATAATTCAATATAATACAGTTTAATATAATATCAGTTTATTAGAATAGTTTAATCATGTGTTTTTAATATATATAGTGTATTTTGGTGTAATATTCTTAAAATAAGTTGATTGAATATAATATAATACAATATAAAAAATATAAGTTGAATTAATTTAATTTGATTTGATGTAAACTAGTTTATTTTAATATACATTACATATACATTAATTTAACTAAATTTAACTTAACACAACTTAATTTAATAAACACATAATAAAAACATAATAGAAACATAACTAATAGAATACTTAGTACATGTTACATATATTTCAATTTGACAAACATATATTGCATACGGTTTATTATATATACAATTACACATAGTGCGCACTCCCCTGGTCCCCTGTTCTGTACAAATAGGTTGCATTACCCGATACCAACCAGCTAAACATAATGTTTTCTTGTTTTTTTTTGCTGGGGTGTCTCATGTCTCAAAGTTCTGTGGCTTAAGACTCAGAACCGTACGGTGATTATGGATTTGGTTGAGAAACTGTGATACCTCTGGTACTTGTTACACAGATATGGAAAACCCACATGCTTAATAGCTGAGTCATCAAACTAGTCACTACTGAAAACCACCCCTTAAGACCTAGTTCCAATGGAATGGGTCATGATTTTGCGTACTCAAAAGTCAGCATGTGGGGGATTCTTCCCTTGACCAGCTTTTCCAAAGTCTCATCACCAAGTTTTTTTTGAGTGAATGACACAGTGATTTAAGTGATTTGTACTTGGAGCGTCGTCTAGATACGAATTCGCTGGTTCAATTCCTTCAGGTCCCTCCTGCAACTCTGGCCCCCGAGCTCCCGAGGTTTAGCTTGGAAAAAGACTGTAGACGAAACTGTGAAACGTTGCTGGGCTCAAATTTTGGATTGCAAATTGACTAATGTTTTGGGTCATCATTCTATTGGGTTATTGCCTCTCCACATGTGGGATCATCACATATCATGAAGCTGCTTGACTGCATGCGTTGTGTCTCAGTTGGCCGCTCACCACTGGCAAATTTCGTGATTTCATGTCAGGCCCGCAGTTTGTGAGCTGTCAAATTTTGAGCCATACGCCATATCCAATTCAACCCGAAATTCTGCAAGCCGACAAGTCCCCAAACTGTTTAATTTTGGTTTCTTGGTCCAAGTATATAGCTTATTTATATTTATCTAAATATATATCTGGTTGGCGGGTGGTTTGGAACATGTTTATTTTTCCATGTATTGGGAATAATCACCGCAACTGACTCAACTGACTAATATTTTTCAGAGGGGTTGAAACCACCAACCAGATATATACTGTACCCCCAAAATGGTTGGTTATCATTTTCCGCACACTGCCATAACTTGAGGTATACCGTATACCCTCATTGACACACCCTCATGGTGTAGATCCCCTCGGGGCATGAGGTGGTTCGGACATGGTGACATGTTTCAAATCATGGCAATCCATGACAACTGGATGATGGGAGGGTCATAACTGGGCGGCGAGGCGTCAGGTTTCCAGGTCCTCCAGGTCAGAAATGCAACTTACATGAGCCATCAATGGCCATTCGAAAGATGATCCCACTTTGGTCGCTGCCAGGATTGCATCGAAAGCTTTGGGTTCCTTGGTGAAGCGGATCATACGCGTGGATGACTTGTTTGAGTGGATCATAAGAAGAAAGCGCCTGTTTCGCTTAAGTGTACCCATGGTGATGATACTTCTATATATGGCTGCGGGTGTTGCGCTGTGAGTGCTGAAGGGTTCGATCAGGATATCCTTGATACCCATAATGACTAGTGAGCGGTGGGTCGAGTGGGTTGAGTGCCCAAAAGACCGTCCAGTGAATGGCCGCAAATTTTGCAGCTGAGGATATCAAGATCGGAATGGAACCCGAAGGCTCGTGGTGTCACATTTGCAGCCCCCGAAAGTGGATAGACATTACTATAGGGTAAACATGATCTACGGATATCTACGGCGTCTTTTTGGTTGTTTTTCATGTAGGCTCCATTCATATTTTGCTGGTGTTATGTTTTTGTTTGAAGATTTAGTAACAACTGCTGTATCAATCATTCAAATGTTTGTCAGCAACAGCAAGAAACGACGGGACATGATTTTTTAATGATGCATTGCGCGTCTCCATTCCTAATTACTGCATAATGTTGAAAGGCCAATTGATTATGCCAACTTCCCACAGATTCTCACAGTTCATACATTGGCGTCGCGGGGTCGCCACGCTTTGCGGGTCCCGTGCGCGTGTCGCTGGACGATCTGCCACCGGAGGCAGCGCGACCAGTGCGACGTCGGCGCCACGGGGCCGTGGGATAAAGGAACCAAGATGGGGGTTTCCTGAAAAGGGGTAGTAGCCCCAAATCATTCATTTATAATCTATAGATTTCTTTAGGATTTTCCAGTACAAACCATCTATTTTTTTTGTGCCCCCATTTATGGAAACCCCCATATGAAAAACAATGAAACAAATTGGAGACATGGTTTGTGAATGATGGGTGCTCCATAACTATGTTCATTTTGCACTGCAGCCATGAAACAAGGGAGGTTAAACTTCACAAAATTAGGTTTTAACTTTTCAGAAATGGTATTCAAACCATGTCAGAGATACCGGGTTCGATGTTGATCTGGGCGATGAAAATTTAATGGGAATAACACCAGGCTCGGACTTCAACACAATAGGAACATGAATTCATAAAGTGATTGGATTTTCATGAGAACCAGAGAGTGAATGAACCTGGAGGAGTCTTTTAGAACACATATTATGGGGAAGCCGTGGTTTGGTAGGTGAGCGGTATATTTGTTGCCGCAAATGAAAAATCGATGAACCGTAAACATCTACTATCCTCCCAGCCAACATAGATCCGGATCATGAGATTTGTTTGGATTGGCAGGGTTTGTTTTAATTGGGGGAGGCGTATTATAATCTTCGTGTTTGATAGGTCGGTAGATAGTTCTGTCTCAAAACGAGGGATACCCATGGATGCCACAATTTGCGGGCCTTCAAAATTGGAGGCATGGTTTGAAATCGTCTTGACCTGAGCAGATCGAAATGCTATGAAATGCTATTTTGTTTCTACTATAAAGTTGCGGCTTCACGAGACTTTGGAACTTTCAGGGCTCACATTGCTGTGATATGTTGTGATACCAGGGCATATAGGTAAATGTATATACACATATTCATTTACATACATAGAATAAACCTGACATTCCAGAGGAAACCACAAGGTTTCGGAGGTTTTGATGACTCCTAAGACCAAAGAAGGAAAGCTCCGGGTTGATAAGCATGTGGCGTACTGGAAATCAGTCTTATTCATCACATTTTGGGTCCCTTCCTGTTCATCAACCCGGCTTTCTCAATCCTTAGTTGCTAGTCCAGCAGGAGGCATAGGCAAGTTCATCCAGAAACATCATGGGTGATAGGAATACTGTCTTTTTTCCCAGCAAGAATAGGGGTCCACCCAAATCATATTATGCATGTTGCATCATATTGCCATCGAATATCTTTGCAAAACAGTGATGGGCTTGACCAGCCAGCATGATAGCTTCTAAGCGTTCTAACCACGAAAATGAGACTGTGCCAACAATAAGCTAACGGGTAGATATTGGGTATCCACAGAGCTTGTGTCCCATTGTCTTGTGGTTTGGCCCCAATTCTTGTTGGTCAATATGTCAAAATGTGTTTCAAACGGCTCTCCCAATGTATTCTGACACTATCTACCCGGACGTCCAAAACAATCAAAGTGGCACTTTATGCTAGGTTGCTTGTACGTATCTTTTTCATGGTTGATTTGTCAATAAAATGTGCCCCCAAACCAACGATTAATCATCAATATGTTCACAAGTTTTTGAAGGCCACCGAATAAGGCTTCATCCCCTTTTTCAGCTAAACCCATTTCAATCATTTCAATCTAATGCAAACTCGAAGATTTGAAGGTAATAACCTCATCTGGTTGGTGTTCTGGAACCTTTTTAATTTTTCATTATTTTTCCATATAGTGGGAATAATCATCCCAACTGACGAACTCATATTTTTCAGAGGGGTAGGTCAACCACCAACCAGTCATGTTAAGTGTAGCTGGCTATGCCATGTTTGATTCCCCGATAGGCACCACCGCCCCACCACAGCCCGCCGTTGTGCCTGGGACGTCAGACGTCAAACGACCAAGGGTGGTCACCATTGGGTGGTCATCCATGGGATAATCCTCGGTGGCTGAAATAATTATCTAGTTAATACTGGTTAATAATGGGATATTGTTTCACTGTTAATAATGGTTAATAATGGTTAATAATGGTTAATAATGGTTAATAATGGTTAATATCTAGTTAATAATATGGGATTACTGGTTGGTGGTGACTGGAACCATGGAATTTTGAATGACTTTCCAGAAACAGTTGGGAATGGAATTTCATCATCCCAACTGACGAACTCATATTTTTCAGAGGGGTAGGTATACCACCAGCCAGTATAACTAGTTGTAATCCGAATCTGTATGTGTTTATTGTTTCATTCTTCAGCCATATGAGTCATATGTTTTTCGCGATTAAAGCAAAAGAAATCCGCATTTTTTTATCGCCCTCAACTGAGGGTTGAGCCACTTTGCCAAAAAGAAATGATGGACTTTGTATGACTTTATCAAGCATCAATAGGTATTCAGCCAAGGAGCAATTGATGTAACATCCTATATGACGTTTGGTTTCAATTATATTACTATATAAATATGTGTGGTTCATTTTGAGTCCCCTGGTGATGATCCAAAACAAACTTCACCCACTCCGCTGATTTGCGGTGCTCAAATGAGCCGTGGAGTTCGTTCGCTGATTCGAATTCCGTAACTCGCTGGGTATAGCGAGTTCATTTTAGTATAGGGATGTGACACCGTGATACCTTGGCAGCCGGATGTCCCCAGTATATTGATGCCTGGTTCCAGGTCCCTTCCAAAAATCCAGTGGGTGAATGGTGGGAACCTGATAATTAGTTGGAACATTTGAGGCACTTCCGGCAGGATTTCTGGGTTCACAGCTAGACCAACCATATTTGTTTTGTTTTTTTAGATTGGGAACAGACCAAGAGATCCGGAGACCGTCGGCCAGACAGAAGTTGACCATATGATCATATGATCAGCATTAGGCCCTTGCAATCAAGGATGGAACCAATATGAAAAACAACTTATATAATAAAGACTTGGCGTGTTCCCAGTATAAGCTGTCACTTTTGGCGTTCCGTAGTGGTGTTTAGTGGTGTACAAGCTGTCACAATTTGGGACCCAGGGGGCCACTAACCATGTAAGTAATGGGATACCCAACTTTGACTCACACCCAAATGAAAACATATAATGTAATGTGATGGCCATTGATGTAATGGCAGATATTAATGTTTTAATAAACCGTTCATTGTCAAACATACCTTTCAATTCTTTGGTGTGTGTATACGTACTATACATATAATCTGCAGACGTACGGCCATTACATAGAATCCCACCCCCTATTTATTGAATTCCCATGAGCCCCTGGTGTAGTATTGAAACCATTCCTTTTGGGAGCCAATATGGGTGGTATTCAAGATTAGCGACAAGTTTATCTTAAGCGTACATTGTATATGGAGGTTTCCTCAAATGGTGCCCAAGTCACAATGGCTTTCAAGATTATATTTCAATACTAAAATGACCTCTAAGTCCTGGTCATCCATGACTTGGGTGGTTTGGGGTAGCATAACTTTTTTGGGAACCCTCCATGTACATCCGTATGCCCAGGATCTCGCCCATTTCGCCCCTGTCCTCGGGTGGGGTGTCGGAATGGAGTTCAGCGAGTTCAGAGGTCAGTGAGTTGTCAGGCACGGGACGAATGGGATGAAGATCTTGGGATTTGACCATAGGACCGCCTTAGGTGAGCCTTTGATCTGGGGGTGTGAGGAATCAT
>Ga0126342_10008452_pt1:15000-18456 | contig 18456 bp, 10 predicted proteins | sample Cyp1metagenome_FD_92528 | JGI IMG/M metagenome (GOLD analysis project Ga0126342, IMG submission 92528) | Coral microbial communities from Lord Howe Island, Old Settlement Bay, Australia - Cyphastrea 1 metagenome | ecosystem: Host-associated > Invertebrates > Cnidaria > Coral ...
GCAGAGCTGACGGCCTCGTACCATTGCGTTTTGCGATGTTTCCAGTCCATCTGTCTTAACTACTGCGCCTGCCACGAAAAAGTGATGCCAGGTCATACGAAGTGCTGGACCTGTCACGCATAATCATCTCAGCAAACCTGAAGATCTGAGGCTCCAAAATGCAACCATTCTCAGGAAATCAGCGCCCGGACCTCCTAACAGCTCTGATGAACATGTCTCTTATACTGCGCCTGCCACGGAAAATGCATCTTTGCAGATCCTCTTCAAATGTCGCACGCATGCCATCGTTTTTGGTTCCAAGAGTGGTCCGGACCTGGTGTGCTTCATGCATTTTGACTTCGAAATGTGCTTCGCGCCACAACGGCGTGCAATTTTCATATCTCATCTGGCCAGCTGGCTCCGCACCCGCCGATTTAGCGAGCCTACTTTTCGACCCTCCGGAGCCACAAATCATATGAAAAACACAGTGTTTTGCGACGGCTTTGCTACCTTTTCGCGCACCTGGATCTTCTTTCTTCTGGATTTTCTTTCTTCTGAGACTTTCTCTTTTTTGAGACTTTATCTTTTTTGATCTTCTTTCTTCTTCTCTTCTCTTCTCTTCTCTTCTCTTCGCTTCGCTTCTCTTCTCTTCTCTTCTCTTCTCTTCTCTTCTCTTCTCTTCTCTTCTCTTCTCTTCTTTGACTCTTACCACGTCTGCTTTTCATCTGTCCATACTGTCGGAAGTTTGACTTCTAAAGTTCCTTCGCTTATTATATACGCTTGATAATAATTGGACGTTTTTCAGCAAACAATGCCTGTCCATGCAGAATTTCCCCGCGGGTGTTTTATTTGTTGGGGCTGTTTCCATTGGTGGTCATACCAGTCCACCTTTAGGTAGACGCTGCATACTGGGGCTCCACCTATTGGCTGTTTTCCTGGGGCTCTGCCATAAGATTTGCATCCCCACGCCATGCTGGATCTCTTAGGGGAAGGATTGACAAATCACTGCGCTATAGCTGATAACTGATCACTGATAACTGATCACTGAAAACTCATTGGGAAGTATTTGATGGGATTAAAAAAAGAATCCGGCAAACATGGCAATGGACAATCCAGCCTCTGCATGATTTTCCAGCTCAATTAAATGCCCATAAGGAAGGATGATTTGAACTGCAATGTTTGATTACCAGAGGATATGTATCATTTTATTTTGTTGGTTTGCTTCCTGCCGGCTTGAACCCGCGAGGATCCAGCTTTTGACGCAAGTGCAAATCCGCTGCAGATGGCAAATGTGTTGAACCAAAATGTGATCTGTCAAGCAAGATGCGCGTCTTTCTTGGGTCATTGTTTGATCGGGGCTTTACATTTTATCCAATAAATGGATATAAATTGCATATTCACTAGCCAGCAAAAGCTGTACTTTTGCGTGTGTAAGGTATCTACACTTTGTTCTTACACATGAAACACTTTGTGGTGATTCACTGGGATCTACTTCTTGACAGAAATATGTACAATTATATACCCATATATTTTAGCATGGATAAATCAGCAGCTATATCTGAGGGTTTTAAAAGATGGCCATGTTTTGCCGACAAAGCGGTGGATTCCTCGGGGCACCATGGAAAGTACGCGAAGGTCACGGAGTCAATCCGCGATTTGACACAAAAACAATATTGGTTGTTTTTTTACCGTGCATTGAGATTGGATTGAATAACTCCACATGATGAAATTCTCCAAAGATAAGGATAACGCTTGATTTGGTAGAATGGATGCAGAAGAAACAGGGTGAAGAAGACGACATGAAAAAACGAATATCAGGATGACGAAGACAGAAAGAAGAAAACGGTAAATTGGATTCAGGAATGGATTAGTGGTTGGTGTTCTGCAAATTGAAACAAGGTTCCTGCTTTGCTTCTAGGATTCTTTCCATCCAATTGGTTCCCGGCAAAATTTGCTAGTACGTAATGCTGGAATGCAGCCCACTGAAGAGTAGTGGGGTAGATGGGTATGATGATGATTGATTATGGATGTCGAGGACATGGAACGTCAAATCGGATATTGTCGATTGTCGATGTTTCTTTCATTTTTTGAGGGTGCAACTACAAAGTCAGAGATACTCATGTAAGACTCATTGATGCTGACTTTAGGATATACAATTTATATAGAATGTAGTTGTTGAATGGGATGTGTTGGCAGTGTTTCAACAAAATCATGTGAGTTCTTGAAGAGATATCCCTGAATGCAGGCTGGCTGTGCCGCCCTCAAAGCTGGGGTTGCTCACACACACACAGTTTTCAAGTCATGCCATAGGCCAACCCCAAATTATGCTGTTGAACAGCTTGGCTGATATGTATTGCAAGCATGACGAGAATTCCGGACAGGTAAATCTATGTATAATCCGTTTACGCTCCTGAGATTTCAGATGGAGCCCCGAAAATGAGCGACCAAATCCAATAAGACAACTATCTTCCACACCCTTCTTTCAGGGTTCGTATATGTCAAAATTAGGGGTGTGAGATATCCAAACTCCACAGCCTGTTGCGAAGCTTTGCTCTCCAAGGAGATATTAGGTATGGTCTTTGATGGTTCCATACGTTTCAAGATATGGTCTCCTGCAAGCTGGATGGTTTACATGGAAAATCCCATCAACGGATGATAAATGGGGATACCCCCGACTTAGGAAACCTCCATAGACGGTGATGGTGAGAAAATCCCATCCGTGACCATATTTGAGCGCTAGGAGATTGTGCCTGAGGATTGCTAGAGGTAGGGCCCCAATCCCCAGCTATAACTTGGCATAACGGTATAGCTCCTTCAAACTACTTCATACTGGGTTAACATTATTCAGAAATCCTTGTTAACAATCCATATTTATGGTGCCTGGTAACTGGTACCAGTGCTGAAGCCCATGCGTCGTTTCTGTAGGATGATGATGGTGCCCATCACAGCGATGATGAGGAGAACACTATGCGTCCGAAGTCGCTTGGAGGCAGTGAAACGCTGAATATGTCTAGGCTAGATGGATAGATACATGCACAGATAGAAAGATAGTTAGATAGACGGATAGATAGAGAGATAGGTAGATAAAGAAATAGATAGATATAGAGAGAGAGATAGATAGATAGATAGACAGACAGACAGACAGACAGATAGATTGATGTGATTAGATGAGATTAGATTAGATTAGATAAATAGATAGATAGGTAGACAAATAGACCGATACATATCAGTACAAGTATTTTATTATTATGTTTTTTGTTTTTTGATATGTGTAATTAAATGCAGTCATATGCATACATATGTACGTATATCCACAAAGACACACTGCTGAACTGGAACTTTATGATTATGATGGTTCTAGCAATTTCTTGCCCATATTCCAGGGCCGAACATATTCCATGCCAAAATAGCTGGGAAATTTCAGGGAATTGCGAAGACCCCTTTCAGGTGAAATTTGTATTTCATACAGTTTGCCAA
>Ga0126342_10008453_pt1 | contig 18455 bp, 20 predicted proteins | sample Cyp1metagenome_FD_92528 | JGI IMG/M metagenome (GOLD analysis project Ga0126342, IMG submission 92528) | Coral microbial communities from Lord Howe Island, Old Settlement Bay, Australia - Cyphastrea 1 metagenome | ecosystem: Host-associated > Invertebrates > Cnidaria > Coral ...
ATAGATTAGATAGATTAGATAGATTAGATAGATTAGATAGATTAGATAGATTAGATAGATTAGATAGATTAGATAGATTAGATAGATTAGATAGATTAGATAGATTAGATAGAATAGATAGATAGATAGATAGATAGATAGATAGATAGATAGATAGACACACATGACTTGAATTTTGTGGGTCAACCAAAGCCTATGGCCAAGGTGGGGAATCCATTTGGCTGGATGCCCATGCCAGAGGCCACCGAGATCTTTTTGCGCTGCACACGGTGACGTTTTTTTTTTGATACATGATGGTTGACGATGATACTGCTCAGGAATGCTACTACGAAAAAATATGAACGGTTCTAGTGGCTTAAATGATGGTCATGTTTTTTGATGATGTTTTGTGAGAATAAAAGGGCTCTACTACTTGGGTATATGCGGATTCTTGTAAGCCAGGAACAAGGAACTCGTTTTGAACCAACCAGTATGCAGTAATGGGACGATGCGAATAAAACGGCATTGCTCATTTGGACCATTTGGAGTTGTCTCAGACTGGGGGATATCCCAAATTGCAAATTTGCCGACGGATTGTGATGGTTCTTGTCATCAAATTTAGCCTTTGGAAAAGATAATGATACTCCGTTGGAACTGGAGGTACCCATGCTGGCCCATTTCGAGAATCATTTGTCATTCACCATAGTAATCCAGCATCTCTCTCTGGACATAGCGAAAAAAAGAGCCTACAAGTTCAGGTGTAGGTATCAGTGAAGTTTGAAAGACATGATCGTTCAGTGGAAGTCCTTCCGCCCATGATTCTGACCTTGATTTTGGTGTTGAAATCCTGAGGTTTTAATTTTTGCAGTTTATCCTTAGCATTTTTGCGATCTGCAATTCCTGGCATGAAAAAAACACATCTTTGTTCTGTTGGTGAATCCCAATTTCTGTTGATTCTCTTGACACGATTGACTCCTCAATTTCTTGCTGAATTTCTCCTTCTTGCTGGTAGTTGAGTTATGTCGAATCTTTCAATTCTAGCTGCTTAACTCCATGATTTTTTTAGAGTTTCGTGGGTTTAGTTGGACTCATCCCCAGCTTTCCTTGATTCGATGGGTTTCTTGGCACCCCACTGGGCCCATTTTTTGGGCCCCATGGTTTAGCGTGAAACTCTCCAGGCTCCCCAGATGTGGCTGGGCGAAGCAGAGTGCGAGCACTCAGAGTTGATGTTTTTTCGGGGTTTCCATGGTGATAAAAATGTGTTTTTTTAATCATCAAAGATATTTTCGGATGTCATAAAAATGAATGGTGGTTGAGAATTGTGGATGGTGTTGTGGATGGTGTAGGATTTTTGGCAGTATTAATTGGGGATGATTGCAATTCATGAACTGGGAATCTGGTTCTCAACCAGTCAGTTTTTGTGAGACGACAGAGGTGTATCGAACACTGCTCAACTGGCAAAAAATGGGGGTACCCCGAAAAATCCCCTGGTTCAGCATCATTTTCCCCATTCAAGTGGCCATTTTATTTAGGGCGATATAAAAACACCATTTTCAGCACCCATTAAATAGTCCAAAATGGTACCGAAAAAACAACCATTGGTCAGGAAATCTGATCATATTTCTTCGATGGCTGAAAAAAGGCAAAAACTCTTTTCGTGCGAACGCTTTCATGGATATCGGTATTGGTGGGAAACTACCGTTGAGGAAATCGATCTATGAACATTGCTCTCCAGTTTATTGAATAGCAGCAGCCCTGACTATTGTTGGGTACATCGTATCAAGCCCAATTTTTTGGTCTTTCTTGGTTGCTTTCACCCCCAGCTTCTTCAGTGTCTCGCCCAGGATGCCGACGGATGTGACTGGACCCTGGCCAGGGCCACTCAGGGGATCACCCTTTGATGGGAGTTGGATTGGTGAAATTATCAGGTTTTTTGCTGATGTTGGCTGGTTTCTTATGTGTGAATTGTAGTAGTTTGCTGCACAATCCATCCACGCAGTTGGGATCAACCCGACAGACATGGTGAACCAATGGGAACCAATCAGAGTGCTTAGTAAACGTGGGCAGTAAGTCCTCTGGCTGGGTATATTTGATGCTTTTCCAATGGGGTAGAATCAAAGTGAGACGGTTACCCGACTCGGCTGAAACTGTGTAAACCATCCATGTTCGACAGATCTTCAGAGCCGTCAAGGCTTGCCTATACCCTTTTACTCCCTATATAGAATTTTTTCTGCCAAGAGCTTGCACCAGCCACATAAAAATGTTGACCATTTTCTGTTTGTTTTGCCATGGCTGCCTTTCTTTTGTGGAAGCACTTGGTGTAATTTCCCAACTTTCTTTCGGGGCGCAAGTTCATGCCCTGGCAGGGCTTGATGATGTAAGTAGAATGTTCCCGCGCTCCCGCCAAATAAACCCTAAATGGCTGAATAAACTTTGAATAGCTGGTGAAGAACAAGGTTTCCCCAGCGGAATGAACCCTTGCGACCCTTGAATGTAAGCAGAAATGATGAGGTAGGGTCGAATAAAGTGAACGGCTAAATGTGTTTTTTTGCTGTAAGGGTTGCTTATTTTTTCAGGGTAGGGTCGAATGTGAGTCTGTGTGGGCTCAACTGTCGAATGTGAGTTGTCGGTAGGGTCGAATGTGAGATCCGTACCCCCCGTAAGCATGTGATCAAATTCTGTGGCTGAATGTATGTTTGGCTGTTTTTAAGAGGCCAATAGCTGCAAAGCTAATCACGGGTGGGAATCTGAATCCCTGTGAAAGTAGACTCGTTTCTTTATATTTCCCCTTTGAAATGTCTTGAATGAATGTAGAGTTGAACGGGGTGGAAGTTCATGTATGTTCCCCTTTTAAGAGTCTTCTCTGAATCGTCTCAACCTCCATATGGCCAAGTGAGTATCTGCGGGGCTTTGGTTTCCCAATGATCCAAATCAACTTGATGGAATGCGCCCAGTGGATCCCACTACGATCCACTGTTCATCCGGCCGAGCCCAAGGATGCAGTTTGAAGATGGCGCTCTCCCTGCTGGGCCGCCGGCTGCCAGCGTGGCTGGCGCCGCGGCCGCTGGCGCTGCTGGCAGTGCAGGGCAGTGCTCTTTGGTGCGGTGCTCGAGGGTCGCAACCTGGGGGGCCTTGACCAGAAATTCTATACGTAGGACGTAGGGTATCAGACCATGAATTTTTGGTCGATGGATGTCGATGGTTTGTTTCTGTTTTCAAGGCTATTTGATGGGATGATCCCAACATCTCCCAATTTTTTCTTCGAGGGTTAAAACCACCAGCTAGATTATAGAAGGATATCATGAGGCTATAGGATGGAACATTTTGCTCTCAACATCATGTGTGCGTATACAATATACGATATGGGTTTGTGCCAGACATGGGTTGGATACCCAATTTGGGGAGGATTATGTGAACCCCCTGGGATGGTTCATGGGCTTCCAATGTTGAGAAGACTCCATGGCTGGGCAAAACTTCGTTGAGTCATAAACGCCCCCAGCCAAATGTGGGTAGAATGTTGGTGGATCTGTCCATTTAGCGACATGTATTGTGGTTTTGACAAGGATGTGATTGAATGGATATAAGAAAGTCATCGAATTTTGAAAATTGGGATCACTATGTATCTGGAATTTTGATCAATACTGGCATCGGTTCAACCGTACGTAGCTATCTACTAAGGTTTTGGGAAATGGCTTCCACAACCATGCACCGTGAAAACAATCAGTCATGCAGGCCCAGGTGCAGGAACCCCCAAAAATTTTTGGGGTAAAGTTTCCATGGTATCCGGTTTCAATTTTCCCTCTAAGCAAATCAATCCATTGACCAACAGCCAACTACCCTTTCTGCGAACTTCCAAGGTTTGGATAGGTGAACGTGCTTTCCGTGCGCAGGCAGACCCGGTCGCAGTGCCATGTGGCTTTTTCCTGCTCAAATTGCCATAACATCTATAGTCCTCAGACAAACCCAAACATCCTTGTATCCCCATGTCAGTGGTTAATATAGTAAATCATATCTTTATATGATTTATACAGTAATAATATGTTACTATTTACTATTACATTTCTTTTTACTGATCTATTTTATATTTTAGCATATAATAACTATATCATAATATAATGTAATATATTATTGTGTATTGTTATATATATAGATCTTTACATATCAATCTATACCACTATATAATGTTAATATAATGATCTTTTTATATACATTTATATTATCATATACTATATACAATATTATTTTTTTTGTTTTATCATATACTATATACAGTATTAAAATAAATTATTTTGTTTTATCATATGCTATTATATTATTATACATATTTATACATTATAATACATTATAATATCTTATAATATAGCATTATATGTTATTATATAATATTATTATATATTATTATATATTATTATATATTATTATATATTATTATATATTATTATATATTGTTATATATTATTATATATCATTATATATTATTAAATATTATTATATGTTATTATATGTGATATCATATTATATTATATTTTTTTAAATTATATATTACTTTTTTTTGTATGAATTAACATATATATTTTACATATCATAGATTGAATAATTATCATATATTATTTGATATTATATCTTATTGTAGAAGATTAAGTATTACCGCATCCTTATATATATATTATCATTTTTTCTACTATCACCTTATTGCTGGATATTTTCTTTATTATTATTGTATAATATGTACTATTTTTGAAATATTTTATTATTGTTTCTTTTTAAACATCTCTTTACTATTACACATTTGTTAGATGCTATATAGTGTCATATATCATTGTATATTAGCATGTATGTTTATTTACTGTCACTATGTAAATATTTTGAGTTATAATATATATATACACATCAATATGTGACTATATATTATTTCATATTACCATATACTGTCATGCACTTTTTTTTTGATTACTATCATTTATTATATATTGCTTTAAACTATGTTATCATTCATAATTTCTCATTGAAATAATAACATAATATATATTTATTTAAATATATATATATATACATACTATATTTATGTGTTATAAATATTATTGTGTATTTTTAAATATGATGAAATATTGTAAAACATATTTACATATGATCAGATATTGTACTGCATATTATGATATACTATTTTATATTGTTGCACATTAATATACACATTATGTATATATATATATGTATATATTTCATGGTGAATATATTACATTTATGCGACCTGGCTTACTGGGCATGATTGAAACGGGGATTACCAGCTACACCAATCGTATGAATATCGGTTCACCAGCTACAATGGGATTGCCCAGTCGCCCCAGGTCAGACCTGCTTTGAGATTTCCTTTTGATCGAGCGGATCATAATCTGTACATGGGTTTCCTACCCGAAAATTATGGTGAAAACTCGGAAATCGAATCCTTGATGAAATTTTGGGGTACACCTCCAGTGTCAGGCAGACCCGAATGGCCATTTCTCAGCAATTTTTTGAGGCCAGGTTGAACTACCTGAGGGTAAATGAATATTGGATGAACCTGGAAAACTTTTCAGGCTGATCTTGTTTCGTTTTTCCAGGCGAACGAGAAGGAAGAATTGGAGAATCTGGGGTTCACCGTCAAAATCTACAGGACCTGAGGGTGATTGAGAGAGACCTTTTCCAGTTCGGCAAGTTCATTCGTTGAACATCTCAACTAAAGAAGGATGAACGCAAACATTATTGACATATTGTGGAACCCAAGGTCACGGTTGTCCTTACTGCAGCGGTTTGTTTCGAATACTGAGGCCTAAAGATACTCACTTCTTCTGCTAGAATCGATCATCAACCAATGTCTTGTTGGTTCAATCCGCATTTTGCTGGTTTTGCAAACCAGGACTCACGACCGCTGCAGCCGCGTCCTAGACAAGAAAAGTGACCCCAGAGATATTGGAGATTGTTTGGAGTTTCAGACAGAATGTGCTGGAATGTTGGTTCAGCAGGAACATCAGAACAATTCTACATTATATAGGGGATATCAGGGGTAGAAACATGTAGAAACCATGGTTTCCGGTACTGTAAAGTGTCCTACTACTGGAATATCAATCCATTGAGAAAGCAACCCAGAAACAGTTTTTTCACGAGCTGGAACCGGGGGAAGTACAGGGACCAGCAGTGAGGTACCACTTGAACCAGAAATGTTAGGTCCTTTAGGGATTCGGTGTTGAAGAAGTTTGAGTCCATTACCATGCGTGTATGGGGTCAAAGAAAGCAGGGGTAAAGCTGCCCTGGATGTGGGACATGTGCGTCTGCAAAGTCTTGAGGAATCTTGTTGAGAGCATCGGTGATCATCGGTGTCTCAGGTACGCTGGCTGCAACCACGGTCTTCCTTCTCTCCGAGGTGTAGCCTTCGGCCTTTGGGATGACTTTATTCAGCTGAAATGGTTAGAAGCTGGGCTAAATCAATGTATTTTTTTAAAATATACCCATAGGAAGGGTTTTTATATAATGGGTCCATAACCTAGTGACTTTTCAGCAGGCAGAATGGTACGTAGCTGGGACGTGGCTATCCCCTGTATCAGCCGTCGACTCCGTGATCAGCGTGGATCTAATCCTTTAGTTGGATTATTTGTGCAGCTGTGTCCATTCTTTCACTGCTTCATGTGCATTCGTGCCTTTGTAGTACCATTTTTGAATATTTTTGATCATACAGACAATTCACATAGGGCCCCCCAGTTGTGTTCGATGGTTGACCAGATCCAATTGGTTTGATATGTCTCCGATAAATCCAACAGTATCCAACAGTCAGATCCGCTGAGTCCATTAATTTCCAGAAACTTACCCTCTGGTTATGTCAAATAGCTATTGAAAATGGCCATTTATAATGGATTTTCCCATAAAAAATGGTGATTTTCCATAGTTATGTTAGTTTACCAGAGGGTACCCTCCTGAAGGCCCTTCAAAGGAGTTTCAAACATTTTGGGCAACCTGCTGACCCCAGTCGATTAGCTGAATCAGCTGACAGGCGGAGGCCTCTCCCATGCTTGAATACCTGCAGAAGCGTGGTGCTAGTGGTCTTCGCGTGTTGGTCGTGGCCTCGTTTTTTTGCCTTGTGGTGCAGAGCCCGGAGGGAGTTGGGGACTTGGGGAGTGAAGAGTTGTTGGAAAGGGGCATGAAACAAGACATGAACATGGAGGGACCGCAAAGCAGGAGGTTCCAGTGCGGTGTAACAAGCTCGGAGGCCGCCTTACCTTGCCCTCCGGCCATGTTGGCTCCAGGCACCGTTGAAGTCACTCCGCCCGTAGCGATGTCAGCTGTGTTGGATAGTCTTCTGTTGGCCAGAGGAAACCCGGGGAACCGCCAGGCGCGGTTTGCAGACTACATACCACATGGGTAAATGTAGAGTTTTTTGAAATAGATATGAGTCAAAAGCTCCAAGAGCCAAGAAGACTTGGCGGATGAACATACCAGATCATACCAGACGGACTATATGCATTCTTGTGATGCTACCAGGGTCTTGACTGACCAAAATTAATCATGGTCGATGCTGCTTTTGGGGCTCCTGATCAACAGGTATAGGCTCAGCATTGTTGATACGATGTGTTTAAGGAAGTATCTTTCCCACCAGATTTTGGAGGTTGTTCGTTTGCGGGTTGGACTGAGAATCCAAAATTGCTGAAGCTTTTTGCAAATTGGGGACCGGATTGCCAGCACACAGGCTAAGAATCTGTTGGTTCATGCCACCATTTTGCTTCGACGTACTTGGACCCGGAAATTTCCGTTTGTTCCGATGGGACACCCCTGGGCCCCAGATGTCACCAGCCCGAATTTAACCAGCAGAAATGGGGAAAAATACAGAACGGGCATGGGTGTTTAGCATTGACATCCCTAGTGTTGGGGTAGCCACGTTTTAAGAAACCTCCAAATGGGGATACATGCTTCGGGATGTAGAACGGCCTCGCTTCGCATTGAGATTTCTTCTGATCCAAACAACTGGTAGCTAGCCTCTGGTAATTTAACGTAGCTATTGAAAATGACCATTTATAGTGAGTTTTCCCATTAAAAATGGTGATTTTCCATAGTTATGTTAGTTTACCAGAGGGTAGCCATAGCTACCCTATTGTGTCAGGAATCTTTCCTTCTTCGCCACTGAACTTTCCTCGCTCCCGTCTTCTGATTTCCTCCAGGCGCCCTCCAGTTGTTTTACTTTCAATTCCGAGGGGGTCGGAGACTGAGAGTCGCTGGGGAAGACGCGGTGGCTCCGATGGACACCTGGTGTTCCATTCTGATAGGTTCTGTAAATTTAGGTCCTTCGTCACATCTGTGCAATTGGTTCACGTCTAGCATTAAAGGGTGGTGGATGTACCAACTGTGACCTGGCTGTGGCTGTTGGTTTCAACGTGTTTCTTTCTGGGATGGATATCCCAATTGACCATTTCCAGGAAATTGAAGCCACCAAGGATTACTCTCTGGCAATTGAACATTGCAAGAGGAAATCCCCATGTATATTAATCAATACTTAACTTATATAGATTATTTTCTAGTTCAACGCGAGGATTTCCCATTGCCCGGCCAGACTTTTAGAGGCTGCCTCCAGAACTTCAACACTACCTGCCGGTAGTTTCCCCACAAAGCCGATGGTAGTAGAGGAAATACAGTAGTGGTCGGGTCAACCTTGCAATTTATCTATATACAAACACAGTACATATGTATATTCGATATATATATATGCATCAATGCATACATGCCAACATATAAAATACAAAGTGTATACACTATGTATGTATACAATTGTATACATGTATATATATATATCTTTGTACAATATATATATACATACACAAGTATTTGTCCATGTATATGTATAGCTACATGTTCATAGAAACACATGACTTGCTCTTAACCCCTCTGGTGTCCCGAGATCTTGGCTCCGTTGACCTCGCTGGCGAATGCGGGGCGTCGCTCCCTGACCCGCTGCAACAGCTTCTCCGGATTTATGTCCTCGTCACCTGGCGATTTTTGGAGCCAGCCAAGCCACGGTGAATGGTTACACAATCAGATTCATATATATATATACATACATAGTGTATATATATATATACACAATATATACAATATATATATACACACTTGGATGTGCACTTCAGTTAGTTCGTGGTTCATGAGTATGGTAACTGTCCATTTAAACATGAGAGAAATTCAATCCACTGTCCAAGTGGGATGCACATCCAAGCAGGGGATAGGGGTATGGGATGGAGAGCCTGGAACTTGGTGAAGAGGACACCATGAAATCATGGTGATGATGATGCTGATGCATTTGGATTTCAGGCCCGTATTTTACAACGATTCGTGCTTTCAAGGTCTGGAAATGAATGTGAACTCCCCATGAGCAGCGAATAGTTGAATAGATGCATGTATCGCATGCATATATTGCATGCATAGGTGCATCCGCACACACACGCACACACACACACACACGCATGGACATATAGTTTCTGTATGTATGTATCCTGTAGCTAAAGCTACATCTTGATCTATGTCCAAATCTGAATCAGAGTACATGTATATCTAGAAAAATATATGGATACATGAAGAAATGCACAGATGAAATAATTCAACACCACTAAATAGATAAACAGATGCATACATCTGCTGAGTGGCTCATCCCAATTTGTAAGCTGGCACTGCACCCCCAGTTAGAGCCCCCCACCAAGTAGACACTTACAGAAATATCAGGGATATACCAACAATGGACACCCCCGATTCCAGCCGGGACCAAGGCAAAGACAGGCAGTTCAGAGCCTTGCTTCAGGTTGTGACGTGACATGGGGCAGTAAATCAAAATTTGCGTCTAACCAACAACGGTCGGTCGTCCCGTAAACGCGCGCCGACAGGCTTCACCATATATGATCAACATAATCTCGTTTTTCACTGATTTGCTTCGAGTCTGGATTGAATGTACTCAACATCTATTCAACATTTATTCGACATATAATCCACATAAATTCGACATATAATCCATAGAAATTCAACACATATTCAACATCTATTCAACACATTTTGGACATAATCCACATTTTCAACTATAAGAAGATGTATGTGCAAGGTATGCGCAAGCGTAGCAACATCTTCTATCAGCGTAAGATCAGACCCATGTTCGTGTAGCGTAACCACATGTGCTAGCGTAGCAACATGTTAAATGCCAAGGAACGTTATCAGCCCCACCCCACCCCAACCCCGCGAAACTCTGACGTACGTGGTAAAAATGCACAAACATGCGCTGTGCCTATGGGAAGTGCGTCCCAAAAAATGCGCGTTTTCAGGTCGACCGAGCCACCAACAAACATGGGGATTTAAACAACAATCATGAACCATCCCCAATTATACTCGAAAATGGGAAGTGAAAAACCATCCCTCACATGGAGGTTTGTTATCGAGTTTATTTGGCAACAACAGGGATTTTACCTGTAAAAAATTGAGAATTTAACACAGAAAAGGGGAATGTCAGAAACCATCCTGCAGGTTCAAACCCTGAATATGGAGACTTGACCAGGAACAATGGGCATCACACCAACAAAAAGCAACAATCTCAAGTAAGGAAGAATTGAATTGTTTGGGGTTGTTTAAAAATAGGGTACCCCATTCCATCCCCTTCTGAATCACCAATTTCCATATCAAATTGGCCAGTTGGCATTTTCAGACACACCCAAAAACATAATACACTCAGCAATTTTGACATAAGATTGATCAGCTGCTTTCCCTGGGTACTTTACAAGACACGCTTGATGATTCTAGGGTAGCAGTAGCTGCCTGCCACATCAGTGCATATCATGATGGTCAAGTTCTCATTTTTCTTGCTTTAAAACATGTTTGTTGGCAAACATCCATTTGTTTGTGGTAAAAATGCTGAACTTGCTAGGTACAGTAACTTCCTAATATCTAAAAGTCACAAATTTTGTTGGTTAGATGCACCCTTTGTTTTAATCCAATATTTCCATTTTTTGCTGCTCAATTTCATATTTGTTTTTTGTAAGGTTACATGTATCTTCAGTGAAACATAGTACTCATTCACACAGCTTGGCCCAGGACTCCCAAGGCTCGTCAAACCATCCACAGCATCTCCAGCCCTGTGAATCTTTCGGAGGCGGAGAGCCAGAAAGGGTGCAAACTGGTTTGTTATGTACCCTCTGGTAAACTAACATAACTATGGAAAATCACCATTTTGAATGGGACAAATCAACTATGAATCACCATTTTCCAGTTCGCAAACTGTTAGTTTACCAGAGGGTAGCTCATGTTGTTTTGAAACAGGTGAATTATCTAAAAAATGGTCCGTTTTCCACAGCCAACTGCTGGATGACCAGATGGTACTGGGGGCCCAACTCATATGATGATGGGATGACTAGCGCCCCATAGTAACCCATGTGACCATTGACCATGGCACATATATGGTGGATCAACACCTCTTATTTTCCGTAAACTTTGGAAATGTGAACATCCACAAATCCCAGCGTGCCAGGGTGAATTGACACATATTCCCCAAAAAGATTGAATAGTAAAATCCTACTCAAGTATTGAATTTCACAGGGATTTTATGTGAATATCATCTACAAACGCAGATAGAGTTGGGATAAAATCGGGAGATGATGGGTATGACTTAGTTGGATGTGCATCCCAGTTGGTAAGTGGGTAATAACTGATAACAATTCGAAATAACCCAGCTATACACCAGATATACCCCAGTTCATGGCGTATGAACTACTTAAAGTTCCTGGGTCCTGCCCCAAGTATGAACATTGTCTGCCGCATATGTGGTTTCTTCATTTCCTAAACGAGTTGGAGCTAGCAGGGCACCGGAGATGAACGGTGGGCCAAAACCATTGATCTACAATGATCTACATGTTTGGGGAGCAGTTGGGGATTTGGTCATTTGGTTTCTTGGGTCCTGTTCAGATATGTATATGTGTATGTACATGTATATGTACATGTATATGTATCTGTATGTGTATCTGTATATGTATATGTACAATACATACATGTTTACATGCCAAGTTTTGGTGCCGTTTGAAGGGAAAACTACGCTGAAAGTGAATGCCTTGATGAGTAGTGTCCCAAAAATGGGCAGCAAGCTGCTGAGCCCCTCCGCGATTTAGGGTATAGTTGGCGATTCAACCATTCTGAACAAATAATCATGGGACTGATATAATGGGGTATATGCTGGATATTTATATATGGGCTATAACATATATATATATAATATATAATATGCATATATGTATTTAATATGGTATGACTCAAAATGAGACAGGGAGAATCATGGTTGAGAATAGATGAAAAGGGGTAGCCAATTTTCATGGCAAGTTTTCACCAACATCTTTCAAAGGTGACTTCCCCAATAATAGATGGTTCATTTTCGCCGTTGTCATTGCTGGTTACGCTCTTTTCATAAAGCCCCTAGGTCCCGAGGTCAGCTTCTGGTGAATCCCCAAGATCATTCCGGACGACGGTCAGGCGCTTCAGCGACGGACCAAGCGAAGTCACACGTCTGGTTGGCCCAGTTGCCGTTGGGTTTTTTCTGCCGTTGCCGTTGGGTGTCCTGAAAACCTTGGTTTTAACCACTTGGCAAAATGGGGATCGAACCAAGCACGGGAACAGGATCCAACTTTTGCAGCGTGGTTGTACAAGTGAGGCCAAGGTCCATCGTCTCTAACGATTGGGATTCCCCAGCAACACTCCCAACACGGTTCAGGTTCTTTTTCCCCCACTGACCAACGTTACATATATAAAAGTACACATATGAATCAAATTTGTTCATACATCAACGTTTCGCCGCCAAACTATTAGTCAATCAATGATCTTCGTTGAAACCACCTTCCCAAGAATGGCCCAAATGGGACCCTTTGCTGATCGAACCATCTCAAACTTGGGTGAATCACGTTAAATTATGTACCATCTTGCCATGGCCTATTCCGTCCATATCCGTCCATTGTTGGTCACTAGGGCAACAGGCTTCTGATCCATACATATTTACCCAAGCTGTTTCCCATAGGCTGTTTCACACCCAGCTCAAGCCATGGTGTGTCTGAAAATGGCACCTGAAAAATGGCCATTTTCATGGGGAAAGTGAGGACTAGCCTATGGATTTCGGGTTCCCTCTGGATTCCATGGCAGGGATCCCGGCCGAAGCGTGCAGCTGGTGTTTCATGGACCCTATGGAGGCGCGGTGAAGCAACAAAATATAGGGGTTTCACATGGTTTCACCAACTCAAATTGGGGTTCAACACAACTTGGCGCTTCACCAAGAAAAATTGGGCTGTAACCAGCAAAAAATCTGATTTCATCAGCAAAAGTTGGGGTTTCACCCCCAAAAAAGTTTACCTAGCAAAATTAGGGTTTCCACCAACAGACATTGGGGTTTGACCAACGACAGATGGGAGGTCGTTTAGCTTAGCCCGCAAGACATGGGATTGAAACACCATCGATGGGAATGGATGTTGCAACTGGGGTGAATCCTGAAAGCTGGTTAAACTGAAAGGTGTGCACGTGGTGGGTGAAGTTCAAGCAGTGTTTGTGAGATCAGCCACATTATTGCTGGTTAGTTATACCGTTTTATGCATATGGTACCCCGAGGATATGGTACAGTTAAACATTTGTCAGGTTTACCAATCTTTTTGAAGGGGTTGGTTTGCAAGTCCGCAATCCATCCATTGGGGTGATATCAAGTAGATGGTAGTGATTTTCTTAATCTATCACTGAGTGGTTGGCATTTGTCTTAGGGCTCCCAAACAAGATAGAAGAGTGAATGCATACTGTCTTGATGGCGATTTGATTTTCTATCCTTTTGTGGGATTGCTGTACTCTGATGGTGGTGCTGTCGTTTCTTTCCTTTTTGATTCGTATGGTTGCTGAGTAAGTTTGTTGACCGTCTTTAATCGTCCCCACCTCCATAGTGACTCAAAAAGGGTGGCTTCGGATGCAAAAAGCTTATCCTTTTGTCGGAGAAAGAGCCAGGAGAAAGATGGGACCCAGATGGACCCAGAGTCCACCGCGGCTCCGCATGGGAGCCACCTTCCACCTCACACGAGGGTTGCCCTGCGAGCAAATCAAGACCAAAGAAAGAAAGTGGAAAAACTCCAAACATGACCTGATCAAGCATCCAGAAGGCGACGACAAGATGTAGTCCGCAAAGTTGTGATGGAGATGTGGCAAAAGCACCTGAAAGAACCACGAATTGAGCACCAGGGAAGTCAACGCATAGACTGTGCAGATTGTGCAGAAAGCCCACCGAGCAGTCCTGAGATCTGAGATGCTACCCACCGTAGCATCCAAGCAAACCCCAACTCCAAAGCTTGCGTCATACGTGTGGCGCATGGCAACCGGGTCAAGTCACCGCATGCAGCCCGTCAAGCCGCAGCCAAGGAACAGTTATCATAGGATTGCCATCGGTTTTGTAACGAGGGCATGCCGCAACATGCCAATGCATCAACCATACCAAGCACCAAACGAATAGGTCAAACACCAAACCGAAGCCGAATACAAAGAAGACAAGTCGCCAAGGATGCTGCCCTCATAAGCCTCTGCAACGTAAAGAGGGAAGAGGAGGTGGGCTCCAACACAGAGTACCTCTCCATCTGGTGATTGTTTCGTAGAGCCGAAGCTCCACACACTTCCTGCACCCGACGGAACCCCTAGTAAGCCCAGAAAATGTCAATGTCATTCTTTTGTCATGTGATTCCACTGTCATCGTCACGTCTGCAGGAGGAAATCACATGCTTCTAAGGGGGGCCATGTACCCAGTTACACCCTGGATATTCTCACTTGGAACCCCCAAGAATGGTCATTTCGATTCAAAAAAGGAAGCTACTTTTTCAACAGAATTGAGATACATGACAACTCCCAATTTGTGTACAGTTGACTACAGTTGTGTTAATTTCATTTAATTTCATTTTTGGTGATATATGGTTAAGATAGTATTATCATGTATTATATAATCATATATCCCATAAAACAATCTCAATGAAATTCCATTCAGTTGATGGTTAAATCCAACATTTTGATGGCTTTAACCAGCATTTTTCATGGTTTTTCAAGCAGCATTGATGGCGCACTCCACCTTTGATGGTTCTGCTCGCCTCGCCGCGAGGTGAGCAGAAGGCCACGACCTCGCAGCCGCGGCGGCCCTCCTGCATGGACATGGGGTTCGCCCTGCTGGGAAACCCAGGACAACCGGGAATCCTGGGCAACTCGGGCAAGAACTGGGCTTTTATCCATGCATGGTTTATCCATGCTTTATCCATCTGGATTGATCATGATTTATCCACCAAAGATATGGCGTATCATGGTTCCTCATCATCAAAATATGGGTAAACGAACTGGCAATGTTTGGTGGATCTGTTGACGGCCCAAAGGTGTCCCAAAGCCTGCCATTGCTTGATGAGAATCGCGGGGTAACCTCCTATTTCTCCCAACCAATACACGGACTGTGGTTTTTTTGAGAACCCAGGAAGATCTTCTAACTGGGGTTGTTTCATATGGCAATGGCTCAAAACTCTACACAACATTACACAACAAATGCTTTCGATCCATATGATACCAAGAATGACCAATTTCGGTCCGTGGGGATCCTGCTTTTGAGCCAACTTTTTGCATGCTGAACTATGAGGTTCATCCAACTGAAGTCAGGATGGACGGCACTTTGATGGCCCTGTACAGGTATTTTCAGGAAATATCCCAGAAACTCAATGATGTGCAGGGCTTAGCATACTTGGGGGTAAGTGGGTAATATGCATACGGCCAAACACCTCAATATGCTCAGGTGGAAGACCTGTGCTTCATTGCACAAGTCATCCTGACCCCAAACACCTTCAAAGCCTAAGACCTTGAAGCTGATACCCCATACCCTAAACATCCCTAAACCCTAAAGACCATGGAAAAATCAAGGGAAAACCCTAAAACCTAAACATCTCAGCCCTAAACACCGTTATTTTAGATCCTAAAACCTCAGAAACCTTACCAGTGATGTTGGGCGAAATGCGGTGCTGTCCAGGGTGTTAACCACATTACATCAAGCTATATGGGTTATAATTAGCATGAAATTATATACTTAGTAATCCAATTAAATTAGCTTTATGAAATTATATATATATATGGGTTATAAACCACAAACTAAGTGGGATGCACATCCCAAGACGTGGCGTCCAAGTTTCGAGGTCATCAATCCAATAATAAGATTTATATAGCCATGATCCCATTGTGGGATGGATGACCATAAATCATATATCATGTTTTGACCATCGCACATATGTTTGCACACACACATATATATATAAAACTATATATCGTATATGATTACACATTTATTTGATACAATTTGCACAAAACTTAAGATTCTAGCACTATACAACAAACAATGAATGTATAAACGTATACATAGCCTTTCCTTCGTTTGTGAGTCGTCCACCTTTTATGGCACAAAAATGCCACGTGAGATTTTCAGGCCTTCTGTTCCAGCAGTGCCAGATGAAAAGGAGAGCCCGCGCATGAGTAGGTGCTGGTCCGAGTTGTGGGTCCGAGTTGTGGGTTGTTTTTCGGGCTCCGGGCAATGAATTTTAATAGCCAGAATCTGTAGGCAAGATGTGGGGAAACACCATCCCCAATAGCTGGTTGGTTTATAATGGACCAAAAATAACATGGATGATTTAGGGGTACCCCCATTTCAGGAAACCTCCAGATTGTATTCTCACCAACAATCATTGAAGATATGACTATTTAATACTATTTGTCTGGTGACACGCCGAGACAAAGCGGAAATGGTCTCAGGTCAATTTCTCCAAACAAGCCCATATCATTTTGCCCAGCTTTCCTTGGTGTGTTTCCCCGCAAATCTGTGCCCACATCACCAAGGTTTTGGTCACTGTAAAGTAGTGATCAATGGTTCGAGGAATGCCCTGACTATTGTTGATTTCTATGCAATTTATTGCGGAGAAATCTCAATTTTCATGACTCAAAATCCGAAATTTTTAGGGCCTAAATGGCCTAAATATATCAATCGTGTTCTTGGTGAACTCCCCATTTTTCATCATTTTTCCAGGCTCAAATCGCAATTTTTGTGGCTTGAAGTCCCATTTATTGCTTGCCGGCCCCGGAGGGATACCACCATGACGCCCAACACGGCTTCGAACAGCTTAGATTCCAGCAAAGGCTGCTGGGCGTTGGATTGGGAAGGGTTTCAGAGGGAGACAACTGGAAATTTTGAAGAAATCATGGTGATTTTCACCAAACCGAACATTTGTGAGAGAACAAGTTGGGAGAACTGAAACAAGGCTTGGGACCCTGGGAAAGCCCAGAATGCCCAGTTGATCTCTTATTCACACTTATTCTGCCATGTTTGGGGTTCCATCTTGACAAGTCAGGTTGGGTGTACATCGGTTGACTGGTCACATGCGCTAGAGACATTGATGGGAGTGTTTGGAAACATAGAGCAGCCAACGTGTGTGGGCGTAGGTCTATGCGATATAGGTGTATAGTTATATATCGATAGAAGTATCGCATCTACAGATATTCTACCCATCTTCCTGTTTATTCCTACTCAGAACAAATTTACCCCCATCTCTTGAATAAGACAGCCACATGAACACTCAAAATGAGCAGATTCACCAAATTCCACGAGGCTATCTGGGGGCTGTGTATGATTGGAAAGGAATGACACATGCATTCATATATGTACATACGTATATATATATATATATATATATATATGCATGTATATATATATGTATGTATATACATATATACATATATGTAAATGTATATATAGATAGATATGTGTGTATATGTGTATATGTGTATATGTGTATATGTGTATATGTGTATATGTGTATGTATGTATATGTATATTTTCAAATATATACGTATGTATTTGTGTGTATATATATGTATATATATATATGGATACTCAACAGCTTCCTTCAAAGGATAGACGGAAAAGCACGGGATCTGACCATCAATTATGGAGGTTTTCCTATGCCGTTGAAACCGTTGAAACCTCCAAAGCCTTCAAATCTTTCTCCAAAAATGGGGCAGTAGACCTCCCAAGAATGATGATCCACCATCCAAATTTTGGACTGGGACAAACCAACCTCCTGCTAGGCGACACGCGTGAAGTTCCCTCCCGAGCTGTGCGATTTCGACAGACCATCACCGAAGTAGAGGTGCCTTTTGTCTTGACCTTTTAATGGAGCCTTGGGATTTTGAAGGGGACTCCAAACTAAGCCACAGAGAAACTCTAAACATGACAAACGACCAATCGCTTGGATCATCACTTGGGGGTACCCCTATTTGAAGAAATTCCCCAATAATAGTTTTTGTTTGCTGAAGCTATCCTGTTTGGGGATCATTTGACCCATCCCCTGTCATAGCTTTTCGGATTTTTTGATTTTGGAGAGGAAATTACAAATGACTTACGGCCTGTCTGGATCGGA
>Ga0126342_10008454_pt1 | contig 18454 bp, 19 predicted proteins | sample Cyp1metagenome_FD_92528 | JGI IMG/M metagenome (GOLD analysis project Ga0126342, IMG submission 92528) | Coral microbial communities from Lord Howe Island, Old Settlement Bay, Australia - Cyphastrea 1 metagenome | ecosystem: Host-associated > Invertebrates > Cnidaria > Coral ...
CCAGGTCCCCAACCTTCAGTCCTCCGCACCTCGTCCTCGTAGCAAGCGGCCGCCTTCTCTGTTTTCACCGGCAGCAGCTCGGGTGTTTGAGCTTCAAAAGGGCAGCTACGTCGACTGCAGTTGAGAAAAGGGTTCAGTGACATGTCAATTGGTGCAACATGTCTGAATTAAATGTACAGATCTACCAAAGTATGAAAAACAGGGTATGCCGTTCTGCAAAACCATTCCCAAATGGGTGGTTTATGACTTTATTTTATTTACATTAAGCATGATTGTAGCCTCAGGGCTTGATGATGTCAAACTAAGCTGCACAGCTGGGTAGGCAATGAGGGTGCCTGGCGAAAGTGGTATGATGAGAATGAGCCAGAGAGTGTGCCGATCCCTGACTACGATGAACGCATCAACATGGACAGGACTGACGGATTTAGACTATTAGACACTGGTCAGCTTGAAGCAAAGGCCGCTGATTGAGAAGCACCATGACCATAATTCGTGGGTGATCGTGGGATGAAGATCCCACTGACATCCACTGACCGTTCTGGTGGATTTGTTACTCAGATGAGATGGTTTTGTTGTTCGGAATGTGGAATGTCAGTCAGCCCACCTTTTCAGCCGAGGGTCGCAAAAAAAGATTCAATCTCTCTATCTCTCTCTATATTATGTATATACATACATATATCTCTATCTGTGTTAGTATATATATATAAATACACACTGCTAGGTTTTAATAATCCATTTGCTATACAGACCAGATTACCTAGATACCATGTATTATCTTTCATACTACTTGCTGCGTATATGCCAGCAATATACCAGCTGGTCACTAACTTACATACTACTTCCTACTTGTATGCTAGCTATTGCTAGCTACATACCAGCTGCGTAGAATCTTCACTGCTAGACAACCTACTGGCTAACATATCTAGAGATAGTACCCCCAGCATGCGTGCTACGCCCCACAGTTCCTTACTTGGCCATCTTTTTTTTCACATGAAGGAATAGAATCCCCAAACCCAGATAAACTTTACATTGGTTGAAGACTTTCAAAAGGGGCAGAGAAAGGGTGAAGACTTTCAAAGGGGGAAGAAAAGAGGACATTACTTACTTTCACAGAAGAGGATACCAGTATTATATAGCTGCCAACCTTATATACCTAATACCTGCTTAATGTCCAATATTACATAAATCCCACCCTGCCATCCGCCTACACCCACTTCAGCCACAACCACGGGGGGAAGAGCGGAGTGCGGGTTGCAGGGGCTGGTGCATATATCCTCCTTGTTTCTTGTGTGCCAACAGCCTTTGTGCAGCATCATTTGAGGGCCCTCTGAACTGAACTTCACAGCTGCACAGGACTCTGGGACCATTCCTGCGCCTCACCATCGTGCGATCCATGCGTGAGGATCGAACGACCATTTCCTGCAGTCAGTTTGTGGAGGCGAGATGCATCTGGGGGGAACAGCAAGGTATGACCCCATTGAAGTCAATGTCCGAAAAGGATCGAAGCTGGGAACCTGAAAATTCGAAAACTTTGCACTTGGTACAACAGTGAGCCCCCTTCCACTTATACATCATGATACAATCATACCAATCATACCGGGCCTACAATCGTACTAGTGTTTTTTTTCAGGTTCACACCCATCTATGGCTAGCAAACGGGGGCCAATCATTCTAAATGTATCTAAACGTCCTATGCCTTGGAATTTGGAAAACCAGCTTCACATCGTTCGTTTCGTTGATGGATGAAAACTGCGGCTTGTTTCTGAGGCCATGCTGGATTCGCGCTTCGTGGCACCAGTGACCGATGCCATCCAGGACTTGCATGGGGTTGTTGTGAGAAATCCTCCATTCTGAAGCCATATCATATATACCCTTTGCATCCTTCTGGCAATTTAACATAACTATGGAACACCACCATTTTTAAGGGTAGATCATTTGCAAAGGGCCGTTGTTCCAGAACTACGTGAAATTACCGGAGGGTCACCGGAGGTGATCCTTATCCAATTCGCACAGTTATGACCTCCGAACAGAGGAAACCATGGTTTTTACCATCAATTTTGGGGTATTAAGGAGAAACCATTCAGAAGGTGAGGTGCCGTTGTCCAAAAATGGGAAACCATAAAATTTCAATGGTTTATCATCATTTTCTCTATGAACATATCCGATATCCATTTTTAGCTATACCCCGTTTTCAGGCACACCCATTTGATTCTTTGTGAAGATATACCTTCATGTGTATTTCCAGGTTTCTGCCAGCGAGATATTTGTCCAAGGATTGGTTTCAGGGACAATTTCGAGGACACCAATGTTTGTTTTTGTTACCCCCTATTAATATGAGGGTTCCAATATGTTTCAGTCCTAGATTTTCCATGATTTTCCCTCATACCCATCAATTGAGTTTGGGTGTACAGTTGCCCAACAATGGGTTTAGCCACAGAGGACATCTACGAAGAGTCCCAGTGCCGGAAGCCGATCCTCTATCTCCTCACAGCAGGTGTGACCGACCATTGATGTGTGTGAAGGAGCATGACACAGTGGAATGCACAGCTTGAAAACAGTTGTGATTCCAGTTGTGATTTATGCTGTAGCCTTCAGCTTTGACGGAGGTTTCTGTACTGACGGGCCATTCACACGACCTTGGCACAGGAAGTGATCCCACATTCAGCATTGATGAGCTGGCCAAGAAAAAGAAGAAGTATCCCACCGACAAGGTGTGGCCCGGAAACGTTGCTTTGCCGGGCTTGCTGATTCGCTGCTTTTTTTGAAAACATATTTGGGATTCATGTGCTGGCACCTCTGGTTACACACTTTTGCAGTCCAGAACTCCAAGAAATAGTGCTGACAAAAAGTGTCCCAAGTCATGTCCCAAGTCACACCGGGTGGTTCCCTCCGACCCACCTCCAATGGTTGCGCCGGCACCGCTGTCCCGGTGAGGTCTCGATGGGCGAAGGACAAGAGAAGGTCGCGAGAGTTTCTTGGCGTTGCGGGTCCATCAATAGGGATATCATGGGGATGTTATGAGATATATATTGGATATATAATCAACCATTTTTATGAAGATATTCTGAGATATATAGTATGAACTATGATGAGATATAATGTGGTTAAAACAATTTTATATACCACCCATTTGGGAATGGTTTAAACCAGCTATTTATGGTGATTTGGGGGATGGTTTATGACATTGTTTTACCCACGTTAATGGGATATCATGGGATATCATGGGATATATATATGTAGAGTCTATATATATATGGTTTGTTGGATTCTGGTGAGGAACCAGGGAGGTCTGAAGCAAGATCCGAGGAACATCATTACAGTAACCCAAAGATGGGCTAGGTCAACGCCCATCTCACGGCCAAGAGGGAGAAACTGGGAGGGAAGATGCGGGACGATGAGAGATGGATCTAGAAGTAATTGTGTTTCTGTCATTTGGGTTTCTGTTTCACTTACAGATGCATCCACAATTCTCAGGTTTTATCTACCCCACCTTAGGTGGCGAAAGCCTTGATGGTTGCTGCCTGATTCATTCCCGATCTCAGGAGAAGAACAATGCAGCCTTCATCACTGGTGGGTGGGTCATTTTGCAGAACTCGCATCTGGGCATTGGCTGCTTGGTTTGAAGTCCTTGGGAAGTAGCTGGGTGTCTGGGTCTGAAAAGCCTTTGGTAGAGCCGTGAAACGTGACGAGAAAACACTTCTACAGTTTGCGGTTCCCCAAGGCTTTTACTTTGCAGTTCAACCTCCTTAGTATATAAATATAATCTACTTGACTACCCTATTTATTCAGCTGGGTTTACAACCCACTTGCGAATCATAGGATGAACCACCAAGCAGGCTCCACAGAATCCCGGAATCCTATGCCACGGCAAGGGGGCAGATCACCTGATCGCCACAGGCTACATGTGCGAGCTGGAAGATGTCTTGTTGAAGACCCCAGAGATTGATGAGGCATTCAGGCGCACCAAAGGGGGGTCCCATTTCACCTGGAAAAGTGTGGCTTCATGGAGCAACATAGCTGCGGCTCAAGATGATTGAGCCTAGTTGGGGTTGAGGGTGTGACCAAGCTGCAGGCTGTGGATTACCTGTGCTGGGCTCAGTACTGATTTGCCTTGTGAATACAGGGTTTGTTTGATGGAGATGGATGGAGTACCTTTGATTAACCTGGATAGAACTGTACAACCACAATTTCAGACCACCATTGAGGTGGTTCAACCATGGCTCCCGTCCTTAAAATCATAGCCAAACAGTCCATCGATCCTATACAGCAATCAATAATGATAATTAAGAACAATGTGCAAGTGATAATACTACGGATCATCAGCATCATCATCATCATCATCATCATCACCATCACCATCATCACCATCACCATCACCATCACCATCACAATAATGATAATCACCATCACAATAATGATAATCACCATCATCATCTTTGAAATATATGGGACAAAGCAGTTGTAAATCAATAACATCAACATTATCTTTACCACTCCGTGATTTTCAAGCAGGCTGTGCCAAATAACAGGACAACCATGCCTACACAGATGATGTGCAACAGAAAATGCTCAATGGTAGCTATGTGGGCATGGAGCAATGCGCAACACCCAAAGAATGGGTAGGTTACTGCCGTAGTATAAGTTTCTTTGCAGCTTTGTTTGGCTAACATATATCGTTTGCAAAGTCCTTGCACGGCCTGAGGTGAGATCACTCTCAGGTTCCCCATTGGCTTGTTGCAGATTGCTATCAAGGCTTGGAAGCGAAGGGAACAAACTGACTGTTTCACCTGGTCACTAAGCAGGAATTGCATAAACTGAAAAGGAGGACCCCTCCAAAATATGATGATCAACCATGGGAATGTTTAGAGTTTTCTCATGATTTTGAGAAAAAACTCAAACAGGGAAAGAACCACGCGCTTAGAACAAAAAAGCTTGGGAGCAACAAAAATGACCATACCCTTCGGCAATTAAGCGTGGCAATGGAACCCCCCCAATAAATGAGGATTCAAATGGGAAATTCATCTATTGATGGATATTAATGGGGATTTTCCATTGCCATGTTTGACACCCCAGAGGGTATTTATGTGGTGCTGGGCTGTTTTGGGCAACACACTCATCAAGATATCCGACTCGTCCCTGCCTTTCGTACTTAAAACTACTGGCACCTCATTGGTATCCCGTAGATTTTCCATGAAAAACAACTTAACAAGGAACATTTAGCTCTTTGTTGGTTGGATGCTCCCATTGTTGATGGGTATAGCCTGTTATAGCAACCCCAAAGAGATAGACAAGCAAAACTCTACTGAAATAGTGGCAAATGACTCTTCCACCATTTTCCACCTTTTGGCAGGGCGGAAAAACCAACCCATCAGCTTGGCCGAAAGCAGTAAAACACCGATCGAATCTGCAGGTCACTTTGGAGCCGCCCGCAGGGTTGAAGGCTGGTCTCTACCGCACCTACAGCACCATGGTCTCACAGGAGCTGTTGGACAAGACGCTTGGAACGAAAGGTGCAGGTCGTGTTTATATTCAGGGCGTTTAGTAGATTGCTATAATCCCAGAGCTTTTCTATTTTAGTCATTTTAGTGGGACTTGTTATTTTCTATCCCAATTTGTAGATTGCTATGATCCCAGACTTGGATGATGGGAAATTTAGAGGAACCCTTGAATTGCTGGAAACTTACCGATGGTTTTCTGCAGCATCTCCTTTCAGCTCAAAGTCGAAGTCTGAGAGCTGGCAGCGTTTGCACGTTCCCAATGACTGAGCCAAGTCATGAATGGGTCCAGTACATTTCACCAAGGGTTCCTTTGGAGGTATTTAAGATTATGGTCAAGGGATTATATAATTCTGTTATCTCGTGCTTTCTTTGAAGACAAGACAGTGACATGAATTGATTTAAATCTAACGGGAACCATCTTTGGAGTTTGAATTCAATTAATGAGCGAAAACGCACCGGGTGCAGAACTATGAAAATAGTTGGCCCATGTTGGCCCCAAATCCAATGGTTTGCCATCATTTTCCTCTTTCAAGACGCCCAAATAGCAAATTCTGAAACCTTCAACTCTATGGATCCAACTAACGTGAAACTCTGCGATGAGGATCGATTTGCCGCAGTGGAGAACACTAGTCTTTGTACAGGCGCGACCTTGGCTTCAGATATCCAGTGTTTCTATGTTGGGTTGGTTACCCTTAGGCAGGGTTGCTTGCTACATCATATTTGTTACTATTTGTTGGAAGCCTGGAAACCAGTCAGCGGGTAAAACTAGACCCAGCTTTGGCCCCCGTCTTTGAAACACTGTTTGCCAGTGCAATTAACCTGAAAGAGATTTCAATAGCATCTTCAGTATGAACACCGTCTAAACCTGGAAATTCCAGCAGATAGCCTAGAGGGTTTGTCCCCAGTGGTGGATCCAGTCATCGTATTCAGAGTCTGTGTTGCAACCAGACAGTGGACACAACTCACTTTGCACATCTGTGACAAATCTTGACCTGCACCAGTACTTGCAATCCATTTGTACGTACATAGTCAATATACTGTATGTAGACACATATAATATATATATATATAACCATAATTTCATAGATTTGCATAGATACACATAGATGTACATAGATACCCTTGTGGTGTATCTCTTATCATCTCTTATCTAGATTTCTAAAAGAAAAACACACACACACACAACCACCATATGGGGCTGGATCAAAACCCTATGCTATTTCCAGCCCCACCTTGGCGGAAGGCCTTCTTGCACAGTATCGTGCAGGAGAGGCGAAAGTTTGGCCGAGAGCTGAGCCACGTTTTTTCTGTCTAAGCTATCTGAGCAGTGGCTGCCCAAAAATTGGATCTAAATGGGGTTTCAACTATCAATGTCTTGTTTTGGTTGGGTTTCAACTATCAAAGATATTGGGATATGATTGACAACTAATGATGATTGATGATTGGTGATCTAAGAGGGGTTTTTATACTATTATCCTTGATTGCGGATTGTGAACCCACCCATCATGGGAATCCCGTTCTGAACTAACCAGTAGGAGGACAGAGGATTTTGAACATTACTCCTCTGCCGGCATCCCATTTGTGATTTATACCGAGGTCCAATTGGCTGGTGCATTCCCTACGAGTACAACAACTCGGATCTGGATGCATGTCTCTCTGCTCCAGTTGATTTTGTGTCTCAAAGTGAAGGTAAGGTTTTCTGGCCCGGCAATAGGCCCACGATTTACGGGCAAACTAAATTATATACTTGAATGGATCAGAATGTAGCACCGAGCGGGAAGCGATAAAGACTTTCGAAGCATGACTTCTGACGCTGTCAGAGAATTTATGGTGGAGCAAGGACTTGAAGGTCTAAAGGACTAAAACCGGGGGCTTCTTAAAAAATGCGAATCAAGGCGAGGGTAGCTGGAGGGCTCTGCTATCGTCTGTTTGTGCAGGCCCATGTTTGCCTGTCATGCACATTCCTGGCACCTCCCAGGCTAGCGAGTTGAGTTTCGGTTGGAAAATATTGGTCTCAGGGTCAGGGTGGCTGTAACCTTGGTTATCAAATCGGACAAGCCCCACCTGGGGGTTTCTTGCAATGTTTTGGACCCCCAAATCATCAAAGGTATCGGCCACTTGAAACATGGGGAAACCAATGATTCTGTGGGGGTTACCCCATATCACTGGCTGAGGTTTGCTCTTCTTGGAAAAGCATGTGTCCACCACCATCGTGGCGGGACAACCAATCTCTTGGGCACCTGGACTGAAGAATATGAGTGGTAGCTGAGGGTAGCCAGTGGTAGCTGAGGGCCCGCTTCCACAATGGGAATGCCAAATCCACAGGGCTTCTGCTGATCTCTGCTGATCTCTGATCCATTTGAGGTCACTGTTCAGTACATGGTGGCGGAGGCTCAGTACGGTGGTCGCATCACAGACGACCTGGACAGAGAGCTCTTCAACACCTATGCGGCCAAATGGTTCTGCTCCTTGCCAACCTTGCCAAGGGAAGAAAGGATTAGATAAGGGAAGTGCTCAGCTCCCTCTGGGGGGTTATCGCAACGGAGCAATACTTTCCCCTTCATGGCGATGTTGGGGTTCATCAAAGGACGGGTGATTTTGGTGCAGGTGAGAGAAGACTTACAATCCAATGGCTAGACTTAGCACTGGATATTCTGTGTGAAGGTCTTACCTTTTCGGCAGCTTTTTCTGCAAAGGTGACGATATTTGGAAGCCATCCTTCACCTTCAACAACTACCAGTCGCAATCTCAGCTTTTGAAGTTGGCGTGATTTCGTAGATGCCTGTCATGTTTGGTGTCGTTTGGGGACATCCAAATGCATGTAAACAGCATGACACCCAAAATATATCTCCTTTCTATTTCTGCATTGTTGAGACTGTTGAATAGCCCGGTATAGGTTGGGAAAGGTGGCGCCCCTTCATGGGGGACGCCGGCAGCGACCGCACGGAATGAAGGTCTGACTACAACTACAAGATTCCCGAAGGCTTGGACATCGCACAGTACAAGGCTTGCGACCTGCGATTTCTTTAGTGTCACTGGCATCGCAAAGTGGAAGCCCCAAAGGTCCAGCGATGTTGGTCAGTTCTTTGCTACTTACATTAGAATCAAATAATGTCCTTCCACTCATGTCATGAGAGCTCTTTATGAAGTTAATTTTCAATACGAAACCCCTCTGGCTTGACCCATCCGCACCTGGCGATACAGGAAGCTATTGATACGATCCCATCAGTGGATTCTCCATTGATCTTCGGTGTCTTGGCACCACCAGATACGTATACCTTCCTGGTATACATTATACAATGATACAATACATAAATTGATATACATATATATGATCATATATGAATATATCACATATGTTTTATTTGTGCATACACACCACCTGCACGATTCATTGGTACGCACGCCTACCTATGTCTAAGGTCTGCACAACAACGCCGATCTGACATACCGAATGAAGGAGGCTTCTGAGAATCTCGAGCAAAATCAGCGGTCCACTTTTTGCGGAAGGGGGTGACATGAAGCCTCTGGAAGTAAATCAGCTGATGGCGTCGAATCTACTTAATTAACTCAATTTGGATTCCACATTGGGGGCATAAGAATAGGTCAGACTTTTCCTGAGGAAGGTTGTCGAAGATTGAGATCGCTGTTGAGCTAAAAAACGAGAGGGGGTGGGTTGTCAGCAACGAAGAGGATCACTGCAATAAGTGACTCACCCAGCCCCATATCTCCTCAAAGCACCCACTATCGTTCCTCGTATATTTGGGTCTGTCTGAAACAGGTTACCTCGAAATCAACCGGTCAATCACTATCTTCTCTCTGAACATGCATTTTTTTGGAATACTGTATACCACCCCATTGTCACTGTCACTGTCACTGTCACTGTCACACACACACACACCCACGCACACACACACACTGGTGACACCTTTGTAAGTTAATAGTTATTTTCCTAATATTGATTTATTTATATTTATGTCATCTCGACATCTAAAAAATCTGATGAGGATCTTCATCAATCTCCACAATCTTTCCAAGTTTTGGCCCACCTACTGATTTCGAGGATGATCACGACCATCATTGAGACTCAGCCAAAAGACTCTGGAGGCTCAGGAGGCCGGTTCGCGACGATGAACTTGGTGATGGAAGAAACACAAAGGGGTTTGACCAGTAAAAATGATAACTCAACCGACATGAAAAACATATGAAATCTAGTCTTCAGATGTCTGGAGGATTTTGGACACACGGATTGCAATTGGATTTAGCGAAGAATCCTTGGGGATTTCTCTGGCAGACATGCGAAGATCAACCAAGAACATGGGGACGTAACCGACCACTAGTCGGAGATAGTCGGAGATAGTCGGAGAGAACCAAGAACCCCAGGCGTGATCATTTTAAAGTGACTCAACTCAAGTTTTGCGGCCCATGGCTCGCAGGCCCATTTTTTACATTTTTTTACTGGATGCACTGAGGCAAATCCACAGATGAGATCGTCAAGGATTTGTGTGCCTTGGCACTGAAAAAAGATGCGATCTTTCAGAAGTGGCGCTCTGAAGAATTGGGAACATTTGGGAACCAGAATCAGATCAGAATCAGATCGATTTTGGGCCGGTCATGTGGGCCGGTTGGTCGACTGGTGTCTACTGGTCCATCTGAGGCTTGGACTACCTATCAAAGATGCACCTTGGCAGGACGATGCCCTCGTTCACATGGCTGGGAGAGATGATCCCAGTTGACTCATGTGGTGAGACCAACCAGCTCTAGATTTCGTCAGATTGAACTCCTAAGGCCCTAAGGTTCTGAAGAGGCATACAGTTTCCCCAAACAAGTGGATTTCTGTTTGCCGGACCCACTTTTGATATCGATATTCTTTTTTGTCTCCTTTTCTGCCTGATGATTGTTGGTTTCCAATGGTTTCCACTATTCTTGACGGTATCCATATAGATCTCCCCACTTCGTTTCTGCTTTAAGGCCAGCCTATTATTGGCCGCGTTCACGTGTCGCCCAGGCCGCCGGATTTCGTTGAGGAGATCTTCCGTGCGCAGATCCAGAAGTTGGCAGGACCCAAAGACAAGGGGGTCGTCATTGACAAGGCGCTGGGGAAGATGTCAACGCCGCGGTTGAGCAACCCATGGGGTGAACGACTCAAAGTCGGGTGCTTCCCCGCCGCAGGGCTTCGGGGCTCCTCTGAACATCTTCTTGTTCCAGGCGATGCGAAGAGTTTGGAACATGCTCGGTGTTGATATGGGTCAAAAATGGTCAAAATTAGAGGCGCCCAGGAATACTTTTTGAAGTAGAATGTCACTGAATGTCACTCCCTGATGACCAATTTTTTGGATGGGTTCCTGCCTTGATTCTGACAATTTCTCAGTGAAGGGCGACAGAATTTCTGTCGTAAATGCTTTTTGACCGACAGCCCTGATGTTTTACACCGAACTGACTGGTGGCTGTGATGAAACATCTCTCTGCCTAACTTTCCTTCTACGAGACTGGAACCCTTGCAGGAGTTGCAGCGTTTGCAGAACATCATTAGCATTGTGCGTACCAATCTGAAGCGGCTCGGGTTTTGAAGGTTTTTTTTTGTGTTTTTTTTCTGTTGTGATGTGAAGGGGTGTTCGCTTTCTATTTCTGGTTCACATCCTCTTGGTAAAGCCATCTGCTGAAGGTAACCTTTGAACATTTTCCCATTGAGTCACAATGTTGATCCAGTTGATGAATCTGGTGTTTGTTTTGCGGCAAATCTAAGATTCTCAAATTGCAGTTAACGGGTTTTCGGCTTAATGTTTAGAATCTACTTGACGTATCTGAATTTGATGTATCCTTCTCTGATGATTAGGATGGCCTTCCCATCCTTGCGGTCATTGTCACTTGAGCAATGGCCCAAACCACTGTCGACAGGCTTTTTTTTGTTGGGGCAGGTGGTTATACTGCCTGGTTATACATATTAAATCCTTAATAAAGCCTAATATTACAGTACTATATGGTCATCCCTAATGACATAAATATTCATTGCTACAATGACTCCAGTGTCTAGGAATGTGGCTGCAGCCATTGACGGCACTGTGGTGATGACGACCGAGCTCATGGTGTGAGTCCCAGAGGGTGACGACTCGTTTATGTAGCTTCATGGCTAGTGGGATAGCCACCAAAAAGGTAGAAAAGTAGAATCCTACTTACCTGTAGTTGGTGTAGGGATGATTTTGTTTCTATGGTCTTTGCTATATGTAAGCTTGTGTCATGAAGCGGACACATATACAATATATGTATATATATATATATATATCAATAGATGGTGAACCGGGAAAATAGACACATACATGTCCCCCCCGCGGAGATGTTTTCTCATTCAAGAACCACTGACAAATACAAATGATTTCAACCACAAATTTCGGGATATCCTGGTTGTCCCGGCTGAAACCGGAGGGCCTCCAAATAATGGAACGCCGTTCTCAGGAAGACTTGGGATTCCTCTTTGATGCTCGAGTGCCGCGAGGTCTTGAGGGCTGTGGTGATGACCATGGATCAACCTATGTTGATGGATCATGATGGATCATAATCTTTCGTTTTTGCTGACCCACTTCATGTCAGTGAGATGATTACCTGGATGATTATCCAGTTATGCAATGGGAGTGAACCAAGAGGATTTCGCTGGCCGACCCAAGTGCAAGTGGTAGTTCGTACGGGAAACCACACCAACATGGTCTTACATTTCTGAGTTGGCATACTAAACTTTACGAACCTACCCCTGATTTTCTTTTTTTGTTTGACGGAACGGAAATCATGGAGCTGTGCAGGGACTTGGTTTGATGGCATTGATGGCCCATGAGATCTGCTTGACGGCCGCAGGTTGGACCAACGATCCCAGTGGAGCGGAGATTTCGTGGCTGATGCCCAACTTGGGAGGCCCATGTGGTCATGGCTGCCATCTCCCGACTGGGGGGATCACCGTATCACATGTGAGTTGTTTGACAACTCTCGAGCCAGTTTTCCTGATGTGTGTTTGTCCAACAGGATTTGTTATCACTTACCAGCCTATGATAATTTTGATATATTTTGACGGGGAAATGATGAGCACCCGGATTTTGAGGTACCCAACTTTCAATTCAAAGCCATAGCAGCCATAGCATCCACGGCTCCAGGTTGGTTTACCGGTCTCACGGAGCGACAACAGAACCTTGGTGCAATACTGATTGGTTCATTGGTTGGTTCGTTGGTTCGTTGATTCGTTAGTTGGTTACGTCGTTTTCAAACTTTCCATATCTTTCCATCATTGTTTCGGGTAGACGATTCAACTGAATGTTTTTTTTGGGTGGGCCACACAGCAGATCCTCAGGATGCTGAACACCTGGTTGGAACAGGGGCGAGAAAAGATGAAGGCCTGTGAATGACTGGATATCTGGGCATGTTGTGGGCGTGACCCTGAACCCTCTCTCTTGATGTACATGAGATGTAGCTGTACAAAACGGATATTTTCGTGGGAGTTAATGTGTAAAGTGCACTTCTACATGTTTACACGCTGACATTTTATCATGCATACACATGTAGTATAATATTTATATAATTATATATATATATATATATTATAGACACACTATAATATATGCGCATACATATATGTATACATATGTATGAATTATAGAATTAATAAGAAGCAGGAAGGTTATATAATATAGCCTACACGTAGCCAACCTTCACCTCCAGCGACTGCGGCACCAACCAGGCCTTTTGGATCACCGGCTTCACCAACGCCCAAGGATTTTTGACGGGAATGCGCCAGGAGGCAGGTTTGAATCTGTTGGTTTTGTTACTAAAGATGGATAAAGATCCCACTATCATTCTATCCAGATCATGTTGGGAACTGTTATCCAACTTGAAACATGTTGTGTTTTTCTTGGGTAAAGATCCCACCATGATATGAACATGATTGTTGAAGCTGGAATGATGTAGGTTAGGGGAACGAAAAGAACCTAGGAACATCTTGGACCCATGCCCATACTGTTTCTGGGTGTTTCTTGAGGTGTTTCCCAAGCGGTTGAACAGCAGTTGGGGCGGCTGGAACCAGGTGACGCGACAGCACAAGAAGGATCAGTGGGCCCTGGACGATGTCATTTCGCACACGGACGTGCTTCTTAGCTGCGGAGGACTTCCAGTTGTCGCGCTGTTGCAATTTTATTTCATTCACTTCCGGTGGATTTTCGCAACGATATTGATTTGATAGACACCATATTTATTCACCTTTCACTCTTGCCCTGACAAGTGTTGCTATGGTCTCTATGTCCTCAATCATCTTCAAGGAATTTTGTCTCTGAGGCTGGCGAAAGACTTGGAGCGACTGGGAGACAACACTGGACCTCCGGAAGAGGGACAGCTGCTTGGCGTGGTATTCAGGATATTTCAGTATGGATCTCCTATCATCCTATCCTACTTCGGCTTCCAGATCCAGGCCCAATAATATTGCACCACCCATTGCGGAGGAGTCACATTGTGGATGGGTTATGGTTACTGTTTGAAGTTTACCACATGATGTTCTGGCTGATTTTTCTCCTGGCCCAGGAACATCTGGGGCCTGTTCATCGAAGGTGGTCGCTGGAACAGACAGGAGACTGGCTAAGAAGCGTGTTTCGATTTTTTGGTTCCAGCGCAATCCACAAATTCAATCGTTGGAAGCCCTTCTTGTAAGTCAGTTCATCAGGCTACATCCCGATTTTGCTGATTCTGCTGGTGTGATCTCAATAGCTTTGCAGCAGCTCTTGAGTTCCATCCTTGATCTTTCAGGGCGTGTATACCAGCGGTGTCACCTCGTCGTCATGCTTGGTTCCACTGCTTGGTTGAGAGGCTTTTTGTCCATGGGACCGGGTAATGATAATCCCTGTCATATCTGGTTCTATGACGTTAAGGCTTGACCATCAACAAATGTCTTCAACTCGCCGCTGATGAAAAGGACAGCCGCATTGAAGAATCTGAGCCGAAGAAGCTCTTTACCACAATGCCAGTGATCTATGTCACGGCCATCAACATGAAAGACCTCAAGGCAAGGGCATTTGGTCTTCCAGATTTCCAGATTGGATCAAAACCCAAATGTATCCTGGGACATCAACATGGCTGGTAAATAACACGTTTATCAACAATTTCTATGTGCCAAAAGTTGGACTCTCCACCCATATTTTCCCATGGTCATACCACCATTTTTTCTTATAGGAACATCATATATACTATCATATACCCGTTGCCAGGAGTGCCATGATACTGGGATGACGATACCTCATGTGTTTCCCATGACCATTGGCACAGCGGTGAGGGTATGGGCCTGAACTACGGCCCACATGGACCCTACAACACGGCGGTCTACAAGTATCCCAAGAGTCACTTGGGCCAAAAAATGGGGGCCTGTAGAGATGATCTTGAGATTTCTGGATTTTGCAATGGAAGATTGGTCGAGAGGGGAATTGCAAAACGTGGATTGCTGGGAATCCAGCAGAACATCTCCGGTTGAAAGCAAAAACTCCTGTTGAAAACAAAAACTCATGTTGAACATGAGAATTCTAGCATCCCTGTTGCTCAGTGGGTTCGGGCGACTCAGGAAATGATCGTTACCTGATCTTCCGAATGTTGCTCCGGACTGAGTTGCATCCGTTCCATTGGAACCTTGGCATTTTGTATTGATGGAACCAGTGGGAGGGTTAGGTCATCGAATTTGGAGATGCTAAAACCTGTTTGGATAGTTCTGAGTCAATGAGAAGCAATTTGGTGTGCAATTTGGGGGCTTTGAGCGCCAATCTTTGGTGACCCAGGAAGCTTCGTGGCGTGTGCCTTGTGGCACAGACAGAGTAGAAGGCAACTCGGCACTGGAGCCAACCACCAAAATTGATGGTGATCTATGGCCTATGGATGTGGAGGTTTCCTAACTCATGGGGGTACCCCCCAAATCATCCAAGTCATGGATAAGCATTTTGGTATTGAACCCAATGGTAAGTTGGGGATTCCCATATTGGGAAAACCCCGATATCTATGAAATCTATGAGAATCTATGGGGTGCACCAACCAGCTACATCTGAGGTTAGACGGCCTGCAGAGTCTGAAATCTCGCGGAACACCTTGGGTGGAGGGGCAAAGCAGCCAGTACAGCGATGATCAATCGGTATTTATCATTGACAACGAGATATGGCTTTGTCCACGGTGCCCCAAGATCCCATGGTTATCATTAATCAACTTCCCCATTGAAACGGCTATTTTGTGATATCTTCCATTTTGAGAGAATCTCATATGTCTGTTCTTGTGGCAGTTACCAGAATTTCTGGTCCCTTGTTGATATTAACAAGTGGATGGTCATAATCCAGTCATTGTGTTTGATGATGAACAAACAACTGCACAGATTCAGCAGAGACTTTCAGCATGACGTGCGTTGCTGGTTCGCGCAGCATGACCTTCGCCCGATGTGCTGTAGACTAATGATCTCTTCCGCGGCTCTGCGAGAAAAAAATGCATGTTTCCCGTCGCGTGGTGAATGACCACCTTGCCGAACTGAAGCGATTTACTGTAGCTCGCGATTTCAATCCATTTCCTGACCCAGTACCAGAGGAGACAGCATTGAGCTTTACCAAATATATTAAAAAATATATTATATATATTATATAATATACAAATACACAATATATATATAATCATATAATCATATATATATATATATACATACATACATACATACATACATACATACATACATACATACATACATACATACATACATATTCTCAAGAATTAGCCATTCGTGAGGCGACAAAATGAGACAAAGAGAGCGAGCTGGAAGTGGTGTCAAGAATGTCTCTCAACAGGTTGGATGCAATGTTCAGATCTGATCCGACTGCCTAAGGCGGACGAGAGACCAAAAACAGATGAGGTGAACATGCCCTTTTTCCCCCTTTGTGAGGGCTGCATCCAGCGGAGAACCGCCACTTTCACCCACTTTCAACATGTCCGACAGAGATAAGATTTACTTGAGTTGGGCAAGTTTTTGCAGCAGAATCCGGGGATTGCAGAGTCAAAGTATCCCATATCCCATCTGAATTTTCAAAAGGTCGGCACTGACACCTGGTCACCTGGTCGATCCCCAACAGTGTTGACATGGAGGTGATGTTTGAGTTGTGAAAAACCATTGAACAACGACAAAAGCAGCTGCTATGGTGCGGTCTTCTGCTGGATGCTTTGAGAGCTTCGGCTGGTGCTTCATCCCTGGGTTTCGAGGGTCTGCTGGTTTGATCCGCAAAATGAATCGAGTGGCCCTTCCTTCGAAACTCAGCCCTCACAGAAACTGCTGCTGCATGCCGCTTAAAAGATGCCAACGGGACAGGACGCATCAAATCTTGGCCCATGTCACAATGTGACTGTAACCCACTTTTGAATTGGGATAGGCCTACTTCAGGAACTCCATAACCATGGTTACTGGTTACTACATAGGGCCGCTGGGCACCATATACTTCCCCAGTGAGATGATTGTATGGGGAAGTTTGGAAGGTTGATTGTTGGTGACATGTTGTTGATTTCTTCCAATCATTTGTTTTTGGACATAGAATTGTGAGAAGAACCATATCTAATTATCTGAAGCCATAATGTCAGCCAGCATTATGAGCAACAGTTTACAAAGCAGATTTAACCCCTGTGGGTATGGGTCAAACTGGTCAGCTCCCTCAAAATGGACAGTTGATACCAAAAAAGGCAAAAATTGTGGATTTATTTGTGCACCAATTTTGGACCCATTCGCATATTTGGGGTTCTGAACACGGGGCCCAAAGCCACTTAAAATGAGTAATTTCTATGGTCCGGGGGGGTACCCAATTTGGAGAGACAACCAAAAAATCCCAAAAAGGGTTTGTTTGCAGACACACCTATATATATATTTATACATCTCTCTCAAACTCTTCAAACATCCCCGCTGAAGCTACACAGGTGGAGCAACCGTCGCTTCTGTCCGTGCGGCGTAGCGCCACTGCGCTGCAACGTATGATGGTCCAGGTGCCAATTGAATGCCTGGTGAAAGATGTGTTTCCCAATGGAATGTGAGGGTTCTTGGCGGTTGCTCTTCTTTTGGATTTGGACATGGTGTTTCTTGGGGATAGGAAGCTGTTTTGTTCAATTCGGACAAGGTGATTTTTGGATGTTTTCTTGGGCTTAAGACGTTCTAATTTGAATTCAGTTAAGGCAACATAGATTCGAAAAAACTCTTTCTGTAGTACAGGAATGGTGGACTTCTCCTTTTCCATCTACCTTGAATGACCGGTATATACACTCAATGTGTTGCTGCATCGTTGATTGGTGGTTTCAACCAAAAGATGATCCCAGTTGACTACAAGGTGGGCCCCTCAGTTTTGAGTTGGTTTATAACTTATGAAAACCCCCCATGGCTAAAGAGATATTTACCAGATTTTACCATAAACCATATTGAATCTCTATATTTATTCATCAGCTATCTGGGGACCGGACCATTTTTTTTGGTTCGATGGCTTGAAACCACCAACGAGTTTCCCAGGACGAGGCATGGGCTTCATGCCTTGCCAAGCACCTGACAACGTTGGAAAAGCAACCGCTGACTGAGGCTGGTAGCTGGGCATGGCGAAAAAGGGGCACTGTCTGACTACGAATGATACCTACACATTGTTACATATATGTGTATACATACATATATATATACATACATACATTACATTACATTGCATTGCATTGCATTGCATTACATAACATTACATTACATTACATTACATTACACTACACTACATACATACACACATACATACATACATCCATCCATCCATCCATCCATCCATCCATGCATGCATGCATGCAGACAGACAGACAGACAGACAGACAGACAGACATGCAGACATGCAGACATGCATGCATGCAGACATGCATGCAGACATACATACATACATACATACAGACATACATACAGCCATACATAC
>Ga0126342_10008455_pt1 | contig 18454 bp, 17 predicted proteins | sample Cyp1metagenome_FD_92528 | JGI IMG/M metagenome (GOLD analysis project Ga0126342, IMG submission 92528) | Coral microbial communities from Lord Howe Island, Old Settlement Bay, Australia - Cyphastrea 1 metagenome | ecosystem: Host-associated > Invertebrates > Cnidaria > Coral ...
CATGGCAAGTATCAATGACGCTAGGTACAGTTTTTGGCAAAAGTCTAGGCATGGCAAGTATCAATGACGCTAGGTACATTTTTTGGCAAAGGCTAAACATGGCAAGTATCAATGACGCTAGGTGCAGTTTTTGGCAAAAGTCTAGGCATGGCAAGTATCAATGACGCAAGGTACACTTTTTGCAAAGTCTAGACATGGCAAGTTTGAGGTCCCTTGCAAAAAAATCAGATCCAACACTGGAAAACAAAAAAAATCGCAGTTTGAGCACGCTTGAAAACCTTTCGACAATGGATTTCCTGGTTTTCCCAGGTTTTCCCACGGCCCAGGGGCATGGTAACCTCCCATAAGCTTGGCGATGGCTTTTTCGAGCAGCGCTGCCCACATCTTACCCGAAGGCAGTTTGGCATACATCGTTGAAGCCGTCTCTGGCTCCTGGCGTGAAATCCACATGGTGACATACAGAATCAAACATGGCTGGAACCATAAAATGGAGGTTTTAATATGTTTTAATAGGAAATTCATCCAAAATTTCATCCATAGATGGAGGATTTTCCAAGCCACGTTGCCACGTTTCATTCCGGTGAATAAACTCACGATCGAAAAAGAGGCGATCAATCATAAGTCCTCCAGTGAACCTGCCATACATGGCAGGTAGTCATCAATGGTGATGACTTTCCACTCGCCGGATCTCCAATCGAAAAGCTTGAACTCATACTTGCCATCCTCCTGGCAGAATCTGCCGACATACTCCGACATGGACTTTGAGGAAAATCGGAAAAATCAAACACACAAAATCTGATGAGTCTTCAAGTGAAAATAATATAACATGCCTCTGCCTATCTATAATATATTACACATTATATGATTGTACTCAGATTGTACTCTTTGGGGCTACAAATTTCTTCGACCCATGGATTTTCCCGATTGATCCAGGGGGCATATGGTTTCAATATGTTTCAATGTTCCCCCGGTCAAACAATGTGTTCGAAGGACGAAAAGAACATCCAAAATATGAAGAAAGGGAACAGTTGAACATACTGTTGGCATATTAAATCCAATGTAATTGTCATATGTGCCATGGTCAAAGCATGTACGGTATGGCCATGACATCATTGGGATTCATTTTGATAGGTATAATAACCATTGATAGCCCATTTCAGAAATGTCATTTGACCGTGGCACACGTGCAGTTGGTAGCTGTTATATCCCAGTCGTCATTGCAGCATATTGCAGCCATTGTGCCGGAATCTCTTTGGTCTGGAAAATCTCATCTCGGAGGTAGTTTGGGAACTCGGCCATGCCGCTGATGGCCGCCACCAACCAACAATCCCCAATGCCTCCTGAAACCGATGAAGAACTCATCGAAGAAGGGGCCCAAAAAACGATGAGAAAAACCATACCCTCTGGTAAACTAACATAACTATGGAAAATCACAATTTTTAATGGGAAAATCCACTATTTCTATGGCCATTTTCAATAGCTATGTTTGTTTACCAGAGGGTAGATCTTCCCATGCAAGATGGCCATTGGGGTAAACGGACGAAAGATGATCATCCCATTATGGACCCAGTCCGTGTTTGAAGGTGACATATGTGGCGACTGGAATGTGTCGACGGGGGGAACGGGCAGGGCGGGTTGCCAATCTCGGCCTAGCCATCCCGTTTCACCACTATGAGAATCCCACCACGGGAGTCATCCTCAATCGGAGCTTCATGGCAACCCCACATAATCGTTTTGTTCGAAAAATGATCAACGCCAACTAGAAACAATGAGACAATCCATCACAATTCCCTAAAATATCCTAAAACCATCGCAGAAAAACCATCAGCTTTTGGGGCTTGGGATCTGCTCCAACCTGCTCGGAATCTGCTCGGAATCTCCTTGTCTCGAATCCCTTGGATCAACGTCCCCAAAGAGCTCCACTTTGCCCGGGGACTTCAGCTGGGACAACTCCAAGGCCCGCATCTAGGCGCCACAGCCATGACTTACTGCCGTGCGTGCGTTTTACGTATGGTTGCTGGATGGGTTGCCCTTTATGGGTTGCTGGGATGATGACACTAACCGTTTGTGAATCCTAGTGATGAAATGGATCATTCCCTCATTCATGATGATGATCAACCATGAGATTTTTTGGGCCCCGATGGGCCCCATATTCAACAAACTCAACAAACTCATACACTCCCAAAATCAGAAGGGACCCTTCGGAAGGCCCCACCTTGTGTCAAATTGTGGCTTTGCAAGTTGGGCCCGAAGGCCCCACATTTCTTTACGTTTCTTTAGCTTTCTGTCAAGTCCATCGTTCAGGTGTCAGAAGAAAATTGTGGCTGGCTTCTTACCTCCGTTTCTATTGCTCCTTTGCCGCTGCATTCAACATGTCACCTGTGATATCCTTTTGTGGATCCAGACACAAATGTGTCAACAAGTTTCACACTTGTTGATTCAGGAACTACGAAACGTAAGAAGATAACTGCGACTTTTTTAATTTGTTACCTTCATGAGCTCTCCATCATCCTAAGTCACTGATTCCAATCTCAATCCTGAAACTGATAGAATCTCATAATACCAAAGTAGTTCCATCCATTCAAAAAGGCACTGTCTCTGTCACAATCCGTCTCGCCGTCGAGCCACATATTCGGCTTGCTTTGTTGTCTCACTCCACACGCCCATCATTTTCATCTCCGAGAAATCCGGATCATGCCAGCCTGGCGCTACCTTTGAAAAAACGGAAGTCACAACGACCAGTGAATTTCACAACTTGACGACGAGTGACTCACTGACTAACTTATCGATGGCCAACACTCTTCACAAGATACAGTATATGGATTCAGTATGTGTATATATATATATAGTTATATATATATAGTTATATATGTATATATATCATTATATGTAATCAAATGATTTTATATATATATATATACTGTATATACAGTGAAAAAAACAATATATAAAAACAATCCGAAGGGCTTCCGTGCGGCCCACAAAGTATCTTACGTTTCAACTAAGGGACCGATCGGAAATCCTCTTGATTCGGAGTTGTCCACTGTCGCACTTTTCCTGAGCGTCAAACTAAAGCGACGCTCTTAGGGTTTCTCAGGCGCAGGGAGGATGTCTACAACAAACAAGGAGGATAAGTGTAGAAACCTACCGTAGGATATCTACAACTTACAAACAAGTAGGATATGCGGTAGAGCACAAGCCGAGGTTTGAAAGATCGGAAAAAACGATGGAATTTTGGAGTGAAAGACAGTCTGCGTGATGCCCATGGCATGCCGCCAAAAAGCCCTGGTGTTTCCAGGTCGCTTTCGCTGGCGAATAGCACTCCGTCTCTTCGCTGGATGCAGAGTATGTGGAGTCTTCAAGGACGCCCTGATCACAGATCTTCCACCTGACGGCACAACGGATTTTTCCCAATATGGGAATGGGTCAAAACCTTGTACCCCTGGTGAACATCAAAATAGCTGGTAAATGGATGTTCATCCCACTAAAAATGGTATCTATAGGTATTGACCCATACCCATATGAAGTAATGTCATATACCGGACATTAGTGGACTCTGTGTTGGCAGCTTGATTTAAGACCCTTGAGATTTGAAACTGAAAGCAAAAAGCAAGTTAAAACTATCTGGACTCTGGACACATGTATATCATGTCTTTAGTTCATTTTAGTTCCCTCACCTGAGATGAGTTGTTTGACGCGAATGTCCTTCATTCCAAAAGCAGCACAAAGTGGCTAGGCCTAACATTCCCAAACTATGGAAGAAACCAATATTTTCTTTCATCTGTTTGTAGTTTCATCTACTTTCCCATTCCACTTTATTCCACTTGGAACACGTTGTCAGTGAGACACCCTGCCGATGGCCAACGATTGTTCCCAGGCCTTCCAGCGGTGTAGAAGAGATGCGAATCCATCCTGAGTGGAGTCGCTTTGGCCAAACCTCCGTGGAAGTGCTCCATATATTTGAAGTCTTCCAGATGTCTCAATGGTCTCAATACATATATATATATACTAAATATATATATATACACTATATATATATATATGTACATACTATATATGGACAGGCCTGCAGCCCCATCCCTGTCGTGGTCATGGTTCCAGTCCTGGTCATGGACTTCTCTCCCCGCCCCCCTGTGGAAATGGGGAAGGTCTCTTGGTCATCATCTATCTTTGTACGTATGTATGTGTGCACATGTGTATGCATGCATGCATGTAGGTATGTATGTATGTACGTATGTATGCATGCATGTATGTATGTTCTCGCCACCGCCAGACACTTGAGTGCTACACTAATAGATCTTCTCTTGTATTTGCACAGACACTTGAGGATAATTATAAAATCTTCTCTTGTACTTGCACACTTGCACAGACGCTTGGTGCTACATTAAAAGATCTTCCCTCGTACTTGCACAGACACTTGATGCTACGTTACAGGATGCTACATGCTGGGCTCGGCCTGGGGGACCATACCATTGGGGGGTAGCGGGCCGCCGACCGGGACCATATATAAGCGATTGTAAGCGGTTCTTTTTTGCTGTCACTGTGGCCTCATCATTCCGAAATTCAAATAGCCAGATTTGCTCTGTCCACTCTGTTCTGAAACTCTCTGAACACCATATTGAAGACCGCAGGAATATTTTCAGCTTGACAGATGCTAAGAAGAAGTCTTCCAAAATTCTTTCGATGAGATTCCCTTGAAACGTTTTTAGCGTTCCTCGCTATGCCCCGCTATTCCCAGTGTGCCAGCTTTTTGACCTTGCCGAGGCTCTCTTTTAAGGAACCATCGCGCTGCCTCCTTGGTGACAAAAATGACTTTCAGGTAATGCCACAACTGAAACCATGTTTTTTCATATGAATCATCGCTGGTTACAAGAGCATTTCGATAGAACACTGCTGTTGTTCCGCTTTGAACAAGCACATTCATATCAGCTGGAAAAAATCTGAATGTCACTGAAGATCATCCCAAATCACAAAAACCATCCTTCACGATCACAAAAACTATGTTGAAAATCCCCATGCGTGGCTATTTTTGGAGCTTTTTTATCCATGTGAAAACCTCCATTTTTCCACATGTTTCCACCATTTTTCCAGAAAAAGCATCTGCATCTTCCGATACACCGGACGTCCATTGAGGAGATCCTGGATCATCTGGATCATCTGGATCCGGAGGCCAGTTACTGTTAGTTAAAGCCAGTTAAAGCCATCAAAACCCCATGGAAAATGGGTGATTTTCCATAGGTATCTACGGTATGTTAGTCACAAACACCATGGTGTATGGTGTTTTCAAAGATGATTTTTCAAAAAACGATCTATCCATCTTCCATCATCTTCCCATCTCCGTCCCGTTTTTCATCTCCTGCGTTTTTCGCCACAATCCCAAGGCTTCAGCGCCTTCCTTAGTGCACATCTCCAGCTCCCAGGTCGAGGTCATTAGGTACTGTGGGGACAGCTGTGCAACCTACAACCAACTACAACCACAACCAACGGACAGGACTTTGTGCACATCGGCTTTAGTTGATCTTTGGAGCTCACAAAATAAAGCGAAAGGACAAGTTTCTCTCTGCATCTTGAAAAAAACTATTGCTAATCACTTCCCCTGAATATTGCCCCACGAAAACCTGAGTAACTATGGATCTTCATAGGGGTCCCATAGTTTGGGGGTCGCCCAATCGTCCCATTTTGTCGCTGTTTTGCCCATGGTCCACGGGGCATTCTGATTGATATGCCAACAGGGGAGCGGCCTCCAAACGCCTTGGAAGTTTGAACCCACCATATTTTGGGATGAACGGATGAACATGCGAGTTCCACCTGAAGCAGGGGGACAAGAAATCTACTAGATTTCACTGCAAAACGTCTATCATTCTGTAGTTGATAGCTCGGGATATGACAGTGCTCTGGTCTTGGGGCTGTTTGCAAAGGGGTGACTAGCGCGCTTCCCAAAGGGGAGTCCCATGGTTTATCACAATTTTCCCATTGAAATGAGCATTTGAGCAGGGCCAAATCCCCGTGTTGAGACAAAGCCTGCCATGGTCAGAAACTAAGGTGCAACATCCAAGTAGCTCTTCAGGGGTTGGAGGTGGACAAATGCACACGCCCATATCAGGTTCCTTCACGAAGCCTCAGCACCGGCGCGGCTCAGCTTGTTGTTGCGACCAGCTTCAAGAACGGCCAAAAGATCTGACAGTCCAGACACATCAACGGACCGTTTTGATTCAAAATTTGTTTTTGTGAATTCTGATGCCTAGACAGCTGCTAGACAGCTGCTAGACTGCTAGATGGTGATTTTGGTGATTGTTGAGAGCATCTCTCCAGGCTGGCACCCGGCACTGATGGGAGAAACGATACCAATTTTCCAAAGGGGTCTCGTGGAGCCCATCATCGCAGCATCTGAGATCTGACTTGACGGCGCTTTCCCAAGGGTTTGGGGGTCCCTCATGAAAAAAATACGTTACTTCGTGTGATCCCCACCATGACATTTATACATTTTGTTACTGGCAAATCTAACAACCCTCACCTGGCAGGTGGGGAAAAACAGCGACCAGCGGCTCTTTTTGCTGCTGTCCCACACTCCCCACACTTCGCTGGTGTCATAGCCTGCACAGTTGTTAAGTGAATTCAGTGCGAATGACCCAGCGCCGTTTGATCTCACCTGTTTGGCATCTGAAACTGGAGGATTTACAATGAACCCAATTTATGGATATGTTTTCATATTTCAACAAGTAAAAAGTGGAGGAATTAACCCAATTTATCGATGTATGTAGCAATTTGAATGAGGAACATGATGGCTGACCCATAGATTTGGAGTATACTTTGTACCCCATGTTCAAACAACATCATCATTTCAATGAGGTTCTATGAACTTCCTATCAAAATTTACTACGGGGCTGTCTGCTTCCCTTTTTCAAAACACCTTGGGATGCCCTGCCTACCACATGGACGGCTCGTTTTGTCTTCAAACGACAACTCGCATAGTTGCCGATCTTGTGATGAATCTGCCATTGCCCTCGCTTGCCGTGGTAGTACAAATACCTTGGCCAAGATATCAGATACAGAGGCTTCCCCCTCATTCAACATGAACCAATGTGTGGTCCATATGGAGATAGCTATGATAGCTATGATGGCTATGGCTATGATGGAGATGGGATTACACGAAAGGATGTGGCATATCCGGAACAAAGACACGAAAGGCAGGCTGAGGCACTTCTTGAGTTCAGCGCAGTAAAAGACTGGCCGCCGGCCATGAACCATACCTTGCCTCGGAAACCATGGTTTTTATACCGCAAAAAAATACGGATTTCCCGTGAATGTTCCCTTAAAACCAATCCAATCGTAGAATGGAAAGAAGAAAAGGGTGTTGGAATCGCTGTGTCTTGGAATCGCACATGAGTAGGTCGGATTCCGAAAGCCTGCATCTGTCATTTCACGTAGAAACTACCAGTGCTTATTCTTACCACTTGTCTTAGCTGTGGAAATCGTTGGCAACTTGGAGATGGTTTGAAAAGATCAGAAATCCTTCCTCGATGAGATAAAAATCTCAAAGTCATTCAAAGTCATAGAATGTCATGGATAAATTGAATTGACTATCGTAAACTATGACTATCATTTCCGAACTGGGCTACACATTCTGCCGACGGAATTTTCATGAATTCGGTAACCATCCCCCAAGGACGATCTGAACAATTCCAACGACTGACCCATCCCTATGAGTTGGGACGGGTTCGTTAAATCCCATATAAAAAAATCCCCAGAGAAATACACAATCCATTCATCCTGAGTTATACAGAGTTATGAAAATACTAGTCACATCATATAATTATATACAATACTCCATTAACACTGGCAGGTTAATAGCTATGAATCAGGTTAACCATCCATGATATTGTATATCCATGTATATCTGTATATCCCACTTGATTCCAATTCTTTTCCATTGACACTCCATGAAATCATCCTGTGTACCGGTTTTGACCATGGCTCATCTGCACGTACTCGCCATCGAACTCTTCCCAGCGAGAGCAACCTCTGGGATTCGAATCAGCACCGTCATTCATCCCAGATTCGAATGGAGAACCATGGGCATTCATTGGCTAAGTATTAATGGAACGCTGGAAGAATTGACAAAAGTATCAAAAGTGAAAATTCTACCAATATTAATATCTATTCATTCATGGGTTTTAAATTATTGGAAGGATCATAATGATACATCTTACATGAACTGGGCCCAATGAATAGATCCAATACGTTCCTCGTTCAAGATTAGGTGTAAAGGACTACTACTCCAGTATCATGTCATATTGCAATCCCATCATATTATTCGTTCAATTGGAGTAGGCTATCCATTCTCATGCGTGTTTATGCGTCAACGTGATAAAACCAATAACAAACCATTTCAATTATCAATCATTGTCAATTATTGGCTATTTCAATAACTATTTAAATAATGATGTTTAATTGACACTAATAACTATTTCAATTATCAGATCAATTTCGTGTCATTTTACATCATGTTCATCATCCCGACTAGGGACTAGGGGTATACCCAATACTAAACCAAAAGTGGGGATGGTTTCTTCGGCTTATCACATTGATCATTGATCATTGATCACTATCATTCACACTGAACAAAAAAAACATCTACGCATATCCAACCTAAGTTTTAGCAGGTTTCTTCTTATGTGTTTACCAACTTCTATTTTGGGGGGCACAAAAAAAAACTCTAAGTTGCGTTGATCTGTTTTGTTCACCGGTCCACCTGCAACCAGCAAGACCACGTCCTTCACAGCGCCTTTCACGGCGTTCACAGCACCTCCCAGGGTGGCAGAATCCTCTGCGAAGACCCAGCGGATGAATTCCTCCACCTACACGTACCGTTTGGACGTGTAGGTAAGACGTCGACGAATCCGCGAGATGTCTTTGGTAGTGACAATTTTTTGGGGACCTCCATAAACCAAATGGGTGGGGATTGGAGATATTGGAGATATGATTTTTGAGTGGGGATTTTGTTATGGAAATGTCATGGGATATCATGGGTGGATTTCTGACCAACAACTGGATGATTGGTAATTAAAAGTGCCAAGGATGGCCAAGCTAAAAAAAAGGGCACAATTTTGGCTGGAGAACTGATGCATCACGACTTGGTGTCTCCAACACACGGTTTCAACACTTGGCACAGGCCAAAACAAAAAAGTCACGAACCACGAGCTAATTGCCACTTCCAATGAATACAACATTTTGACTGAAAGCCAAAGTTCAAACTTGGCATTCCAATGTCACAAACAAATTCTGAACTAGCGTCTATGGTTTATGATCATTTCAGCATATCTTCCCAATATTTACCAAATATGGATTTGTCTTTTTTACGGTACCCAAATCGGGAAGTAGTAGGGGGGGTATGATTCGGGGTATGATTCGGGGGTATGATTCGGGATATGATTCGGGGTATGATTCGGGACAAGAATATAACATATCTAAATATGGTTAAGTATGAAAGTTTCATCTAAATGTATATACATATATATATATCATATCATATCATATCATATATCATCATATATCCATCCAGCAAGCACCCAGGCAGCAGCACCCAGCAGCCTCCCCATCCCAGCCAGCAGCCAGCCAGCCACAGCAGCACCCAGCCAGCAGCAAGCACGGTGAGAATAGGATAAGAATAGGGTGGGAATAGGATGACTCGGGGTTTGATTCGGAGGTATGATTCGAGGTGCCTCTACTTCTGCTCCCTTGAAAATGCTGAACCCACTAAACAAAAACATACTAATATAAGGATGAGTCAACTATATTTTACCAACGGAGCAATAGTTACAAAAAAGGTGATATCAAAATCATAAAAATAATCATAGTATAATCATAGAGTAAACCCCCATTTTTGGGGGTGCTCAAAAATCCGGTACCCAACGGTACCACCTATCTGCCGGGACCTGCAACTCTCCATCCATGCTGGAATCCGCTTCGCAGAGCAGCTGGTCGATGGATTCATCCGTCCAGGTGCCGTCCAGCGCCAACAGGACTTCGGCGAGTTCGTCACGGCTGATGGACCCCGACCTTCGATTGGTTGGAAAACTTCACCGGAAAGCCATGGATTTTTACATGTTTTTACCATCAAATAATATAGGGGTTTCCGGTGTAAATGTTCCCATCCAATTCTATGAGACCTTTCAAAGAAAATGTCAACGAAGAAAAAAAACTACTGGTGTAATCTGGTGAATGATGATTTCACCCAAAAAAATCACCTCTATTTTGAAGGATTTCACCTAAAAAAAAACTACTGGTGGATGGATATTAATATGTATCTGCATTATAATTATAATCATATTAACCCCCTAATTAACATGGACTTGAGGCCAGGGGGGAGGTACGAAAGCTAGCAGGATGCTACTAATGTTGTCCTGGAGACTGCTCAGCTGCAAGATTAAACTGATGAATTGATGACAATGATGGTGGGTAGGAATGAATTTGATGATAATGCTGATGATGCTATGATAATGATGATGACTCGTCGTCGACGACGACGACAATAATGATGATGAGAAAGATGAAAAAGAAAGCGAAGATAAAGACGTAGAAACTTGTACCTGCCCCAGTCTAACTGGAAAGTTTCGGGGTTTCCAACGGTCCTGGTGCCTGCCTATTCCTTGCTAAAGCAAGAGCACCTTCAGCCAGCACAAGCTAGCTTTCGTAATTACATTAACGGCTATTTTCCGGGAAACACTGTCATAACGGGCAAGATGTCAGACTGGAAGCAAATACCAAATTCTAAATACATGGTCACATCCGTGACTTTTATAGATTCTCTGAATGCTTATGAAACTAAGATGGCTAAACCTGGCCAAACCTTCACATCATGTCACTACTTTTGTCACATCCGAGCGTCTGATCGGTATCAAACCGCGCAAAGGCTTCCAAGATCGGCTTGGACACTCCCGACATGGCACGTTCGCTGCACGGCACAAGACGGCGCCTCTTTGGGCATCTGGGAACCGAGCTGCAGAGATGAACCTGGAAGAATTTCGTAATCTCCGTGCCACCTGGGATTTATGGTGGATCTATGGAGGGTTTATGGAGGGTTTATGTCTCAAAAAGTCTCAAATCTCAATCTCCCAACGAATGGCGCTGGGGGGTTTACACTACCCCCCCTGTTTCACCAAACCCATGAGATATCTCATGTTCACGGTGCCTGGCCCGATAAACGCAGCCGCGGTATGCATTTGGAAATGCCTCAGATGTCTGAACGAAAGGGCTTCAACTGAGGGACTCTCTGAATTTTATCACACGCTTTGCCTCAAAAAAAGACAGATGGTCTGCGATTTGAAATATTTGAATTGACATAATCTGGCCATTAGAAAATTTGGACAACGCAAATGTCCACGGCACGGGGAAACGGGTTCCCCCCCCACCAAGGCCCTTGGCACTGCTCGGCGGCTTCCTGGGACGGACCGACCCACCCAATGGAATTCCATCTGCCATATGGCGCCATTGCCATGGTGATAAACTCACCATAAAATTTGACACTTATTCAGCAAGTCATAATATTTCATCGTAATTCCCATATTTCTTTCTAAGTCTTTATTTTAGCTGACTTAGAACATGTTTTAAAATGCCATAAAAACCGGAGATATAAGCGGAACATCTTGGAACGTCCAGGCCCTTCCATCCAAGGCTCATCTGAGGCAATGCCAATTCCAGCACCTCGAAGCAAATGTTTTCGCCTTCACCTCAAATCCGAAGCAAAGACGTCCACGACTCCGGTGAAAATATGTGTTTTTATGTGTTTTTATGGCGCATTTACCATCAATATACCATGGATTCATGGTATATTCTAAGAATGAAGATCAAAACTGTTGGATGGCCCCATTTTTTGGACCGACAAAGCCACACCAAAGTTTTTTTGCATTGCAATTGTTCAACAATCTGAGATCTCGACGATCACAATCCAACCAAAGGATCAGCAAATCGCATTGTCGTGCTTCCTCCGAGATGTGCCTCTGTCAGCTGTGGCAAGTCACGTCCCAAGAGCGATCCGTCGGTCAGGGTGTTTGAGAGTGAAAAATATTGAAAAATATTGAAAAATATTTAAAATAAGGTTTGGAGTTGCGAAGATGTTTCCTTTTCTGTCCACATTTCCCAGCAAAAATCATGTGGAAATCTTCAACTCTAAGCCGTCCACGTGGGAATGTTTGCTCGGGGGTCATAGGTGCGGACCGTCTGCGCGTTGAATAGAACATCTGGACCTTTTGAGCCGCTCCAATGCCGTCGAGGAAAGAGAATTTCCGTTCGGAAATGGTTGGTAAAACAACAAGTGGCGCTACTTGTTATGCAAAACGATGCACAAGCCCAAAGCAAAAAAAACTCTGTAAGTTTTTGACTGCAAAGTAGTTTATTGTAAGGTGCTCAGAGTATCCTCTTGGCTACAAAATGGTGATGTCTCAATCCTGTGATTGACGCTAAGAGCTCAGCTGTGCATCTCCCAGTTGTTGTACTCCTGTCCAGAGTTCAACGTTTTTGGTTTCTCTATCGGTGGCCGTGTCTGAATGTGGTACCCCAAACTTGACCAAAAATCATGGTGAAAATCATGGTGAAAATGATGAGAAGTGAAAATCCGCAAGGGTTTTTTTGCTGTGCACGATTTGAGACAAACCCAAATATCATATTGCTGGCAGTTTTTGGTCCATGAAATCCATGATATGCCTATTTGATGGGTTAAAACCCCAAGTTTCATCGGAGATCTCCGTCCTGGCTGAAGTCTAGGGAGTAGATGTGTCCAGTGGTCGCAGTGACCCGAAACCTGTGCAGCACAGCAGCACGACCGTTTTGCCCTTCGCACTTACGGTTGTGATATGTTGTAATGTTAGATGATTTATATCGATGATTGATGACTGTTTGATGATTAATCAAGAAGTTAATGTCCCGTGGTTTCTTAATGAGGTTTCATGATTTGCATATTCTTTTTTCGTGTTTTATGGTGACTATAGTGGCTCTGTTTTTGATGCTTCGGTGCCCAAAAAAATGTGGGGACCGGGATCCCCAAACCGTTTCCACGACGCACCACCGGTGTTCCCATCGCCTACTGGGATGACCTGGGTACACCGAGAAACAGAATCTCCGTTGACCGAGCAACACGTCAATCCTGCTGATCTAAGAAATTGGCCCATGAAGTTGCCACGGTACTCATAGACCTCACCAAAAAAACGCTGCCAAAGAAGGTTGACTAAGGTGTATGTATATATATATATATATTAGTAATATGATGTAATATGTATACCAAAATTGGCAAACAAATCTGGCAAACAAGTGTAACAAGAGCGAGCCAGTGCCACGCTGACATCAAAAATCGTTTCTGAAACGGCGATGAAAATGTGAAGTGCCACGATGAATCGACGAGTCACCGGTGAACTGGGAGACATCCCTTTCCGCTTCTGCGCACCACTCTGCGGTGGGCATAGCGCCTCCATCCACTGAATCCAATGGAAAAAAAATCCACATGTTCCCTGTATCATCCAGTAGTAAATTAGCTAAGGGAAAGTATCCCCAGCATCCAAAGGTGGTAGTCCTACAGCGGAACCACCGGAAGCTGCAGCGAACCTTCAACTGGTCTGAGACCCCGAAGCTATCGCGGTTGGGGAAAAACCGAATTCTACTTGCCATAGCACAGGATGATATGACACTTTATCTCCAATCACATTAATATCGGATGTTTTCCTAATATGAATGACCCGTGAACCATAAACCGGCATCTTCCCATGAGAAAATACCGTCCTGATTTTTTGTTCCCTATTAAAATATAGATGTTTTAAAACCGATTTTCCACATCCTCATACATTGGTTCTATGTCGACGATATTTCGTATTCTTGTGGCTGGCTATATAAATCCACATAGTAAGAGTTAAGTTAAATCCGCATGCCATCAAAAACAAACAAAAGCAACATAACAATTGTTGTTTTGTTTTACGATTTTAAGATGTTATGCACATATCCCCATAATATCCCGACTGACGTGAACACCATACTTCAGAATATCTCCATAGTCCCCAAGATATCTGATGATTTTTTCATGATGGATCTCCAAAACCCAATACAATCCCTTCCCAAAGTAAGTTATACACCCAGTAACTGGATTGCTCATTTTGCGTTGCGCTACATGGCTATACAAATGTACTCGATACTAAAAGGATAGGACTATAGGACTCCATATCTCAGAAAATCACCCTCTGGTACTGACTAGCAACATTGCGAACTTGAAAATCATAGTTGATTTACCATAGTTATTGGTATCATAGTTGATTTACCATAGTTATTGTTACTGGTAATAGGTTTCATAGTTGATTTACCTATTAGAAATGGTGATTTTCCATAGTTATGTAACAGATTACCAGAGGGTAAATCAAAGAAAATCACCCCATTTTTGGGTGACAAATTGGACCAGTGCCTCCGTCAAAGTGGCGGCAATGGAGGGCTTCTCTGCCACCATCAAAATCTGACGATGCGACGCGATGCGACGCGACGCAAATTTTGGGATGCCAAGATCTAAGATCCGGGGAGTTGTTGATAGAAAAATACTGGTTGATACTCACAAAAAGAAATCAAAAAACAATTTGGCTGGATGTGATGATAATACAACGAATGAACGAAGTGTTTGACTGAAAAAATAACAACCAAGAAAATGCGAAATAGGGGGTATAAAATAAAAACCAACCACAAATTGTGGGGATAATTATGATAATTGATGGGCATGTTTGAGATTCTTGCACGGAAATCATATGACACGGGTTTCTCAAAATGATGGATTTACATCGATTTATATGGGTATGGATCAATACCTATTAATACCATTTTTAATGGGATGAACATCCATTTACCAGCTATTTTGATGTTCACCAGGGGTACAAGGTTTTGACACACTGCCATATCTATTCAATGAGTCTAATGAGGCCATTTCGACTGGGGACAATGATCATAAACCATGCGATGGAATGAGGTGCCCGATTTTGAGAAGAAACAAACGTGACATAACGCGACACGTGTCTGACGGCTGTCTTCGAGAACGTTTCACAAGAAGCGTATCTCAAACTACTACCGGAAATTTGACCATGTTCAACCGTATCATCAAACCTATTCACTGACTGCCCAAACATGTTTAACATTGTTTAACTGTTTTACCTCAGGTTGCTGTCACCAGTCAATCCGTGTCCAGTTACACTACTCGCTGTGTTGGAAAACAATATTTCTCCGAGACTCCAACCAAGAGTTCAGCCATTGCAAATGACACACATTCACAGCATTCACATGAAAAAAGCCCAGTTGTTGGAAACATTTTTTACCCTCTGCAGATGAGAGTGTTGCCGCTGAAAAGTCACATTCGTGGCAGAAAAACCTAGCACCATTCACCATTCCTCAAGTCATTGCAGAGTCTGATTCCGTGGTTTTGAGCCACCAAAACTCTGGAGAAAGGCGTCATGCTGTAGCTGGAGATGGATATGTTGGAGATACTAGTATAGCAATGTATAGCAGGTTATCATAAGGGGATTTACCAAGTTCTGCAAGTTCTGCAAAAACGCTGATAATTTAATAACAGTCAGAATATAAACAACATACTTTTCCAACAATGCCAAAATGTCGCGCTATATATTATTTATATAGCCAACAATGTAACTGAATTAATCGGGACAAATGGGTGTGCAGCAAGCGAGAAGTTTGGAAATGGGGGCATGAAACCAACCAGTTTATGAGGATATAATGAGGGATATGTTGGTTTACTACCAGCACCATGCCCATTTTTGCGGGGGAGTCCAATTTATGGCAACCAAAAAATGGGGGAATGAGGCTATTGAAGAAGTAGATTCTGGGTCCCATCATTTTCAAAGCCGCTGGCTGGAAATCCACCGGGGAAACGATTTATCCGCGGTCACCCCATCTCGACACGAAAACAACGCCCCACGACGGGTGAGGCACACGCCCCACTCGAGGCTGCTCGGTTCTGAGATGCCGTTCTAGTTTTATCCAGCCAATGTATCCATGATACAAAAAGGCGGGATAAAACTAGAACGGCATCCGATCGAAGGCAAGAGGCACACTGAATTTAGACTGATTGACTCTGTTCCGTCCATGTTTCCACCTTCATGATTCAATATGATTCAATATGATTCGTATGTATGATTCATGCAAATATTGCAATGGTGCCTCCTTGAATGCCTCAGTGAAGGCCTGCACGCATTCTGTAAAAGAACTTGCGTGTTGCCGAGTCCAGTCGGACATAGAGTCTATCCGAGTCTATGATAGACTCGGATAGATAGACTGGACTCGGCAACACGCAAGTTCTTTCCCAGTCTATCCAATCAATTGAAGTTGGTTTGTTGGTCATGCCACTGTTTCGGCTGCTTGACACTGCCCGAGGACAAACTATACAATGGGTATATATAGTGGAGCCGATACAATGGAGTTGCTTTGTCGACTTGGTCACATCATGTAAACCTACCAAAAAAAAAAACAGAGACGCTCTAGCATTTGCAAAAAAAACATCAAGCAATCAAGAGCAGAAGCTGTCGCTTCATGTTGCTTATGAAACTCAGCATAAATTTTCAGAAAGTGGTTTGCTTCTGGGACTTTTAAAGAACAAAGCTGACCAAGTCTTCAAATGCAGTGCCAATTTCATCGGTTTCTTCGTCCAAGTTGCACATCGAGGTTCGCTATGTGACAAATCATGAACCTCTGAGTCGATGCTGCAGAAGTCGAGCATCGATGCCTCTGAGAACTTCGACCCAAATTCCTTGGTGCGCAAAGGTAGCGTCCCTCGACCCCTTTACATTGGGCCGGGCAATTGGGCACGGAGTGAAGCTTGGGAAAAAATAGATCAAACGGGTTAAATTTTGCTGTACGCAAATTACTTGCAATACCTTCTCTCAAACATGGCAATGGCTGAACCTCCAATTTTTGAAAGAGGCTCCCACTGATGATTTCCATTCCATTTAGATATTGATTATCCCATGGAGATACCCCTTCCTGATCAACTATAAATGGTGGGAAAATTCTGTGACTCAGACATTGCTAGAGATTTCACCTGCGAATTACACCTCGAATCTGCGATGTCATTTTATCTCATGATGTCATGGTAACAGGACCCCATTATAGAAGTCACAAGTTACCTGAATTTCAATTTCAATATTTTTTCGGTTGACAGGAACTGATTCGGATGTAATTGGATTGAAACCCTCAGGGTTTGTCTCAAAAGGGGCAACAAGTGGATACTCCATTTTTTTGGGCAATGATGGTAAAAGATACTGATTGTCTATGGGAGGAAATGAAGCTCCAATTTTTGAGACGACACCATGAGTGACAGCACAATTAACCTCAAATGCATTCAAATAGTACCCTCTGTTACTCAAGCATGGCAATGGCAAACCCCCTGTTTATAAATGTGTTTCCCATTAAAATTTCGGTTTATAGGGGGTTTTCCATTGCCATGTTTGATTACCAAAGAGCACGTCTGAAGTTTAAGTCTGCACATGCCATTGTTTATGTTCCAACCTCCGTATGCAATTTTTGGAAGGCAGGCCCAAGTAACCCATGAAAGGATAGTACCGTCTTGAATTTCTGGGGTATCTAGACAGGTTCCCAAATAAATTGGCAACACAAAAATTGGATTTTGATGGATCTATATAATCACCGTTTTGATCATATTTCCACGGATAAAAATCCGCCCACAAATCATAGGATTTCCATGGAACCACATTGCTGTGATTCCCATGAGTCCAATACCCTGGGTTTTTCGCCCAAAAAAAACTTGCAGTTGCAAGAAAATTGAAACCAAAACAGTTCCTAAAATCTTCGAAAAACAAGGCAACAGTGTCTGTAAGAGACGTAAGAGGTCGTGTCGGTGATGACGTGGACGATGAGGGAAGTCACCGAAACTGTAGTAATTTATACATTTAAATGTTTCTGGAATAAATTTCTGGTGCAAATCCCTGGGAAAGGCCACTTCAAAAGTGGAAAACCTAGTGTTTTACAAGCACGAAACAGGAGTTTTGTTCGCCGAGGGTTTCGCCGAAAAGTTCCTACTTTCCCTTCAAGCACAAAGTTGTCCGAGGTTGTTCAGGACATTGCCTTTGACGCTCTTGCACCAGACTGCGGCATGCAAGTACTTCCAAATATGTTTGAAGTCTTGTTTGAAGTCTTTGTGAATGTATAAACATATACATAAATACTGTATATGTATATATATATATGTGTATGTATGTATGTGTACATACATTCGTGATGCCATACCTATTGGACGGCCCAAATATTTTACAATACATGCCATACTCAACTACGTGAAACTTGGTTGGTCACCGCCACGTGGCCCTGCTCCATCGCTCCTGCCACCTCGAGCACACGCTCGCCGTTGACATAGAGAGCGACCACCGTTGCAGTCACCAGCAGTCCCACATGGTCACCGGTGGACCCA